>JGI25912J50252_10000243_pt1 | contig 17084 bp, 16 predicted proteins | sample LauGreSBDMM110DD_2_FD_50252 | JGI IMG/M metagenome (IMG submission 50252)
AGCACGTAGACTGACCCCAAAACAGGCCCTAATGGGCCAAAAGCCGGGAAATTGGCGAAGAATTCGTTGTTTCACCAAGTGAACATTCACGAATCAACTCGCGATTTGGCGGGGGTTGTGCAGACCATCCCTAGCGCGTTTGCTCAGCTAGCAACGAGCGGCCTAAGTTGACGGTTTCAATGGTGAAATCAACATATATAGACCTTCAGATTACGGATTCAGAATTTTTTAAGCCAGTAATCTCTAGGCTACAGGAAATACCCTAATATGATTTATTTTGTTAATGATTAGCATGATTTTATGGAAAAAACGATAGATTCAAACATGCCTTCTTTGAGTGGGCTTGAAGGTTTAGGTGAGGCTGATACTTTGGAAAGCAGCAGGATCTTGGGTGTTTTGTTATCGCTCGCTGGCGAAGTATTTGTTCTTAAAGCAGAAGTCAAACGCTTGCAATATGCACTCAAAGAATCCAATACCTTAAATGAAGCTGAGCTGATAGAGGCTGAAAAATCTAATAACTTCAGTGAATGGTTTAAACAAGAGCAACAAGTCTTTAGTGAAACCCTGATGCGCCCGTTCGTTTCGCCCGATGAGGCTGATAACGTCAGCCATTTGATGCGAAATAACACATAAAGGCATTAATATCATGGATGAAGCCTTACCTTCTCGCGCTTGGAAAGATAGCTTTGAATCAAGAATGTTTCAAGGATATATCGCTGGCTTAAAAAGCTATTGGGGTGGGGAGTTATATCGACAAGTCGTCTCGGATGCCTCTTCTTTTCCTGTGAGCGAAATCGATGAATTAGAGTTGGCTATGAAATCGCATGTGGCATACAGGTTATATGCATGGCTAGAAAGAAGACTTCAACAGATGAAGTGGAATGGACGATGGGGATTTTCTGCGCTTGTATGTGAGCAGAAAGAAGTGCTGGACGGTTTAATTGCCCGCATGCCAACTGACGCTTACGGCAAATTGGTATTAAATTCCAATTTTAAAATTCCTGATTATGTGCTCGAAACAAGCACGCATCAGCAAAAAGGTGGTCTTTGGTCAGATGCATCTAATGCATACGCACTTGCTTGGTATACGACGGGGTTGTCTTTTTCGGGAACGAACCCTGATGAACTCGTTAATTGGTACGCTGGATTGGTCAAGCAAGTCTGCGCCAATTACGGTTTAGTGCCCCAAGTAATTATTGACATGGGCTGCACTGGCGGTCGCTCTACAAGGGCCATCAAACGAGCTTTGCCAGAGGCTGATTTAATTGGCTGTGATGTGTGTGACGGGCCACTTAGACATGGATATATGCGATCGAGCGAAGAGCGTTGTGCGGTAACACTTGCTCAGTGGTCTGCAGAGAAATTAGGTGTCACGGACCAAAGCACTGATGTGGTCACATCCCATTGGCTTTATCACGAAATGCCACCTTCTGCCATAAGAGCATCAATTGCGGAAGCGCGCCGTGTTTTAAAACCAGGCGGTCTTTTTCTGGCGTATGACATGTTCATTGTCCCTGGAGGACAGGTTGGCAAATGGCTACACAGCGGGTATGCCGCAAGGAATAACGAACCATTTGCACATACCTTGATGAATTTCGACTTCAAAAAAGAACTCGAATCCTTTGGGTTCAAGAATGTCAAAATAGAACTCACCAGTCCTCAATATTCAAGTCTTGGCGTCCCCGAGAAACTGCCACCAAAGCGTCTCCACTATATGAGCTTTATCTCTGCACGATTGGAATGAATTAAATGAAGAAGATATTTTTTGCACTTATCGTGCTTCTTGGTGGCTTTTCAGTCAATATTGCATTGGCACAACCTTATCCATCCAAGCCCATTCGCTTGGTTGTTCCGTTTCCGCCTGGGGGCCCAACTGATTTATTGGCACGAACTCTAGGTCAAAAACTTCAAGAGCGAATAGGCCAGTCCGTGATCATTGATAACAAGCCTGGCGCCAGCACAATCATTGGTGTAGATGCGGTAGTTAAATCGCCTGCCGATGGCTATACGTTGTTGCTTGGCTCCAATAGCCTGGCCTTGAATAGATTTCTTATTCTCAAAATGCCATACGATATTGATCGCGATATTGTGCCAGTTGTTTTGTTGACCAAGATATCGAATGCGCTTGTCGTGCATCCATCTCTACCTGTCAAAGATTTGAAAGAGTTCATTTCATACGCCAGAGCTAATCCAGGAAAAATTACCTATGCTTCAACGGGAAATGGTACGGCGACACACCTGTTCGGTGAAATGTTTGCGAGTATGACGGGAATTGAAATGACGCATGTGCCTTACAAAGGAACGGCTCCGGCATTAAACGATTTGCTGTCTGGTCAAGTGAACGCTATGTTTGANAGCTTAACCTCCGTGATTCCGAATGTCAGGGCNGGCAAGGTCAGATTGATTGGATTAACAAACTCTAAACGCGCCATGTTTGCGCCAGAAATGCCTACGCTCAGTGAGTTGGGNCTTCCTGNNTATGAAGCNATCGGCTGGTTTGGAGTNGCTGCTCCGGCCAAGGTTCCGACAGAGGTGATCAACAAACTAAATTTTGAAATCAATGCAATATTGCAAACTCCAGAGATGGCGGCAAAATTGAGCCAACTGGGAGGAGAGGTGGCCGGTGGGTCACCTGATGATTTCAAATTATTTATTCAATCAGAAGTAAAGAAGTGGGGGCGCGTTATTCAGGATGCAAAGATTAAAATGGAATGATGGAGGTTTATTTACCCTGAATTTGCTGCCCGATTAAATATCAATCAATACNATTTATGGCCGCCTCTGAANCAATCATTGCCGCACTGCAAAANATTTTCCCTAAAGATCAAATCAANCTTTCTGGCGAATCTTTAAAACTTAATCAGTCAGATGTCTTTTTCACCGCCATTGCACCCCCGGTAGCAATAGTATTTCCAACTGCTTTGGCACAGATTCAAGACCTCATTAAATCTGCAGGTGAAATTGGTTACTCCATTGCGCCCAAAGGCGCTGGACTTTCTTACAGTGACGGCTACATTCCCAATAACCAGCATACGGTCATTGTTGACATGTGTAAGTTGAACAGCATCATTGAGATCAATGAGCGTGACCGCTATGTGACGGTTCAACCAGGTGTAACTTGGGAGCAATTGCATGACGCTCTTGCAAAAACCGGTTTGCGCACGCCATTTTGGGGAACCTTTTCAGGAAAATACGCAACCATAGGTGGGGCGGTATCTCAGGGCGCTAAGTTTTTTGGCTCTGGAAATCATGGCAGTGTCGCCGAATCAGTTCTCAGCCTTGACGTGGTCATTGGCGATGGGTCATTGGTGACCACGGGTTCAGCCGCAACGCCCCACAATCCCAGCCCCTTTTATCGATACTATGGTCCTGACTTGACGGGTTTGTTCCTTGGCGATTGTGGAGCGTATGGCATTAAAATGCAAATTACGCTTCAGTTGATTCCCGCACCACAAGGCATCACCACTGCTTCATTTTCTTTCCAATCGGCAGCCGACATGATTGCTGCCATGACAGAAATTGGTGCACAAAAATTGGCTTCAGAGTGCTTTGCTTTGGACCCTTTTCTGGTCAATTTGCGCATGAAGTTTGAGGGCTTGAGCGAAGACCTCGAAAGTCTTCAAAAAGTTTTTGCATCACAACGCTCCTTGGTGTCTGGCTTAACTGAATTGGCCAGCATGGCATTGCACGGCCGCAGATTTATAAAATCCGTTGGATTTTTAATGAGTGTGGTCACTGAAGGCAACGAAATTTCAGAAGCCAACTCAACAATGGCGAAAGTCTCGTCGATTGTGAAGCGTCACGCTGGTTCTGAGGTGCCCAATAGTCTTCCTAAAGTAATAAGGGCTTCACCATTCAGAAAAATAAATAGACTTCTAGGGCCGGAGGGTGAGCGCATTGTTTGGTTCCATGCCATGGTTCCCAATTCCCGAGCCCTTGATTTATATCTTGAAACCGAAAAAGTTTTTGATTTGCATGCTTCGGAAATTGAAACTTTCAATCTTCGGTACGGTTACCTGATCAGTGTCAATGGCCCCAGTACGTTTGGCCTTGAGCCCATCATTTATTTCAAAGGCCAAGCCTTGCCAATTCACACCCGCTATATTGACCCCAGTCATTTTGAAAAACTACCCAAATACCCTCACTCTGCGGATGCTTTGCAAGCTGTTTTAAGAATACGCGAAGCAATTATTGGTAAATGGGCAGATTTGGGCTCAACCCATCTGCAAATCGGACGGACCTATCCTTACCTGTCTACCAGAACCGAAGGCAGTCGATCGGTATTGAGTTCCATCAAGTTAATGTTTGATCCCCTTGGATTATTCAATCCTGGTGTTCTTGAAAAGTAAAAGATGGCCACCAAAATCCAAAAAATGGTCTATTGGACGCTCTTTGGGTATTTACTGGGCTTGGAACACTTACGCTATAAAAAGTTACACACGTATAGTATTGAAGCTTCGCTACCAAGAACCACCCCTGCCAGTTCGAATGAACCCAGAGGCGGAGCCAGCCCAGTCCTTCTGTTACTTTTTTTGGCAGAGATTTCTTCCCTTTTTCCGCTCAGCTTTTGACTGGAGTGTATGTGCTTTTAAGCGTCAATAATCTGGGCGCTGTGTACCCGTCTAGAGTACCCCGAGCGTCTAGAGTCTGGATGCACCCAGCCACCGCTTTGGTGGCCTATGGCCAGAGCACGACTTAGGGCCAGAACAAAAAGTCTTCGGACTTGACCGTCTGCATCTGATGCCAGAAGTCCACAGTGCTGAAGGGCCAATTCTGCGTCACCCTGCCAGTGACTGACTTGTACCAGTTGCTCACTCCGTCGACCCCGTAGGCCATTTGGCGCGTCTGCGCATCGATACGCTCGAAGTAGCGCTAGGTGTCGGCGCATTTGCTGATGCGCTCGCTCAGCGACGACGAGCATGCCGACATTAGGCTTGAGAGCGGATTCTTGCCCCCTAAGCGGGTGCTATTGGTACCGACTGCTTAACCGCCAAAACTGCCGTGGCGACCCTGCCCGTCTGCAAAGCGACCAGCGCCTTCCAAGCACTCTCCGATACAGGCTTTTCCGCGCAGCCACGCCTGGTGCAGCGCATGCTGCAGGGGCAAGTCCCATTGCTGGTAGGCACTCATGCGGTCGACACTCATAGTTACGTGATCCTCAAACCCCACCGCGTTGGCCACACCTTCGAGTCAGACCGCTCCTTGATCGCCGCCACCACGGCCAATGTACAAGCCCTCTGGCGCGGTCAAGCGCTACCTTTGCTGTGCAACCCGCAAGCCTTGGCGCTGTGGAAACAGCGGCTGCAGCGAACGCACCAGGATTGACCCTGCGGGCGTACGGGCGCTTGTCTTGGGTCGGGCCACGCTGTGCGGCTGGCACAGGGGATACGCAGTGCCTGCATGGCATCATGCGGGGATGAACACCGACCCCAGCTTTGCCAATGCCCAAGTAATGCGGGCCGTGCGGGAAGCCGCATTTGCAAACACCATGGATGTGGTGTGCCAACGCCACCCTCACTACCAAGCGCTGATGCGCCAACAGGGTTTGTCGCGCGCTGATTTCAAAAGTCTCAGCGACCTGGCTTTGCTGCCCTTGACCCACAAAGCCGACTACATGGCTGCCCCAGAGCAATTCACGCTGCACACCGAGGGCTTGCCTATGGAAATGCAAACCATGTGGGACACCATGTACACCACCGGGTCGACAGGTGGCAAGCCGACGCCCTTCGTCTCAACCAGTTTTGATTTTTTCAACATCTTGGCGCTGCAACGCAATATGCTGCGTTTGCGCGGCGTACACAGCCAAGATGTGATCGCCAATTTGTTTCCCCTGACCCCCGCACCGCATGGGGCCTGGATCCGCGTGCTGCATGCGGCAGCCAGCATGAATGTGCGGGTGTTTTGTGCCATGCCCGGGCAAGCCTCGCCGTATTTCGAACTCGGCCACGGCTTGGACGAAGTGGTGCACTTGGTGCAAACCCAAGCGGCGACCGTGCTGTGGGGTGTGCCCAGTTACATCTACCGTGTGCTGAGCCGCGCGGGTGAGTTGGGTCTACAGCTGCCCAACGTGCGCTTGGTGTTTGTCACTGGAGAGGCCATGGGCGAGCAAGCGCGCACCGACATGCAGCAAGCGCTGCTGCGTGTGGTGGCCAACAACGCGCAGATCAGCATTTCGTATGGGGCCACCGAGTTTCAAGGGGGTTTGGTCGAGTGCGCGCCTGGTGCTGGGTTCCACAACCCGCTGCCCGCCCAGCTGTTGATTGAAGTGGTGGACCCGCAGACCCATCAACCGCTGCCCGATGGCGAGCCTGGCTGGGTGGTGCTGACCCATTTGCATCGCACCGGTACGGTCTTGCTGCGCTACGCTTTGGGCGACACTTCGGTGCGCACCCAACAGCCCTGCCCGCATTGCGGCGCTATCACCGATCGTTTGATCCAAACACCCCACCGGGTGGACGCCTTGCTCAAAATCAAAGGCATGCTTGTCAACCCTGCCGTGGTAGTTCAGGCCTTGGATGGCATGCTCGGTGCGCGGGCCTTTCAGGTGCAGGTGCAGGCCACCGACCCCGCCCATGCGCTGGCTGGCGATGTGCTTCAAGTGTGGGTCGAAGGGGCAGGCGACGCGGCCTTGCAGCAGGCACTGGTCGAGCGGGTCAAACAGGTGTGCGGTGTCACACCCCAAGTGGTTTTGGGCGCCGACCCCCGCAGTTGGGGTGCCGACCAGCACTGGAAGCGCAAGAAGTTTGTCGACCTGCGCGCCCATTGACGCACCAAAGGCTCAGCGCTGGCCCAAATAAAGGCGCGCCACGCGCTCGTCTTGCAGCAGCCTATCGGCCTGGTCTTGGATGCGTACCGCGCCCAACTCCATCACACAGGCGCGGTCTGAGACACTGAGCGCCTTTTTCACGTTTTGCTCGACCATCAACACCGCCTTGCCTTGGTCGCGCAGCAGTTGCACCGTGGCGAACACCGTTTCCACCATCTTGGGCGCCAAGCCAATCGAGGGTTCGTCCAGCATGATCAACTGCGGATCTTGGAGCAACGTGCGGGCGATTTCCAACATGCGTTGCTCGCCCCCAGACATGTCGCCGGCCCATTGCCTCGTGCGGGTTTTGAGCACCGGGAACAAGTCCAGCACGCGCTCGATGCGCTGGGCCAGCACCTGGGCGTCGCGCACCAAGTAGCCGCCCATTTGCAGGTTCTCTTCAATGGTCAAGCGGGGAAACACACTGCGGTGCTGGGGCACATAGGCCAAGCCCGCCATCAGCAGTTGGTCGCTTGGCAGGCCCATCACATCGCGGCCCTTCAAACTGATGTGGCCGCTGCGCCACGGCACCAAATTGAAGATGGCGCGCAGCAAAGTGGACTTGCCCGCGCCGTTGTGGCCGATAACGGTCACGATCTCGCCCGCGTGCACCTGCAAGTTCACGCCATCCAAAATGTTGCGCCCGCCATAGTTGGCGCTGAGTTCGCTCACGTCCAGCACCGCACTCATCCGAGATATGCCTCTACCACTTTGGCACTGGCTTGCACCTGGGCCGGGGTGCCCCGCTCGAGCAACTGGCCTTGGTGCATAACGATGATGTCTTGCGCCATGTCCATCACAAAGGACATGTTGTGCTCCACCAACAGCATGACGCGGGGGCGTTCGGCCATCATGGTTTTCACAAAGTCGCCCAGTACCTGCAACAAACTGGGGTTCACACCAGAGGCCGGCTCATCAAGCAAAAGCATCTCGGGCTGGGCCATAAAGGTGGATACGATTTCCAGCAAACGGCGCTGGCCAAATGACAAATCGGCTGCTGGCGCATGGGCATGGTCTTGCAAACGCACCAAATGCAACAAGCGCATGGCCTCGTCCAGAGCCGCGACGCGGTGGCCAGGGCGGCGCGTGAACATTTGCACCAGGTTGCCGCCCAAGCCCTGCGGCTGTGCGGCAAACAACACATTGTTCAAACAGGTTTCTTCGGGCAGGATGCGGCACTCTTGAAAGGTGCGCGCCACACCCAAACGGGCCATGCGGTGGGCGGGCCAACCGGTCACATCGTGCCCTTGCAGCCAAACGCGCCCTTGGTCAGGCTCGGTGGTGCCGGCCAAACAATCAAACAACGTGGTTTTACCTGCGCCATTGGGCCCAATCAGCCCGTAAATACCAGCGCCCGCGATTTCCAGGCTCACGCCATCGAGAGCTACCACGCCGCCGTAGCGCTTGCCCAAGGATTGAATGCGCAAATAACTCACGGCTTGGCACTTGCTGGGGCGTCCCTTTGGGGGGGCCACACACGCAGCCATGCACGCGCGCACAAACCGGCCAAGCCCTTGGGTGCAAACAAGGTGATGAGCACCAGCATGACGCCAAAAATCACCAACCGCCACTCGTTGGACAAGCGCAACAATTCGGGCAAGGCCACATACAACAAGGCGCCCAAAGCTGGCCCCGCCAGCGAGCCTGCACCGCCGATGATGACGATCAACACCATGTTGATGCTCTCCAGCATGGTGAAGCTGGCGGGCGCGGCGACCCGCAAAAAGCTCACCTGCAATACGCCACCCATGCCGGCCAAGGCCGTGCCGATGGCAAACACCGTGGTTTTATAAAGCAATGTGTCGACACCCCGGGAGCGGGCCAAGCGCTCGTCTTGTCGGATGGCCGCCAAGCTGCGGCCAAAGTTGGAGTTCACCACCAAGTACTGCACCACAAACGCGATCACAGCCATGGCCAGCGCCAGCGCATAAAAATGCGGCAGTGGCCCAAACGACCACACCGCATCACCCCAGCGCACAGGGGTCGGCCGGGGTATGCCGGCAAAGCCTGCGGCACCACGGGTCACGGCGTCCCAGTTGTTCATCACCGCATGCAGCATCAGGCCAAAGGCCAGGGTGACGATCATGAAAAAGTGGCCCCGAAACCGAAAGCATAACAAGCTGATCAAACCCCCAGCCACCCCAGCGGCCAACATGGCGGCACACACCGCAGGACCAAATGCCCAGCGTGCGTCGACCATCAGGACCGCCGCCACATAAGCACCGATGCCGGCAAAACCCATGTGGCCCAAGGACACCAGGCCACCATGGCCCAGCATCAAGTTCAAGCCCACCGCTGGCACCACCAGCACACAAGCGGTGACCAGCATATGTAGCACAAACGGTTGCTGGGCCGCCCACCAAGGCGCGCCGGCCAAAGCAAGCATCACTAGCAGCAAAGCCAACCAGGGCATGCGCGAGCGCCACATCACTCTTCACCCCGCACGCGCTGGCCCCAAAGGCCTTGGGGCCTGAACAGCAAGATGCCCACCATCACCATGAAGGCAATGCTGTCGCGGTAGTCGGTGGGCAAAAACAAGGTGGAGACCGATTCGGTGACGCCCAAAATCAAGCCTCCCACCACCGCACCGGGCACGCTGCCCATACCGCCGAGCAAGATGCCCGCCAACCCTTTGACCAAGGGCACATCGCCCATTTGCGGGAACACCAAAAACAGCGGCCCCACCAAACAGCCCCCCAAGGCGGCCAATGCACTGCCCAAAGCAAAGGTGGACCACTGCACCCGCTGCACGGGAATGCCCACCACCAACGCCGCCTCTTGGTTTTGGCTGGTGGCGCGGATCGCCGTGCCAAAGCGGGTGTGCTTTAAAAACAAGCCCAGGGCTGTGATCATGGCCATGGTCAAGGCGATGATGCCCAAGTGGTGCACGCTGAAGCGCAACTCGCCCAAGCTGACCAACTGCTCGGTGCTGGCCACCTTCCACTGCAAAGCATTGGGGCCCCAAAGGGCAATCACGGCGTTTTCAAAGGCCAAGATCAAGCCCAAAGAGGCAATCACTTGGTTGCGCAAATTGCCACTGAGGGGGCGAAAAACACCGCGCTCGAGCGCATAACCCACCAAGCCCACCGACAGCATGGACAGCAGCGTCGCCACCCAGTAGTTATCCCAGCACTGTGAGAAGAAAAAATGCCCCAAATAACCGCCCAGAGTGAACAACACCCCATGGGCAAAGTTGACCACGTGCATGACCCCGTAGATGAGCACCAGCCCCAAGGCAACCAGCACATAAATCGAACCCATCATCAAGCCATTGATGACTTGTTCGAGCAAGGCCTCGGTCATGGCGTGGGCCTGTTAGCCTGCACCGCAACCGGCCTTGGCGCTGTCGGGGTAGAGGATGCGGCGCGACCCATTGGCACACCACTGGGTGACATACACCTGGGGATTGGCCTGCCCCTTGGCATCGAACTTGATGTTGCCAATCACGCCAGCGTGGTTGAGCTTGGTCAAAGCATCGCGAATGGCCTTGCCGTCACTCACCGTGCCAGCCGCTTGCATGGCGGCTACCGCCACCATCAAGCCGTCATAGGATTGGGCCGAAAATCCGTGTGCCTCTTCACCAAACTTGGCCTTGTACAACTGGCTGAACTTTTTAATGCGCGGCACATCGGCGTTGGGCGGAAATGCGTTGTACTGCAGCATGCCGTCCAGTTTTTGTGCGTCCAGCCGTTTGAGAAACCGATCTGACCCCATGGCCAGGGTGCCCACCAAGTTCAACTTCAAGCCAGCGTCACGTATTTGCTTAATCGCCAAGCTGCCCGGTTCTTCGTCCATGAACAACATCACTGCCTGCGACTTGCTGTTGCGCACGTTGGCTATGTGGCTAGAGAAGTCGACTTCGCCCACATTGAAGTAACCCACGTAACCATCTTTGGCCGCAGGCAGCAACTCCTTGATGCCGTTGACCCCGCCGCGACCGGCATCGTTGTTCCACGCGATGAATGAGATGGGCGACCACCCTTGTTTACTTAAAAACTCGGCCAACGCCACGTTGAGTTGTTGGTTGTTGGCATTGACCCGAAACAAATAGGGGTTGCTTTGCTCGGTCAAGTTCGGGCCGGTGGGAACGGTCAAGATAAATGGCAGCGAATAGTCTTGGGCAATTGGGGCAATGGCCGCGGCCACACCGGAAGACAGCTCACCCAACACCACCGGCACCTTGTCCACGGTGGCCAAGCGTTGCATAGCGGTGGCCCCCTCACTGGGGTTGGCACGTGTGTCGTAGACCTTGAGCTCGACGCTGTACTTGCGCCCGGCCACGGTAATGCCGCCACCCGCGTTGAGCTCTTCCGCCGCGAGCTTGAACCCGTTCATCTGAAACACACCCGGCGCGGCCATCGGCCCGGTCAGCGCGGTAACGATGCCAATTTGCACCTTGTTTTGCGCTTGCGCCACTGGGGCCAGCGTGCACAAGGCCAGCAATGCGGCGCCGAGCAAAGAGGGGATTGATTTCATGGCTTTCTCCTGGATTGCAGCACAAAGGCCGCGGGTTAACTCTGGGTAGGTGGTCATGGCAGCTTGTACAAAGCGCGCGCGTTGTCGCGCAGCAGTTTGACCAGCACTTCGGGTTTCAAGCCCAAAGCCTCGATTTCGGCGCGGGTGCGCTCAAAGTCCAGGACCGGGTAATCGGTGCCAAACAAAACTTTGTTTTGGCCATAACTGTTGATGTACTGCACAAACGCGGCAGGCCAGTAGCGTGGGCTGTGGGCGTCGCATCCAATATACACATTGGGGTGCTTCCAGGCCATGGCTATCATCTCATCGGTCCAGGGGATGCCCACATGGATGCCCACCAGTTTGAGTTCGGGGAAATCGCAGGCCACGTTGTCCAGGCTGATGGGGCGGCCCACGCTGCGCAGGCGCCGCGCTGGGTCGTACACCAAGGACTGGCCCACTTGCAATTGCACGGGGACGTCCAGCTCCACGCATTTGGCGTAAAACGGGTACCAACGCGCGTGGTCGGGTGCCAGCTCAAACCAATGGGGATAAAAATGGGCGCCGACAAACCCATCGTCGCGCACGGCGCGCTCCAGCGCACGCACCCCGGCCATGCCCTCGGTCGGGTCCAAGCCGGCCAAGGCGCTGAAGCGATGCGGGTACTGCTGAACCGCCCGCGCCACGATTTCATAGGGCAAATGCCAGCTGCCAGGCAAGCCCAGCTGACCGGTTTTGGTGGCCACCAACAAGGAGCGCTCAATGCCCGCGCGGTCCATCAAGGCCAGCATCTCGGGCAAATCCAGCCCTTCGCTGATGGACGCATCGCGCCCAATTTTCCCGTGCCAGAATGCCTTGGACCATGCTGGCCGCAGCCGCATGATCTCAGGGGTGATGGGGTTGACCACGCAGTCGATGGCTTGTATTTTGGGGTTCATGTTTTGGGGGGTGGGTGCAGCCGTGAAATGTCTTTCAAATGGAGAAGCGCCAATTGCAAAATCTCAACACAGGTGAGGCTTTTTTGAAGCTGTTGGCCAGCCGCGGCATTGACTTCTTTTTCGTGAATTCTGGCACGGATTTCCCGGCCTTGGTGGAAGCCTTAGCGCAAGCCAAGGCCCAAGGTTTTGCCGTCCCGAAAACCCTGCTGGTACCGCACGAGAACGTGGCCGTGGGCATGGCCTATGGCGTGACCTTGGTCACGGGCCAAGCGCAAGCGGTGATGGTGCATGTCAATGTGGGCACGGCCAATGCCTTGTGTGGCCTGATCAATGCCGCGCGCGAAAACATCCCTCTGTTATTGGCTGCAGGCCGCACACCCTGGTTGGAGAAGGGGTCCGCGGCCAGCCGCAGCTTAAACATCCATTGGGCTCAAGAGATGTTTGACCAAGCGGGCATGGTGCGCGAGCATGTCAAGTGGGACTACGAGCTGCGCAGCGGGAGCCAAATTGAGCCGGTGTTGGACCGGGCCTTGGCCATCGCCCACAGTGACCCCCAAGGACCGGTATACCTGAGCTTGCCACGCGAAGTGCTGAGCCAAGAAAGTCCCCACCTGGCGGCCCACACCACCCAACACGCCAGCACCGCCACCACACCCAACCCTGCCGATGTAGCCCACGTAGCACAGTTGATGCGCCAGGCCAAATGCCCCCTTATCGTGACCGCGCGCAGCGGGCGCGACACGGCAGCTGTGGGCCTGTTGGGCGAAGTGGTGCAACCGTGGGCTTGGCCGGTGGTGGAGTTTCGGCCCCGCCACCTGTGCCTGCCCAACACCCACCCGTGCCATGCGGGTTACGAAACAACGCCCTGGCTGGCCCATGCCGATTTGATTGTGGTGCTCGACTGCGATGTGCCGTGGATACCCGCGCAAGGCGAGCCTGCCCCTGGGGTGCCCGTGATCCACGTTGGCTGCGACCCCTTGTTTGCGCGCTACCCCACACGGGGGTTTCGTGCCGACCTGTCTTTGGCCGTGCGACCGCTGGCATTTTTGCAAGCACTGCAACAAGCCTTGAGCCCATACACGCCTGAGCCCCAAGCCCTGGCCCAGCGCCAAAACTTGTTAGCCAGCGCGGCCTCGCATCGCCAGCAAACCTTGGCACAGCGGATAACCCAAGGGCAACAACGCAATCCCATGGATATGACCAGCGTGAGCCAAGCCTTGGATCAGGCCTTACATGAGCATAAGGGCGATACGGTGGTGGTCAACGAATACTCGTTGGTCCCTGCAGCGATGCACTTGCACGCACCAGGCAGCTATTTTGGGTCGAGCCCCGTGGGCGGCTTGGGCTGGGGCCTGCCAGCGGCCATGGGCATCAAGCTGGCCCGGCCCGACGCCTTGGTGGTGGCCGCTGTGGGTGACGGCAGTTACAGCTTTTCCAACCCCTTGGCCTGCCACCACACTGCCGCCATGCACGGCATTGCCGTGCTCACGCTGGTGATGGACAACGGCGGTTACGGTGCAGTGGAGCGCGCCACCCGCGCCATGTACCCGCAAGGCGCGGCCGTGCAGCAAGGCATGGAGCTGGTCTCACTGGCACCCATGCCGCGCTTTGATCAAGTCATCGCCAGCTGCGGAGGCTGGGGCGAGCGGGTAGAGCGTTTTGAAGACTTGGCCGGTGCCCTGGCGAGGGCCATCCACCAAACCCAGGTCGAAAAGCGGCAGGCCCTGTTGCAGGTGAGTTGCACTTAAGAACCATCACCGCGGCTTAGAGCGGTGCGGCCCATGCTGAATGTGCCGCCGCGGACGCTTCAAGCCGGGGCAGCGCCGGCTGCCAACATGGCCAGCACCTCATCGGTGTTTCTCACGTCGGCAAAAAATTGCGCCAACGTGACCAAGGCCGCCAGGTGTTCGGCATCTGAACGCGCCGCATTGGCATCTGACACCATCACCGTTTTAAAGCCCGCCATCATGGCGTCGCGCGCCGAGGCTTCGCAGCACACATTGGTCAAGGTGCCTGTGATCAATACGGTGTCCACGCCCATTTCGCGCAAGCGCTCAGGAATGGCACAAGCCCCCGGAAAGAAAGCGCTGTAGCGGTTTTTGGGGGCGCACAGGTCTTGGGGCTGCACATCCAAGCCGTGCCACAAGGCATGACCAGGACGCCCCGGCGTGAGCGCCTCCAAAATAGCGGCGGAAAACGCTGGGCTGACCATGTGGTCGAAAAATAATGGCCAGGCATCGGGCCCCTGGGGCTGAAAAGACGCCTGCGCATAAGCCACCACCCCACCGCGCTGGCGCAGTGCCTGGGCCAAGCGGTTGATCTGGGGCACGATGGTGCGCGCCATCGGCGTCTCAGACGGCGCACCGGGTTGCAAAAAAGCGTCTTGCATGTCAATCACCACCAAGGCGGTGCGCCGTGGGTCGAGTTGTTGGAACAAATGCAAATGGCCGCGTCTCTGGGTCAAGCGCGCCAAGATGTCAGCGGGCAATTGGCTGGGGTGCATGCGTTTTGCCCGGTGATTCAGTCTGTCACCGCGCCCGAGGCCCTGACCACCGGGGCCCATTTGGCCACTTCGGCGCGAACGAAATCACGGGTTTGCACCGGGCTGAGATTGGCGCCAACCTCAAAACCGTAATCGGCCATCTTGGCGCGCACCTCGGGCGAGGCCAGTGCTTTGTGCACCTCGCGGTTGAGCTGATCAACCAGCTCGCGAGGCGTATTGCCCGGTGCCATCAGCACAATCCAGCTGTAGGTGTCTGCATTGAGCACGCCTTTTTCGGCCAAGGTAGGCACTTGCGGGAGCACGCTGGAGCGGCGTGCCGAGGTCACCGCCAGTGCCCGCAACTTGCCCGCCTGCACATGCGGCGCAGAGGTGGCGGGAGATGCGTACATGAAGGCCGTGTGCCCGCCCAGCAAATCATTCAGGGCCGCACTCTCACCTTTGTAGGGCACATGCAGGGCCTGAGTTTGGGTGATGGTCTTGAACAACTCAGGGCCCACATGCATGGGGCTCCCCAGTCCAGCCGAGCCAAAGCTGTACTTGCCTGGGTTTTTTTTCAACAAGTCGATCAGGCCGGCGACATCGCTGACGTCCAACTGAGGGTTAGCCAACAGCACAAACGAGACTTGGCCCAAGATCGCAATTGGCTCAAAATCTTTATCGGAGTCGTAGGGAAGTCGTTTGAACAAAGTGGGGTTGATGGAGTGTGCACTGGTGGTGGCCAACAAGGTGTAACCATCAGGCGACGACTTTGACACAAATTGGCTGCCCACCACCACACCGGCACCGGCGCGGTTTTCAATCGCTAACGGTTGACCAATGCTGCGAGAGACGGCATCGGACACCACCCGGGTAAGCACATCGGTGGCACCGCCCACGGCATAGGGCACGATCACCTTGATCGGGCGCTGCGGGTATGCACCCGTTTGAGCAAACGCGCTGGCCCACCATCCCGTGGCCAAGGCCAGGCCCAACCACCATGTGATGGGCAAGTGGCCGCATTCGTTGAATCTGCGCTTGAACATGGTTTGTCTCTCTTGTTTAGGATTGATTTATTTCGCTGCTCAGGCTAACACACAGGCTTGGCGCAGACAAGCCAATGGATTGCTAAGGGTGGGCAATTGCCAAGACAAATCTTGCACAGCCTGCGCTTGTGCATGCGGCAATGCGCGCTGGGACAATGCCGTGAACTTGTGGTTGAGTTGTTCATCGGTCATGGGGTTGGCGGCACTGGCGCTGGCGTGCTCGACAAAGGCGTCCAAAACTTGTCCTGCCTGGGTGCGCAATTGGGCCCGCGCCTGGTCGCTTTGCAAAACGTCGTCCACCTGGGCGTGGATGCGCGACTGCAAAGCACGAAGCAGTGGGTCTTGGACCCGTGACAACTCGGCGTTGCCCAAGGCATCGTTGGGGTGCACCAAGCTGGCCGCTGCCCAGTGGTACACGCTGATCTGAGCGTCTAAAGCGGTCTCGGGCAATCGTCGGCCACACAAACGCAGCGTGTCACCATGCACCCACAAAGACAAATACGCCACTTCTTCAAGGGGATTTTTAAGTTGCCGGGCCAACGCCATGCAGGCATCGATCGCGGGGTGGACGACGATGCCGCAAGGGTAGGGTTTGAGCGCGTTGTCCATAATTTCGTAAGTCTGGCCCAGGTCGGCCAAAGCCAGTGCGGCATCGCAGTCGGGCGAGAGCACCGCCAACAAGCCGTTGTTGCCATCGATGGCGTGCTCGGTACAGGTAAAGCCTGCTTGTGCCAAACGCAGCGCGGCCAATCCGTTGCGCGCTGCCATGGCCGGCACAAAGGCCGTGCCCATGCTGCCATGGGTGGCACGAAAACCACCCGACTGCGCAGCCGCCAAGGACATGGCCATGACCGCTTGGTCCTGTGACAAGCCCAGCAAACGCGAACCTGCGATCGCGGCCCCAATGCCCCCCGTCAAGCCCGTCATGTACCAGCCCAAGTGGGCACCATTTCCATGGTTGACGATGGCATTGCTCAAGCGGCACTCCACCTCCATGCCCACCACCAGTGCGCCCAACACATCGGCGCCCGAACAGCGAACCCCTTGCGCGGCCTGTTGTTCTGCCAGCGCCCACACCACCGCGGCCACCGGCCCGGTGGGGTGGGTGATGGTTTTGAGATGGGTGTCATCAAAAGCGTGTGCCGCCGAACTCAGGCAGTTGATGAACACCGCTTGGCTGGCATCCACAGTTTCTCGCCGCCCGATAAGACCGTGCGATCCGGGGCCAGACAGCAACTGCACAGCAGCCAAAGCACTTTGCACCGTCGGTGTTTGTGAACCGGCCAATGCACAGGCCAGCCAGTTCAAGTTGGCACGAACCGCCGCCGATTGCACCGATGGCGGCATCGCCGCCAACGGGG
>JGI25912J50252_10000244_pt1 | contig 17037 bp, 25 predicted proteins | sample LauGreSBDMM110DD_2_FD_50252 | JGI IMG/M metagenome (IMG submission 50252)
GGGGTACACCCCTGGCTGGCGTGGGGTGGGGGCTGCTGTAGTAAGACCAACTACATGATCTCATATACTAAAAAACCATTTTACCCACCTCCTACTATCACATACTAAAAAACCATATAACTTTGTCTAGTTTTTGGTGCAAGAAACTTGACATTCTGGGGGGTACAGCTTTGGTTGAATATACCTCCGGGTAAAAGCACTTACCTTTAGTTTTATATATAGGTGGTCTTGTAAGAATTTTCCACCATAACCGGAATATAACCGTTTTAGTGATGAAAATTTTCCACTATAATGTAACATATATTTGTAGCTTTGTAATCTAAACTATTTATTATGGCACACATAGAACATAACTTCTTTCCTCTCAAGGTATTTGTAAGAGATGAATACATGTACCAACATACTAAAGGTCAAGGAGAGTTTACTCCAGGAATAATAGTATCCATAAGATGTATGCCGGGGCAAGCAGCATTATTCCAAGTGTTACTAGACAATGGTGCACTTAGAGATAAATTACCAAGTCATGCTTTACTGACTGAACCAGAGACACCAGATCCAGATCTACCATTTCATTTTTTACAGTTATGGAATTGCTTCTCTTATAACTTTACTGTTATGAGTTTATCTTACCTCTATGATACTCCTGTAGAAGTATATATGAAAGATCATAAATTTTACAAAGGTAATTATCATGGAACTATCAACTGGGGGTCAAATGATCTTAACACAGATCTTACATTAGCAGAAGATCCAAAAGAACATAAGTCTCATCATATTATTTTACTTGAGAATGGTCAGATAGCTTTACAACCTAACAACAGAATTAAATGGTCTGAGCCTTCGTTTGTAACTAAAGCTTTCCCAGAGAAACCAGATTACTTAGTATGTAATGAATGGTATAATTGTGAAGGACATGAGAAATGGCAGACAGAAGACTCAGAAAGAATGTTCTATGATAATGAATAACTCAGGTTATAGCCTTACTTAAGGTCCCTCGTCATCAGGTTATATCCTTAGATTTGTATAAGTAAATAATATTTAGTATATTATAATATGAAGAAAGTTGACATGGGTAAGTATATCTTACTTATAGGTAATGATGCTACTGAAGTCTTTGACTACTATAAAGTAGAAGAGATGCACGGGCTAAATAGAGCAGATGCCCAGGCTGAAGAAGTAGATANGACTGTTGGTAATGGAGTTTACATATATGGATTAACTAATTATGATCCGGCAGATAAAAAGTTAACTGCTAAAGATCCATACAAACCATTCTTGTTTTTAAACATGGGTACTTTTAAAAAGTATAATGTTACAGAAAAAGCCACAGCTGTTATGCATGAAACTATGCACATGAGTATCTTACTAAACAACTGGAATATAAAAGACAAAGAAGAAGAGGTAATAACTTATGCCGAAGATGAAGCAAATAAGATAATTGAAAAACTAAAGAGTACTAAAATAGAAGCACCTAAAAAAGGGTTCTTTACTAGAAAATAAAACTAAAAATAAAACTATGAACATACCTAAAAAAATTATTAAAAGAACTAGAGACGTTATAAAAACAGATTCTGGAAAAAACATACAAACTTCTTCTTATAATAGAATTACAGGAAGATCTGTTAGTAAAGAAAAAGATATTACAGATAAAACTAAAGCAGAACCTAGAACTAGATATGTAGAAAAACAAGTTGTAAAAAGAGATAAAGATGGAAATTGGAAATCAGAAAAAGAAACTAGAAAGTTATTTACAGGAGGTAGAAAGGTTAAATCAGATACAACTTACACAAATTATAAAAAAGGTGGACTAATTAAAAAGAAAAAGTAATGCCAAAAGATGCATGTTATTCTAAAGTAAAAGCACAGTATGCTGTGTTTCCTTCAGCAAGAGCTTCTCAAGCTATTGCAAAATGTAGGAAAGGTTCTGGCAGTGTTAGAAAAACTAAAGCTGGATCAGATCTTAAAAGATGGGAATCAGAAAAATGGAAAGATACTAAATCAGGAAAAGCTTGTGGTGCTGGTGGTTCTAATGAATACTGTAGACCTACTAAGAGAGTGTCTAAAGCAACACCTAAAACAAAAAGTGAAATTAGTCCTTCTAAGTTAGCTGCTAAGAAAGCGGAAAAGTCTAGAGTAGGTATGGGTAATAAAGTTAAAAAAGTATAATCATGGCAAAAATTAAAGACAGTGGTTTAACCACAAAAATAAAAAAGAGTGTTTCTAGACCAGGGATACATGCTAAAAGTGGAAGTTCTCAATTAAAATCTTCAAAAAAATATAAAAAATTATATAGAGGTCAAGGAAAATAATTATATATTTGTAAAAAATTAAACAAATATATTATGTCAGATGAACCTAAATGTAGATGTGGAAAAACTCAAAACCCTGATGGATTTTGTGATGGCTCTCATAAAAATAATGAAGAACAAGTAGCATTTAAAGAAACCAAAATAGTATCTTTTGGAGAAACTTTAATGGAAATAGATTTTGATTTATCAGAAGATACTTCAGATTTTAAAGTTAAAAAACTCATGGCAGAAGCAGCCAATTTATTAAGAGAAGAATATGTTTTAGCTGGGGGAAATCCAGTTAGAAGTATTTTATTTGAGCATGCTTTAGGAGAAATAGTTAATGCTCAGATGTCTATAAACAAAGTAATAACCCTAAAATAAAAGTATGAGCCAATTTAAAACATTAAGAGGAAGAAGAATCTTAATAGAAGTGCCTGTAAAGAAAGAATCAGTAATTAAGTTATCTGAAAAAGATAATGATGCATTAATGTATGATGCAATGAAACAATGGAATAGACTTACTATTTATGCTGTAGGAGATAAAGTAGAAGATGTTGTTCCAGGAGATGTAGTGTATATTGCAGTTAGTCAATTAGAACATGCAGAAAAAGTTGACATTGAAGGGAGTGTCAAGTTAATGTTGAATGAAATGGATATAGCAATCATATGGTAAATATCTCACATGATGATTACTTCTCATCTAATACTATGAAAGGTAAAGAACTATCTCCAGAAGATGTTAAAGAGAGAATAAAAACTTATACTCCCTATAATGTAAAAGATTTAAAATATAATACTCTTGCAGAAGAGGTGTATGACTTTAGAAAAGATATTCCTCCTTTTAATCCCCGTCCAGAATACTATGGTGGAAAAGACTCAGCTTATGAAGTCTTTACAGTATTAGAGGCATGGAAACTAGATAAAGATTTTTATTTAGGTAATGTTCTAAAATACTTAGCACGAGCTGGTAAAAAAAGTTTTAACAAAAAAGAAGATTTAGAAAAAGCTTTAGTATATTTACAAAGAAGAATAGATACACTATGAAAACAATTGCTATTATAATCTTTTGTGCAGTAATATTATTACTATGGTTAATAGCTAATGCTATGTCAAAACCAGTATTTAATAAGATGAGTAAAAACTTTGAATTTGATAGTTTAGGAAATACAATTGCAAACTACTGTATATTTATAATAATTATAATGTCCTTCCTTATAGGACTATGGATTTGACTTAGAAGTTTCTTTGGTTAGTTTGTTTCTAAGTTGATAAAAAGCCCTGATTAATTTTAGGGCTTTTTTTATTTAATTATTTTGTTATCTGAATAATTTTTAGTATATTATACATATAAACTTATAAAAAAACAATCATGGACATTTTAAATTTTATTTCTTGGATTAAAGCCGGAAACTACAGGGAAACTCTTCCTACAGATACTACTAATTTACTTGCAGTAGGTGCAAAAGATCCTTCTAGAGATGATGGATATCTTTCTCTTGCTGTTAATGCAGCTCCTTTACAATCTTTGTATAATACAGGTACTGTAACTCAATTAACTTCAATTACAACAGCTGTAACTTTAAATACTTTTAATGGTGTAATTACTTCTGTATCTTCAACATTAGCAGCAAATGCTAAAACATTTTTTACAGTAAATAACTCTAATGTAACTACTGCATCTAGAATTATTGTATCTGCTCAATATGATGAAGTTGCAACAGGTATTGTTGTTTTAGGTGTTTCAGACATTGCTGCTGGAAATTTTAAAGTTGTCATTTCAAATGGTGGAAATGCTGTATTAAATAATGTAGTTAAGGTACACTTTATGATAATTAATTAAATAAGAAACTATGTCAGTAGGAAATTTAAAAACAGACGGTCAAAAAGGAAATAATTTCCCGTGGCAATTACAAATGCTAAAAGGATTACAAGGTATCATTGATGCTTTAAACCATGGAGTTTGTTGTCCACCAGAATTACGAACTCCTGTAATTCTATATGATACTTTTCCAGGTTCAATACCAGATGGTACATATGGATTTTCTATAGTAAATGTAGGAGCTACAGCAGGACTTGTAAATGGACAAACTTTAGATCCAGGAATAACAATTAATTTTGATCCTAGAGTAAACAACACTATAGTAGGTTTATCTTATGATCCATTAGGAAGTAGATTCTTAATTACTTATATGATATAAGATAAGAAATGAAATACTTAATTATATTATTAATAGTTTTATCTTCATGTTCTCTTGAAAAAAGACTTGCTAAATATTGTCCATTATGTGTACAGAAAGATAGTACAATAACAGTAATACAAGTTAAGGACACTACAATAACTATTCCTGGAGAAACAATAACGCTATTAGACACACTTTATTGTGACTCTCTTGGTAATGTTATATCTAAACTAACAGGTGACCTTAGAGATAAGGATGGTAAGTTAGTAAGTTTACAAACCAAACTTCAAAACAATGTGTACTACACAAAAGTCAAAGTTGACACAATCTATAAAACAATCAAGGGTAATGATATATATCATACCAATACTATAACCAAAACACTTAAACCAGAAAAGATTAAATATATTCCGGGGTGGATAAATTTCTTAGCTTGGTTTGGGGGTATATGGTTAATTTTAGTAATACTATATGTAGTGTATAGAATAATAAAAGCACAAATTCCAGTATTATGAAAACACAATTATCCATTTTAGCATCATCTATACAAAAATCATCTCTTCAACTTTTAACTGTGATATCAGCATTTTTTTTACCCATAATTGGAATTTTATTTTTAATTGGATTTGCTATATTAGTAGATACTTTTACAGGTATTTGGAAAGCAAAAAAATTAAAAATAAAAATTACATCTAGGGGTTTATCAGCAGTAATATCTAAATTATTACTTTATGAGATAGCTGTTATTTTATTCTATCTAATAGACAGGTTTATTCTTAATGATATTATTTTAACATTTTTTTCAGTACCTTTAATGCTTACAAAGATACTTGCACTTGTATTAGTATCTATTGAAGTAATGAGTATTAATGAAAATTATGAGGCAGTAAGAGGTATAAATATGTGGACAGCTATGAAAAATTTATTTTCAAGAGCTAGAGATATTAAAAAAGATATAGATACTATAAAATGATAAAAAGATTATTAACCTTGTTTTTTTTATTTGTTTTGTTTTTTGCAACATCACAAAAAAATATTATAGGCACACCATATAATCTTAATAATTTATTAATTGCACAGTATGATTTTCAAAATAGTATGCCATATGAAGATGCAAAATACGTATGCTTAAAATTAGGTGAGGGTTGGAGATTACCAACTAAAGATGAGTTAAACCTTATATATGAAAACAAAGATCAAATTAAAGGATTTGTATCACAATTACAAATACAAAATGATTCAGAATATTACACTGATCCTAACATATACTACTGGAGCGGAACTGAGCATGATGATATGTATATTTGGATTCAAGGATTTACAAACACAACTATAGCTGTAACTAAAAAGACATCANATCTTTTTGTTAGAGCAGTTAAGAGTAATTAAATTATTTTAAAATTTAATAATGAAATTAGATATAATTAAAATGATAAGAAGATTTTTTAAGTATTTGAACTTCCTACAGCAGGAAAAAATAAAAGCAATGATTTATTCTAAAATTTAAATATGAGTTACACAAGAGAACAAATAGAAAAAGCAGTTAAAGACAAAGGATTTGTTTGGTTTAATAGTGATAAAGACTATGATGTAAACATTGTAGGAGTAAGAAACTTAAAGCCCGGTAAGAAAGTTACCAATGAATTTGATGATGTGATCACAGTATCCTATAAATTAATGGGAGTATGGCAGTATCATGAGTGGAAAATTACCACTGATCCAGGGAAAAAACCAACTGAAATATTAAGACAGTCTAAAGGAGTTGCTAGATTAAAGCCAGGGCAATATAGAGGGGTGTATAGTGTCTCTTTACATAATGGTAAGTATGAAGCTCTTTGCCAACGCTTAGGTAATGTTACTGTATACAGGGATAACAATAAGGATACTACTTATGATGAGAAGGTAACAGAGACAGGGTACTTTGGTATCAATATTCACAGATCATCTATTCATAAAGATCCTACATATGTAGATTATTTCTCAGAGGGATGTCAAGTATTTAGATATAATGCTAACTTTATAGAATTCATGAAAATAATTAACAAAGCTAAGGCAGCTTTTGGCAATAAGTTTACATATACTTTAATTGAATCAACAGATATTAAATAATAAAATAAAAAAAAATGAAATTTAGAAACAACTGGAACACATCAAGAAAGCAATGGGATAAATTTGCTGTAAGATTTAGAGTAGGTATTATAGACTTCTTTACATTAGAAGTAGATATCTCTAGAGACTTTTATATGCTAACAATATTAAACTTTACAATTAAAAATAGATAAAGCTTCTCTAAGCATAAAAATCCAGGTAAGTTAATTTATCTGGATTTTTTTGTTTAAATATTTGTTGTTTAAACTTTTATTGTATATTTGTCTAAACTTTAAATAATATAATATGAAAAACCAGCAAATGAATGAGGAGTTATCTCCTGAACAATTAGAAGCAAGAAGAGAGGAAATGAAACAATTTTATGAAAAGTCTCTTCCTTATCTTGAAGCACAGTCTAAGTATGAAAAATTACTTACCGATGTAGAAGAAGCAAGATATAAAAGAGCTACTATGCAAATACAATATGCATCAATGATGGCAGCAACTCAAGGAGTTGATCTAAATGATGATGAAGATGAAGATGCTTATGACAATAATCCACCACCAAAAGCAGTAGCAAAAGTACCATACGAAAGTAAAAAATTAAAAAAAGGATAATGGCACTTGTAAACCAAGTTCAAAAAAGAGTAAAGATGTCTAAATGGGACATTGTTAAATTTCAGATTCTTACTCATTGTTATATTAATCGCATAACAATGAGTGAATCTGATTTTGATTGCTTAACATTACTTAGTTTTAATGAACCAATTGAGTTAAGTAACTTTTGTCTTGACGCATCTTCTGAAGAAGGTTGGATTTTTAAATCTCCACAAACTGTTAGAAACAGTATTAATAAAGCTGAAAAAAATGGACTAGTAACTAAAGATCCTAATAATAAAAAATTAATTATACTTAATTCAAATATAAAAATTCAAACAACAGGAACTATATTATTAGATTATAAATTTTTAGGAAATGATACCAAAGAAAGCAAATAGTTTATATAAAAAAATAACTAGTGAATTTGAAGTTTCAGAAGATTTAGTAAATAAATTAGTTGAAAATTATTATAAGACATTACGAAAAAAATTAAGTGGCTTAGATGATTTAAGAATAAATGTAGAAGGACTGGGTCATTTTTTTATTAAGATACAAAAAATTAAAACTGCAATTCCTCATTATGAGAAAATTTTAAAAAATAATAACAACGTAACATTTAGTGATTATTATAATAAAAAAAATATTAATGAAAAATTAAAACTTTTAAATATTATCCACGATAAAGCTATTAAAGAATTAAATAAACGTAAAAAATTTAAAGATGAAAAATATATTAAAAATAATTTGGAAGAACCGGGAACAGATATTTGAAGGAATAAAAAATTCTATAATCAGAGATGAAACTGTAGAAGAAATATCTAGACTCAGGTATGACATTTGTGATGACTGTCCAAAAAAAGGAAAAAAATGTGCAGTAAAAGGAACAGCACCTTGCTGCAATGAATGTGGATGCTCACTCACATTTAAAACTAGATCATTATCTTCAGATTGTCCGCTTGGTAAATGGGAAGCTATATTGACAGTAGAGCAGGAAGAAGAAATTGAAAAATTATGAGTATAGTATTTAATGCTAAAGATCATAGCTATAAAAGTAATGATGATTTAGAAATAAATTGGATAAGTGTAACAACTTTAGTTTCTCATTTTAAAAAACCATTTGATGCTGAAACAATAGCAAAAAAAGTTATTAAAAATAAAAAATCAAAATGGTATGGTCTTTCTTCGAAAGAAGTTTTAACAATTTGGAATACAGAATCTTTAAGAGCATCAACACTTGGAAATTTTTATCATGATCAGAGAGAATCTGATTTATGTTCTTTTGCATCAATAGAAAGGGAAGGTGTAACAATTCCAGTATTTAAACCTAGTATTGCAAATAATGGTTTTAAAGTATCTAATAATCAAAAGTTAGATCCCGGTATTTATCCAGAACATATGGTATATTTAAAATCTGCTGGAATTTGTGGTCAATCTGACTTAGTTGAAGTTGTTAATGGACGTGTAAATATTATTGATTACAAAACAAATAAAGAAATAAAAAAAGAATCCTATATAGATTGGGAAGGAATATCTGAAAAATTATCACAACCTTTATCTTCATTAGATGATTGTAATTTTAATCACTATGCTTTACAATTAAGTATTTATATGTATATTATATTAAAGCACAATCCTAAATTACAACCAGGAAAAATAAATATACATCATATACTATTTGAAGTTGAGGAGACTGATCAATGGGGTTATCCAATTGCAAGATTAAATGATGATGGAGATCCAATTGTAAAAGAAGTCATACCAATTGATGTTCCTTATTTAAAAGATGAAGTAATAAGTATCATACATTATTTACAAGATAATAAAATTAAAATAAAAAAGAAATGATAGTAAAATTATTTGATGTTCAAAATGGTGTAGTAATACCTACAGAACATTGTTATACTTTAAAAGCTCTTAAAGATATAATGGATAACTATCCTAAAGATTATTTAAAAATATATCAATATTTATTCTATATGACATGTCCTAATCCTGACATGAATCCATTTTTTCATACACCTGAGTTAGATAAAGAATTATTAGTTTTAGGGCAAATAAGTGCAGATTTTTCAACTGAAGATGATGACATACATATTGCTTTACAATTTTGTCAAAGATTATACGAAACTCCTACTTCAAGAGCATATAAAGGAATGGCATCTATGTTAGATAGATTAGCAAGATATATGGAGAATACACCTATTACAGATGGGAGAGATGGTAATATAAATTCTATAGTTGCTGCTGCTAAAAACTTTGATCAAATAAGATCTTCTTTTAAAGGAGTATATAAAGATTTACAAGAAGAACAGTCTAGCAAAGTGCGAGGAGGTATAGGAATGGCATATGATCAATGATCATGGAAGAAGTATATAACAATATACCAACATGGGATAATGGAACTTGGACCATTACAGATTTTGATTCTAAAGAAATATTTTCTGATTACATCCTAAACATTTTTAAAGAGCCGGGTAAATATAATTTTAATGAAGTTAGTTTACTATTTAATGAACAGGGAGAAATATTTAGATTAAATAAAGTATACTGTACCCATCCTTTTAAATCAAAAGATTTTATTGATTANTGGGATAAAGAAAAACAAAAATGTAGGAAAGGAGTAATATTTAAATCAGATAATGATACTTGGTATATTACTAGAGATTATTATATGTGGTTAAATTTTTTACCAATCTTTGACAAAGAACAACAAAAATTTGATTTTGCAAAAATTAGAGATGCTCAGTACCATATGGCATTATATGAACTATTAGCAGAACTTAATTATAAACATGTTGCAATATTAAAAAAACGTCAAATAGCAAGTTCTTATTTTCATATATCTAAATTACTTAATCAACTCTGGTTTGAAGAAGGTGTTACTTTAAAAATGGGGGCAAGTCTTAAAGATTATATTAATGAAAAAGGTTCTTGGAAATTTTTATCAGAATATGCAGCATTTCTAAATCAACATACTGCTTGGTATAGACCTATGAATCCTGATAAAATATTAATGTGGCAACAAAAAATTGAAATAAGAAAAGGAGATAGAAAAACAGAAGCTGGATTAAAAGGAACAATGCAAGGAATGTCTTTTGAAAAAGATCCTACAAATGGAGTAGGTGGACCAGTTAAATACTTCTTTCATGAAGAGGCTGGTATTGCTCCTAAGATGGATCAAACATATGAGTATATGAGACCAGCAATGAGATCAGGTCTCACAACTACAGGTATGTTTATAGCTGCAGGATCTGTAGGAGATTTATCTCAATGCAATCCACTTAGGGATATGATTTTAAATCCTGTTTCAAAAGATATTTATTCTGTAGAAACAAATCTTATAGATAATAAAGGTACTATAGGGTTATCAGGTTTATTTATTCCTGAACAATGGTCAATGCCACCTCATATAGATAACTATGGTAATTCACTTGTAGAAGATGCTTTAGAAGCATTAGATAAACAATTTGAACAATGGAAAAAAGATTTATCTCCTGAAGATTATCAATTAAGAATTTCACAGCATCCTAGAAATATTAAAGAAGCATTTGATCATAGATCTATATCAGTTTTTCCAACACATTTAGTTGCAGCACAAACAAGAAGAATTGAAGAAAAAGAATATGCTTATGAATTTTTAGACATAAGTACTGATGCACAAGGAAAACCTTCAGTTGTTAATAGTAATAAAAGACCAATAATTGAATTTCCTATTTCTAAAAAAACAGAGGATAAAACAGGAGTTCTTGTTGTATGGGAAAGACCAATTAAAGATCCAACTTTTGGTCAATATTATGCATCTATTGACCCTGTATCAGAAGGAAAAACAACTACCTCAGAATCATTATGTTCTATATATATAATGAAAGCTCCAGTTGAAGTAACTAAAATAACTGGTGGAGAATCTGAAACTTATATTGAACAGGATAAAATAGTTGCGGCATGGTGCGGAAGATTTGATGATATAAATAAAACACATCAAAGATTAGAACTTATAATAGAATGGTATAATGCATGGACATTAATTGAAAACAATATATCTTTATTTATTCAATACATGATATCTAGAAAAAAACAAAGATATTTAGTTCCAAAAAGTCAAATAATGTTTTTAAAAGATTTAGGTTCTAATGCTAACGTCTTCCAGGAGTATGGTTGGAAAAATACTGGAACTTTATTTAAAGCACATTTATTAAGTTATACAATAGAATATTGTAAAGAAGAATTAGATGTAGAAACAAAACCAGATGGTACAATTGTAAAAACAAAATATGGAATAGAAAGAATACCTGATCCAATGTTATTAAAAGAAATGCAAGAATATTCAGATGGAGTCAATGTAGATAGACTAGTTGCATTTGCTGCATTAGTGGCATTTATGAGAATTCAACAAGCAAATAGAGGATATTCAAAAAGATTTATTATGGATGATGCAGCTAAAAACTTGCAAAAGTCAGAAAATTTGTTTAAATTAAATAAAGGTTTGTTTAGACATATGGGAAATAAAAGTTTAAACAAAAACAACGGATTTAAAAAATCAGCATTTAAAAATATTAAATAGAAACCATGCAAGTATATAACGCATTACAACTTAAAAAAGGTGCTAAAGTAGAACAAAATAGATTAGGTTCTATCACACAGCCATTACAGTTTTTACCTAAAAAAGATAAAGATGATGAATGGGCTGCATGGAATTTAGATTGGTTAGAATGGAATGGTCTTAAACAAATAAGAAGAAATGCAAGAAGATTAATGAAAAATTATAAACTTGCTAAAGGTATAATTGACAGAACTGATTATATAGTTGAAGAAAATAATGAATATAAGGACATAGTAGAAATGCTAACTACAGAGGATGAATCTGCATTAGAGCTTAAGTTTTATCCTATTATTCCAAATGTAATTAATGTACTGGTTGCTGAATTTGCAAAAAGATCAACTAAATTATCTTATAGGACTATTGATGATTTTTCCTATAATGAAATGTTAGAATTAAAAAGAGGAGAAGTAGAGCAAACTCTAATGGCAGATGCAATAGTAAAAATGACAGCAGCAATGTTAGAGCAAGGATTAGATCCAGAATCTGAAGAAGCAAAACAACAACTAAATCCAGAAAATCTTAAGACATTACCTCAAATAGAACAGTTCTACAAAAAAGATTACCGTTCTATGGTAGAGCAGTGGGCTGAACATCAGCATAAAGTTGATGTTGAAAGATTCAAAATGGATGAATTAGAAGAAAGAGCTTTCCGGGATATGTTAATTACAGATAGAGAATTCTGGCATTTTCACATGATGGAAGATGATTATGATGTAGAACTGTGGAATCCTGTTGTTACATTTTATCATAAGTCTCCAGATATAAGATACATTTCTCAAGGTAATTGGGTTGGTAAAACAGATATGCTTACTGTTTCTGATGTAATAGATAAATATGGACATCTTCTTACTGAAGAACAACATTTAGCACTTGAAGCAGTTTATCCAATTAGAGCTGCTGGTTATAATATTGGAGGAACGCAAAATGATGGATCATTTTATGATGCAACTAAGTCACATGATTGGAATACTAATATGCCGTCACTTGGAATGAGACAATATAGTTCATTTATGGGAGGTAATAATTTAGAGGGTAATGATATTATTACTCAGATTTTATCTGAAGGAGAAGATTATACTGATCAAGGTGTAGCATATTTACTTAGAGTTACAACTGCATATTGGAAATCACAGAAAAAAATTGGGCATCTTACTAAAATAACTGAAGAAGGCAATGTATCAAATGATATAATTTCTGAAGATTACAAAATTACAGATAAACCAATTTATGATAATAGGTTATTTAAAAATAAAAATAAAGATACTCTTCTTTTTGGTGAACATATAGATTGGATATGGATTAATGAGGTTTGGGGCGGAGTAAAAATTGGACCTAATGTTCCTTCTTATTGGGGTATGAGTACTCCTGATGGATATTCACCTATTTACATTGGCTCAAATAGAAAAAATATTGGACCTTTAAAATTTCAATTTAAAGGTGATTCAAGTTTATACGGATGTAAATTGCCTGTTGAAGGTTCTGTATTTTCAGATAGGAATACTAAATCAACAGCTCTTATTGATTTAATGAAACCTCATCAAATTGGATACAATATTGTAAATAACCAAATTGCTGATATTTTAGTAGATGAACTTGGTACTATTATTATGTTAGATCAAAACTCATTACCAAGACATTCACTAGGAGAAGATTGGGGTAAGGGAAATTATGCTAAAGCATATGTAGCAATGAAGAATTTTCAAATGCTTCCTTTAGATACTAGTATTACAAATACAGAGAATGCATTAAATTTTAATCATTTTCAAAAACTAGATCTTTCCCAAACAGAAAGATTAATGGGAAGAGTTAGTTTGGCTAATCATTTTAAACAACAAGCGTATGAAGTAATTGGTGTTAACCCACAAAGAATGGGTCAGCAACTATCTCAAACAACAGCTACTGGAGTAGAACAAGCAATAAGTGCATCTTATGCACAAACAGAAGTATTCTTTATACAACACTGTGATTACTTAATGCCAAGAGTTCATCAAATGAGAACTGATTTAGCTCAATTTTATCAATCTACAAAACCATCTCCAAGATTAACATACATTACATCAGCTGATGAAAAAGTAAATTTTGAAATAAATGGTACAGATCTTTTATTAAGAGATTTAAATATTGCAATAAGTACTAATGCAAATCATAGAGCAATTCTTGAGCAATTAAAACAAATGGCTGTTCAGAACAATACTACAGGAGCAAGTATTTATGACCTTGGTAAAATTGTTCAGTCAGAATCAATTGCTGCTCTTAATGTTGTTCTTAAAGATTCTGAACAAAAACAGCAACAATTGAAACAACAAGAAATGCAAAACCAACAACAAATGCAAGAACAACAACTTCAAAAACAACAAGAAATAGAACAAATGAAAATTGATTCAACTATGGCTGAGAAAGAAAAAGATAGACAAAGAGATATCTTAGTTGCAGAAATTAGAGCTGCTGGTTATGGTGCTTCAGCTGATGTTGATCAAAATCAAATGTCTGATTATAGAGATGTTATGAAAGACATTAAAGAAACAGAACAATATCAAGAACAATCAGGATTACAAAGAGAAAAAGAATCTAATAGAATGACAATTGAATCACAAAAAACACAACTTGAAAGAGAAAAATTACAAACACAAAAAGAAATTGCTAGTACAGAATTACAAATTGCACAAGAAAATAAAAATAAATTTGATTCTAATTTAAATAAAAATAAGTAGTTAGCTATATATTACAATTTTTTTTATAAATATTTTAAATCTATCAAGTTTATTTTGTATATTAATGTATAACCAAAAACCAACAAAATGGAAACAACTAACAAAATGAATGAGGATCAAATACAAGATTCTACAACGGTAGGACAAGTAGATGTAAATATTGATGAAATTTTTGGAATGCCTGGAGCAGAAAATGTAATGTTACCAGAAGACCAAAATAGTAAACCAAAGTCAATGTTTCATAAAGAAACAGTTGACAATACGTTCTTTGACAATCCTAATGCTACTTCAGAAGAAAAAAAACAAATTGAACAAAAAAACGAAGAAGTTAAAGAAACTTTTGCTGAGTTAGATAGTTTAATTTCACAAGAAGAAGATGCTGGTAATAAAGGAAGACCTAAAATTGATAAATCTGGACTCTCTGAATTAGCAACTAAAATGATTGAGGAAGGTTCTTTAGTAGCATTTGATGATGATAAACCATTAGAAGAATATACTACTAAAGATTTTAGAGAATTATTTGAAGCTAACTTTCAAGAAAGAGAAAATCAAATTAGACAAAATACTCCAAGAGAATTCTTTAATGCATTACCAGAAGAACTTCAGGTAGCTGCAAAATATGTTGCTGATGGTGGACAAGACCTAAAAGGTTTATTTAGAACCTTAGCTCATGTTGAAGAAATGAGACAACTTGATCCTTCAGATGAATATGATCAAGCTGAAATTGCAAGAACATACTTATATACAACTCAATTTGGTACAGCAGAAGAAATTGAAGAAGAAATTCAAGATTGGAGAGATTTAAATAAACTTGAACAAAAAGCAAATCAATTTAAACCTAAGTTAGATGCAATGCAAGATGAAATTATTGCAAGACAACTAGCTGAACAAGAGCATAGAAAAAATATGCAATCTGAACAAGCAAAAGCATATCAAGAAAATGTATATAATACTTTGGCTAATGGAGCAATAGGTGGAATTAGATTAGATAAAAAAGTTCAAGGATTATTATTCTCAGGATTAGTTCAACCAAATTATCCTTCTATATCAGGAAAACCTACAAATTTATTAGGTCACTTGTTAGAAAAGTATCAGTTTGTAGAACCAAGACATGATCTAATTGCAGAAGCACTTTGGTTACTTGCTGATCCAAATGGATATAAAAATAAAGTAAGAGAACAAGGTAGTAAACAAGCATTAGAAAAAACAGTTAGACAGTTAAAGACAGAAGAGTCTAGAAAAATATCATCTTCAATATCTAACCAATATGATGATGAACAAAGAAAAACATCTTATAAAGCAGAGCCTAGGAAACTTTCTAAAGGCACTATGTTTAGAAGATTTTAATAAATAGTAACAAATAAAACAAATATAAAAATGGCAACTCCAGTAATGAATAATGGTATCTTCCTAAGAGATACCGCGTACAATGCAAGTTCCCATGTGGATTCATACCACTTGGTGAATATGTTAAAAGATGCAGAACCAATGGACTTAGGTCCAGTTGATCTATGGGCTATGGCTCAAAAAGTTGAAATGCCACTTTACCAAATGTCAAGTTTTGGTGGTAAAAATGTAATTAATGTTGACAATGCTCGTGGAGAGTATAAGTGGCAGACTCCTGTTGCTATAGATCTTCCATTTATTGTTGAAGATATTGATGCAGCTAATACTTTCAAAGGTGTTGATGGTACAACTTTCCGTATCAAATTAAATAGACGTGAGTTTGGACATGGTGATATTATCACATATGACAAATACAATGGTGTGGAGATGTACATTACAGATGAAGATATTCTTCCTTTAGGTGATGGTTTTATCTACACTGTACAATTAGTAAACAACGATAACTTTAAGTTTATTGATAATAAATATTTAGCTAATGGTACCAAAGTATTCCGTAAAGGTTCTGCTCGTGGTGAATATGGTGAAAGATTCTCTGACATTACAACAAAAACAGGGTTCCGTGAATTCTACAACTTTGTAGGTGGAGCAGAAGCTCACGTTCACTATTCTGTATCTTCACGTGCAGACTTAATGATCAAAGGTGGAATGAATGCAGATGGTACAGTTCCTGTAACTGAAATCTGGAGAACATTTGACAAAAATATAGATCCTTCTGTTTCATCTTTGGATGATATGGTTAAAGTAATGGGTAAAGATAAAGTTAAACGTGCATTTGATAACGGAGATTTATCTAGAACATTCTTAACTCAAATGGAAGCTGCACATTTAACTAAAGTTGCAACTGACATTGAGACCTACTTAATGTGGGGACAAGGTGGTAGAGTTCGTCAAGATGGACCAGATGATGTAAGGTTATCTGTAGGTTTATGGCGACAGTTGGACAACTCTTTCAAACGAGTATACAACAAAAATAACTTTACACTTGATTTATTCCGTTCAGAAATTTATAACTTCTTTAATGGTAAAGTTGAATTCCAAGGTCCAGATCCTAAGCGTTCTCTAGTAGTTCAGACAGGTATGGGTGGAATGCGTATGGTAAATGAAGCTATTAAACAAGAAGCTGTTTCTTCAGGTCTTTTAATTCAAGCTGCTGACATTGG
>JGI25912J50252_10000250_pt1 | contig 16930 bp, 19 predicted proteins | sample LauGreSBDMM110DD_2_FD_50252 | JGI IMG/M metagenome (IMG submission 50252)
GCTGCAGTAACTTTTACTGCGCCAGTTCCAAAATCTGGATCAACTAACTCATCGGCAATAATTGGAATCATGCGATCTACTAATGGCAGCATAACTTTTTTACCAACTAAGTGCTTATAACGATCATCATTTGGGTTAACTGCAACTGCGCCATCACCTAACATCGTCTCAGCTCTGGTGGTTGCAATAGTGATATTTAAATCATCATCACCATATTTAATAGAGACAAACTCACCAACATCTTCTTTGTGCTCCACCTCAATATCTGAGAGGGCGGTCAAACACCTTGGGCACCAATTGATAATTCGCTCGGCCCGATAAATTAACTCTTTATCATAAAGTTTTTTAAAGATTGTTAAAACAGCCTTACTTAAATTTGCATCCATTGTGAAGGCCTGCCGATCCCAATCAACGCTATCTCCCAAGCGCTTCATCTGATCTAAGATCACACCTCCTGATTCAGCCTTCCACTGCCAAACNTTTTCAATAAAAGCATCTCGTCCTAAATCATGACGAGATTTACCCTCACTTGCTAATTGTTTCTCNACAACATTTTGAGTTGCAATACCGGCGTGATCCATACCAGGTAGCCAGAGTGCTTCAAAACCTTTCATCCGCTTCATTCTTATTAATAAATCTTGAATTGTGTGATCTAGTGCGTGGCCAATATGAAGTGAGCCAGTCACATTTGGTGGTGGAATAACTATTGTGAATGGCGCTTTCTTTGATTTTGCATCCGCTTTAAAGTAGCCAGCATCCTGCCACTTCTTATATAGCGGTGCCTCAATTTCGGCAGGGGTGAAGGTGGCGGCTAACTCTTTCTTATTTTTACCACTCATAAGGGTTGATCTTAGGCGCTTTTTTCCTCAGAACTTTTCTCACCCTTTGCCGCCCGCTTTGCTGAGCCAATACTGCGAGGAACATAAGTTGGCGCTTCCTCTTTTTTNACAACCGCTGGCGTAATGATTACCTTCTCAACATCTTTACGGCTTGGTACTTCATACATCACAGATAAAAGCGTCTCCTCCATAATTGCGCGAAGTCCTCTAGCACCAGTTCCACGCTTTATCGCAAGATCAGCCACCACCTCAAGTGCTTCATTACTGAACTCAAGTTCGACCTCATCTAAATCAAATAATTTTTGATACTGCTTAACTAAGGCGTTCTTTGGCTCAGTTAATATCTGCATCAACGCTTTTTGATCCAAACTTTCAACACTAGTCATAATTGGTAGCCGCCCAATGAACTCAGGGATCATGCCAAACTTAAGTAGATCCTCCGGCATCGCATCGCCAAAGATATCGGTCTTAACAATGTCATCACTAGTTTGTAGCTTTGCATTAAAGCCAACACCAGCTTTACCTTTACGGCTTTCAATAATCTTCTCAAGACCTGCAAAGGCGCCACCAACAATAAATAAAATATTAGTAGTGTCAATTTGTAAAAACTCCTGGTGGGGATGTTTGCGCCCACCTTGTGGTGGCACAGATGCGGTAGTTCCCTCTAATATTTTAAGAAGTGCTTGCTGCACGCCCTCACCAGATACATCTCTGGTAATTGATGGGTTCTCAGATTTTCTAGCCACCTTATCAATCTCATCAATATAGATAATTCCAGTCTCTGCCTTCTTCACATCAAAATCTGCTGCTTGAATAAGTTTAAGAAGAATATTTTCAACATCCTCACCGACATAACCAGCCTCAGTTAAGGCGGTGGCATCTGCAATCGCAAATGGCACATTAAGCATTCTGGCTAAGGTTTGAGCAAGTAAGGTCTTTCCGCAACCAGTTGGACCTAAGATTAAAATATTACTCTTTGATAGCTCAACTGAATCCTCGCGCCGGCTATCTCCTGATTGCACCCGCTTGTAGTGGTTATAAACTGCAACCGATAATGATTTCTTAGCTTGATCCTGGCCAATTACATACTGATCTAAAAATTCAAATATTTCCGCTGGCTTTGGAAGTTCTGCAAGCCCTAATGAGCTAGTCTCATTTAATTCATCAATAATGATTTCATTACAAAGCTCAATACATTCATCACAGATATAAACACCAGGACCGGCAATTAACTTCTTAACCTGCTTTTGAGTTTTGCCACAGAAGGAACACTTAAGTAGATCGCTACTCTCACCAATACGTGCGCTCACTGTATTTACTCCTGTTCGTCAGGGATTAAGAGTAGAGCGCAGGTAATAAGTTAGGTAGGAAAAATAGCCTTTAATCTGTTCGCTTATAGGCGAAATTATTAACTCTTCGCCTTTGCTTTACGGGTTGCAAGTACTTGATCAATCAGACCGTACTCAACCGCCTCAGCTGAGGTTAATATCTTGTCCCGCTCAATATCTTTTGCAATATCTGCTTGACTCTTCTTAGAGTGCTTTGCCAACATCTCTTCAAGTAATGTGCGCATTCGCAAAATTTCTTTTGCTTGAATCTCAATATCAGATCCCTGTCCGCCACCTTCAGAATATGGTTGGTGAATTAAAATTCGAGCATGCTCTAACGCATATCGCTTACCAGGAGCACCACCTGCAAGAAGGACGGCAGCAGCGGATGCGGCTTGTCCTAAACAAATTGTCATTACATCTGGTCGAACAAATTGCATCGTGTCATAAATTGCAGTTAGCGCCGTAAATGATCCCCCAGGTGAGTTGATATAAATCATGATGTCACGATCTGGATCCATTGACTCTAAGGTAAGTAGTTGCGCCATAACATCATTTGCAACAGTGTCATCAATTGCCTGGCCTAAGAAGATAATCCGCTCTTCAAATAACTTTGTATAAGGATCAAGTCGCTTATANCCGTAGCTGGTGCGCTCCTCAATTGTTGGCAAAATATAACGAGAGGTAATCTCATTTATCTTATTGATATCTGACTTCATCGTGAGGTACCACCACTTCCTGATACTTGCCCTGCTGATTTAACAACATGATCAACAAAGCCATANTTCTTAGCATCTTCGGCATTAAACCAACGATCACGGTCTGAATCCTCAGTAATTGTCTCTGCCTTTTGTCCGGTGTGGAATGCAATTAAATCTGCCATGTTTTTCTTAGTAAAACTCATCTGCTCCGCTTGAATTTTTATATCAGATGCGGTTCCACCAATACCACCTGATGGTTGGTGCATCATGATTCGAGCATGTGGAAGTGCATATCGCTTACCAGCAGTTCCAGAACAAAGTAAAAATTGACCCATAGATGCAGCAAGTCCCATCGCAACAGTTGCCACATCATTTTTTATATATTGCATCGTGTCATAAATTGCCATACCAGCTGAGATTGAACCACCTGGTGAGTTGATATAAAGGTAGATATCTTTCTCTGGATCCTCAGCTGCAAGTAATAACATCTGCGCACAAATTGCATTTGCCATTGAATCTTCGACTACTGAACCTAGGAAGATAATTCGCTCTTTTAGTAAGCGTTGATAAACCTGATCATCTAATCCACCTGCGCCACTACTTGCAGCGCGTGGGGTATTACTTAGCTCCACTGATATCTCCTCATTTGATTTGTTATAAATACTGTCATGACCTTAACAATCTTTTGCCAAAAATGCTTCCCGGTTTAAGCGTGCGCGCTGTTCGCCGTAAGCGATTATTTCTCCTCAACTGCAGCTGGGTTTTGTGGCCGCAGCGCCTCAAGATCTACCTTTTTCCCAGATTTATCAACAACCTTTACCCGACCAAGAACTTGCGCCAATGCTTTTGCCCGCGCCACCTCAGCGACCATTGTTGTTACCTGACCTGCCTCAGATACCTCTTTAATAAATTGATCAGGGCTCATGCCATACCGAGCTGCTGCCCGAACCAAGTACTCAGTTAACTCAGATTCATTAACAGCCACAGACTCTGCCTTAACAATTGAATCTAGTAAGAACTCCCGGGAGATAGTTGCCTTTACCTCCTCATTAACCTCAGCGCGATGTTTATCATCTTCTAATCTGCCCTCTTTTTCTAAATGCTCATTAACCTCTGCCTCAATAATTTCAGCAGGTAATGGAATCTCAACCATGGCAGTTAACTTCTCAACAAGTAGATCTCTTGCTTGCGCGCCCTGCTCCATCTCTTTAAGCCGGGTTAAGCGGGTAGATAAATCTGCTTTTAACTCAGCTAAGGTTTCAAACTCAGATGCTAATTTTGCAAAGGCATCATCAATAGGTGGCAGCTCACGTTCTTTAACCGCCTTAACACTGACCTTAACCGTTCCCTGCTCACCCTCTGCCATTCCAACTAATGCAGTATCAAAACTTTTACTACCTCCAGCTGCCAATCCAATAAGTGCCTCATCTAAGCCATCAATCATTGAAGCGGAGCCAACCTCATAAGAGAGATCATTAGCACTTCCACCTTCAAGTGCTGCGCCATCTTTTGTGGCAACTAAATCAATTGTGACAAAATCACCGGTGGCTACACTTTTCTCAACTGTGGTTAATGTGCCAAAGCGAGTGCGCAAGCTTTGAATCTGCTCATCAATATCAGCATCTGCCACCTTCACATCATCTACCTTAATTTCAATCTCTGAAAAGTTAGGAAGTGTTAACTCTGGCCGCACATCCACCTCAACAGTAAAGGCGAGCTTCTCTTTATCCTTTAGCTCAGTAATATCAACATTTGGCCGGCCAATTACTAACACATCATTTTCTTTAGCAGCTTGAGAGTAGAAGGTTGGAAGAGCTGCATTGATTGCCTCATCTAATACTGCGCCCCGGCCAACACGTTGATCAATCATCGCACTGGGCACTTTTCCCTTGCGAAAGCCTGGAATATTTATCCGCTCACTTAAAGTTTTATATGCCCCATCAATATGTGGGGAGAGCTCATCAAAGGAAACCTCAATTGAAAGCTTGACCCGAGTTGGTGAGAGTTTTTCAATAACGCTCTTCAATTAAATATCCCCTTAAGTTTTATTACCTTACGAAAGTAATCTGGTCGGGGCGGAGGGATTCGAACCCACGGTCTCCTGCTCCCAAAGCAGGCGCGCTAGCCACTACGCTACGCCCCGAAGGATGAAAGTCTAAGGGGTGATTTTCCCTTCTCCTAACCGAAGTAATAAGGTATGACCTGCTACCGCAATTCAAGTTAAACTTGGCATCGCAAGTAGCAGATCAGCAACAAATTTGCGGGTGTAGCTCAATGGTAGAGTTCTAGCCTTCCAAGCTAGCTGTGCGGTTTCGATTACCGTCACCCGCTCCAAATTTAGTTAATTGAGCCAACCTCATGAATGAAGGCTTTTCCATTCAGAGTGACTGATCTCCCAGAACCTAATACATCTTTAACTAGTACTGAAAAACTGCTGTTATTAACTATTGAAACAGTTCCAGTAATGAAAAAAGATACACGGTTGTAATCTTCAGTGGAGTCTGAAGAAGGAGCAAATCCATAACTAAAATCATAATTCAACGAAGCAGAATTATCTGAACACTTTAATTCTGGAACGGTCCTAAACGAAGAAACGCTAGTTAACATCTTTCCGCTTATTACAATCGAAAAGAAATACTTCTTTCCAGCTAAAAGAGTTCCGAAGCCACTTGATTCAGAGCCGCCACCTGGCGTTGCAGTAGACATTGTCCATTGAGTTAAGTTAACTGACTGAATTGAAGCAGCAGTCCCCGTATCTCCTTTTGGTCCTTGTGCACCAGTTGCGCCTGTTGCACCAGCAGGACCAGCAGGACCAGTACTTCCACTTCCAGAACCAGATGCACCAGCAGCTCCAGTTGCACCTTGTGGTCCAGCAGGTCCAGTTGCACCAGCAGGTCCGGCAGGTCCTTGTGGTCCAGCAGGTCCAGTTGCACCACTACCTGAGGTTACAGATGCGCCATTTTTACCATCCATACCATTTGGCCCAACTGGTCCTGCTGGTCCGCGCATTGAAATAGGCAGCGGCCAACTATTATTTTTCTTTGGTCCATACATATTCATTGATTTAGTGTCGATATAGAAATCACCATTGATACCAAGTGATTTAGTCGGAACACTAGTTCCACTAAGAACTGTGTTTGCAATTGAGTTAGTGGTGCGACCAGCAGCATATGCCGCAGTTTGATTTATCATTGCTATGAGTATTGTGATTATTGTTGTCTTTATTAACTTGGCTTTTAGATTATAGATTGCCATTTCAATCATCCATCCCCCCCCTATTGGGGTCCAGTGGCTGCGCCCTGGTGGCACAGCACTAAGAAATATTTTCTAAAAAATACGCTGCGTAGTCAAGTAACTCTCACTCATTTCTAAGAAAAAACCTCCTCTAACCAGGCGATGCCCCCCTACTCTTAAGCCAGAAGCAAAACTCTCACTCACCGCACAGGGGATCTGAATAGTTGGCTCAGCAATAACGAGTTATCTACTCACATCAGGTGCATGGGTACTTGAAGAAATGAGGAGTAAATGAATAAGAAGTTAATTGCAACTATTGCAACAGCAGCGGTTGCGCTAACAATTTCCACAGGATCTGTTGCCTTAGCTGATAATGGCAAAGGCAAAGATAGATTGGCTTCACTCCTATCTGGGTTGGTTGCTAAAGGAACAATTACGCAATCTCAAGCAGATGCAATTGTTAAAGCTCAAAGTGATATGAAGGCTGCTGGTAAGGCTGCGATGGAGACAAATCGCGCGGCAGTTGATGCAGTAGTAACTGCCACACTTGGTATCACCGCCGATGCAATTAAAGCCCGTCTTAAAGCTGGTGAATCATTAGCCACTATTGCCGGAGCAAAAAAAGATACATTAATTGCAGCGATCACCGCTGAGATCAACCGCCAAATTGATGCTGCAGTAGTCACCGGTAAGTTAACAGCTGCCCAAGCTACTGAGCGAAAAGCAAAGACGGCTGAGAATGTAACTAAGAGAGTTAATAATCTAAGGCCGCCACATGGTGATAAGCCAGGTAGGTCAGATAAGAATGGTGCAAAGCCAACTCAATCACCAGCTGCCTATAAGTCAGTGATTAAAGTTGTTAAGGCTTAGTAGCTTTAGATAATCTGCGCCTAATTTAGACACAGCCGGTCTGGTTCAGCAAAATGAACCCGACCGGTTTTGTTTTTCTGCCAAACTTGCCACCATGAAGATTCATATTGGTAGCGACCACGCCGGTCTTGAGTTTAAAGCCAAGATAATTGAGCATCTTAAAAAAAGTGGTCACACAGTTACAGATCATGGGCCTCACACCTTTGACGCCCTAGATGATTATCCAATCTTTTGTATTCCAACCGCTATTGCAACTGCAAAAGATCTAGCATCCTTTGGCATTGTCTTAGGAGGCTCTGGAAATGGTGAGCAGATCGCTGCTAATAAAGTTAAAGGAGTAAGAGCAGCTTTAGTTTGGTCAATTGAAACAGCAAAACTTGCCCGCGAGCACAACAATGCAAATGTAATCTCACTCGGCGGCCGCCTTCATGATGAAGCATTTTGCCTGCAGTTAGTTGATACCTTTCTAGCAACAGCCTTTACTAAAGATGAGCGGCATGTGAGAAGAATTAATCAGATCGGCAATTATGAGGTTAAGGGCAGTATTTAAAGTTTCTCATATCTAAAATCAGTTACTACATGTCCTTTTTTAAGCCCCTGTCCTTCAAACTTTGAAAGCACCCGCCAATTGGGCCGGGGCACAATACCGCCAGTAAATTTAGGGTTGGCATCAAAGCGAGGCTTTATCCAATCAGCATAAGGTTGCCAATCAGTTGCGATATGTATAAAGGCTGCTGGCTTTAATTTTTTAGCAATTAGCTCGATGAATTCACTCTGCACAATCCGCCGCTTATGTTGCGATTTTTTGGCCAAGGATCTGGAAATAGTAAATGAATACCATCTACTGAGTTATCTGGGATGTAATTAGCAAGTAGATAGGTTGCATCCTCGCGAATCATCTTAATATTTGTTAACTGCTTCTCAACTATTAAAAGCAGTAACGCGCAAGACCTGCGCTATGCATCTCAACTGCAAGATAACCAGTATCTGCTGAGCTAGCTGCAATCTGCGCAGTTGCCTCCCCCATGCCGGAGCCGATCTCTAAAATCACCCGCTCTTTTTGAAAATCTGATTAAGAATTAATTCTTGCCCAGCAGATAAACTGTATTGATCCCAGTACTGCCTCATTGCCAAACTCTGGGCACGGGTCATCCGATCACCACGAAGTGAGTAACTTCGGTTTGAAGGACGTTCCATCTTGGCTTAACCTGCAATCTCTGCTTGGATATGCTCAGAAAATAATATTTCCAAGTCCAATTATTGCTTATTAATTAGGAGTTGATGTGCCAGGCTTAAACTCAACTAGGGCTGAAGCTGCCGGCCGCGCTGCCCATCTTGCAGTTCAAAGTTATGAGTTAACCCTTGATCTAACCACTGGGGAAGAGAGCTTTATCTCTGAGACGGTAATTAAATTTNCCTGNAATAAGCCAGGTTATGANACCTTTCTTGATGCAGCTGGGAAGAATGTAATCTCAGCAACCTTAAATGGNCAAANTNTTGATACCTCAAATTATGATGGCGAAAGNATCTTTATTAAGAATCTAGCAGCCGATAATGAGTTAGTAATTAAGATGAATGGGCTTTACTCAAAAACTGGTGAAGGATTACAACGCTCAGTAGATCCAGTTGATAATGAGGTTTACCTCTACTCCCAAGGTGAGACCGCATTTATTCGCAAGATGTATCCATGTTTTGATCAACCAGATTTAAAGGCAACCTTTACCTTAACCGCCATCGCACCAAGCCATTGGTCGGTAATCTCAAATAACCCAGTCAAAGAGAGGGTTGAGTTAGCAGATAATAAATCTAAGTGGAGCTTTACCACTACCCCAAGAATCTCTACCTATATCACCGCTCTTATTGCCGGTCCTTACTACAGCATCTCTGATCAGTATGTGGGTAAGAAAACTGTGCCACTTAGTATTTATTGCCGCAAATCATTATCTGAGTTTTTAGATCCAGAGGATATTTTCCTAATTACCAAGCAAGGTTTTACCTACTTTGAGAAAGTCTTTGGCCTTGAGTATCCATTTGAAAAGTATGACCAGATTGCAGTAGTTGATTTTAATTGGGGTGCGATGGAAAATGCCGGCGCAGTTACCTTCTTAGAGCGCTTACTTGTCTTTAGATCAAAGGTTACTGAGCGGATGTATAACGCGCGGGCTAACACAATCTTGCATGAGATGGCCCATATGTGGTTTGGCAATATGGTAACTATGAAGTGGTGGGATGATCTTTGGCTTAATGAATCATTTGCTGAGTGGTCCTCATACCTTGCCATGGTTGAATCAACTAGATTTAAAAACTCTTGGACAGGCTTTAATCAAGAGCGAAAGAATTGGGCATACCGGCAAGATCAGCTAACTACCACCCATCCAATTGTCTCTGACATGGTTGATATTGACACAGTAGCTGGAAACTTTGATGGCATCAGTTATGCCAAGGGTGCATCGGTTTTGCAACAATTAGTAGCACATGTAGGAAGAGATAATTTTATCACAGGGCTTAAGGAGTACTTTAAAAAGCATGCCTTTAAAAACACCACGCTAGATGATTTATTAGTTGAGTTAACCACTACAAGTGGCCGGGATTTAAAACCTTGGGTTACCACTTGGCTACAAACAGCAGGTGTTAATACCTTACGCCCATCACTTGAGATAGAAAATGGTGCCTATAAATCGGTAACCATAATTCAAGAGCCACCAACTATGCCAGCTCGATCTATTCAACTTCGCCCTCACCGAATGGCGGTTGGCTTATATGATCTAGTTGGCCAAAATGTAATACTTCGCAAAAGTGTTGAGTTAGATGTATTTGGTGAGAAAACTATGGTGGCAGCACTTGCTGGTGAGAAGGTTGCTGATTTGTTACTACTTAATGATCAAGATCTAACCTATACCAAGATTAGATTTGATGATCGATCAATCACCACCTTAAAGTCCCACCTTGGCAAGATTAATGATTCATTAACCCGCGCTCTTTGTTGGTCGGCGGCCTGGGATATGTTGCGCGATGCTGAGATTAGTGCCACAGATTTTATTGATATTGCATTAGCTGGCCTAGCAGGTGAGAGTGAGATTGCAACTGTAACAATTATTTGCGCCCAATTAGGCACAGCTGTTGAGTTATATAGCGCCCCAACAAAGCGCGACTCCGCACGACTTAGAGTAGGAAATGCAGTTGAGCAGATGCTTACCAACGCAGCTAGTGGTAGTGATAATCAACTACAGTTTGTAAAGGCATTTACCAGCTTNGCCTCCTCTGCAGAGCATAATGATCTACTTAAAAATTTATTAGCCGGTAAGTTAAATGGACTTAAGGTAGATGCAGAGATGCGTTGGTCCTTAGTAATTGCATTATCAGAGCGTGGCTTAATGAGTGATGATGAGTTAGCCGCGGAGTTAGCATTAGATAACACCTTAACTGGACAACTCTCCTATCAAAGCGCACTTGCTGCTCGGCCAACTGCTACGGCAAAAAATGAGGTTTGGAGATCAATTACTACTGAGGAGATCTCAACCTCTCAGCGTGAGGCAAAGATTGCAGGCTTTATGCGGCCACTACACCGGCCATTACTTGCTGCTTATGTTGATCCTTACTTTGATTTACTACTTCAAACCTGGGGCAAAAAATCCTATGAGGTGGCAAGTAAGTTTGCTACCGGTATGTATCCGGTCTATATAACAANTGAGCAGACNTTAAATAAAACAATTGATTGGCTNGCAACTACTGGTAAGGATGGGCAGGCAGGGCTAAGAAGATTAGTCTTAGAAGGAAGAGATGCTATTGAGCGAGCACTTACGGTGCAGGCAAAAGATAAGTAATTAAAAGGTTTAAGAATTAATCAATATGAGTAAGGCTACTTGCCTTTTTCTTACTACCTTTTCTAGTCTCTTTTGCGGTTATGTAAGCAAAAAATGAGATTACTACAAATAACAAAATTGGTGCGCCAACAAAGTAGGTAAGAGTTTGCATTACCGTTAAGCCCTCTCCTGCTAATGTGCCATCCTCCATTACGCCGTTGCCGCTCCCATCGCCTCAACACCAAATGGTTTTAGATAGGGAATCCAAACTCGATCTGGCTTTCCAGTTCCTAAGATCCGCCAAGCTGCCCCGACTGGTTCACGCGGGGTGTGACGAAGCCGCCAACCTANATCCTTTAATGTGCGATCTGCCTTTGCATGGTTGCACTTATGACAAGCTGAAACCACATTCTCCCAATTATGTCCGCCGCCTCTTGATCTTGGAATCACATGATCAATTGAGGTTGCAGTAACTCCGCAGTAAACACAACGGTTGTTATCGCGAGCAAAGATTGCTCGCCTAGATAATGGCACCGCATGGCGGTATGGAATCTTTACAAATTTATTTAATTTAACAACAGATGGTAATTTAATTGATCCGCGGGCGTAGGTGAGAATGCGACCTGAATCCTCAACGCTAGTGGCGCGCTCATTTAAGACGAGGATTAATGCTCGTCGCTCTGATACGACACCTAGTGGCTCATAGGTGGCGTTCAGCACCAATGTTTGTGACACTGAATGCAACTCCTTTTAAGTCAGCGCGTGGCTCGCGCCGTAGGCATATCTTGCCTGAGGTTTGCAAAAAACGCATCATTTATGGCGAGATTCTTTCTTACATTTGGGTTAAGGTTTTGATCTGATCATGAAAATACCTGAAAATATGCGAGATCTCATCGATTGGTTCACCGGCGCCCCATTAAATATCACTGTGATTATCACCCTATCGATCACCATCTCAATTATTGGTCAACGGGGGATCGCAAGACTTATGAACAAAATTGCTACCGCAGATCTGATCTTAGGTCCTAAAAGATCGGGCGTGCGGCAAAAGGAGCGAACAAAAACAACTAGCACCGTTTTAAAATCAACCTTAAATGGTGTGATCTGGTTAATTGCAATCTTTATGATCTTAGCTGAGTTTGGTTTAAATCTTGGGCCGCTAATTGCATCCGCTGGTGTGATTGGTGTGGCATTAGGACTTGGCGCACAAACCTTAGTCCGCGATATTTTATCTGGCATCTTTATGTTAGTAGAGGATCAATATGGTGTGGGCGATAAGGTGGATGTGCTTGATGTCCAAGGCGTAGTTGAATCTGTTGGACTTAGAATTACCACTGTTAGAGATAAAAAGGGAACTATTTGGTATCTGCGAAATGGTGAAATATTAAAGGTTGGAAATAAATCTCAACCTAAAAATAAAGCTTAATCCGCCCTCTTAATCTGCAGCGTTAATCATGCCAGCAGCTGCTGCCTCTAAATACTCCCAAAGCTCACTCTTTAAATCATCACCAATCTCAAGGCCATTTACCGCATCCTTCATGCAAAGTAGCCAGGCATCATGTTCAACCCTTGAGATATGAAATGGCGAATGCCGCATTCGAAGGCGTGGGTGTCCTCGTTCTTCACTATAGGTAGTAGGTCCTCCCCAGTACTGCTCTAAAAATAATTGAAGTCTTCTGCCGGCGCCATGTAGGTCATTTTCTGGATACATCGGGCGCAAAATTGGATTGACTGCAACTAAAGCGTAGAAGTGTGAGACTAAATCGTTAAAGGTTTTTTCACCGCCCGCTCTTTCATAAAAGCTCTGGCTCAACTAACTTCCTTTTCCTTTACGGTAATTTGTAATACAAAGTAACTTGTAATTACACAGAGTATTCCAGTTATATAAAATGCAGCAGCGTAATCACCAAACTTAACTCTTAGTACGCCAGCGCCAAGGGCTGCGATAGCACCACCTATTTGATGGGCGGCAAAGACCCAGCCATAAATTATTGCCCCTTTCTGCGGCCCTAATACCTGTCGACACAGCATTACCGTGGGCGGCACTGTGGCAATCCAATCTAGGCCATAGAAAATAACAAAAACTAAGGTAGATGCCTCAACTGTTGAGAATAATATGGATGGCAATAAAAATAGCGAAAGCCCCCGTAGTAGGTAGTAAAAAAATAAAAGTTTTCTAGGATCAATTCGATCAGTTAGGTAACCAGATGAGATTGTGCCGATCACATCAAAGAGGCCAATTAGAGCTAGTAATGAGGCGGCGGTTACCTGGGCCATTCCATGATCATGGGCGGCTGGAATAAAATGGGTTCCAATTAAACCGCTAGTTGAAAGCCCGCAAACAAAAAAAGATCCAACTAAGTACCAAAAATTCTTAACTTTACTGGCATCTTTTAGGGCGGCGATTGCATTCTTTGCCGCATTACCTTTTTGCAGTACCGGCGGCTGCCAATCATTAGCTGCTCCATATGGCTTAGAATTAATACTTTGTGGATCCTCTTTTAAAAAGAAATAAATCAACGGCACCATAAAAAAAGCACCTAGTGCAATAACTAATGAGGAGGCGCGCCAACCTGGATCTTGTGCAAGTCTTGCCAGGCTTGGCAGAAAAACTAATTGGCCAGAGGCTGCAGCTGCGGTTAAAATTCCGATTACTAGACCACGTTTTTTAACAAACCATCTATTTGCAATTGTGGCGGCAAAAACTAATGCCATCGATCCAGTTCCTACTCCAACTACTACACCCCAAAGCAAGATTAAGTGCCAACTTTGACTCATCCAAATAGTCAGTAGTGCACCAATTCCAATCACAGTTAGTGCGCTCATCACTACTTTGCGCACGGTAAAGCGATCCATTAAGGCAGCTGCAAAGGGTGCGGTTAAGCCGTAGAGCAAAACATTTATAGCAATTGCAAATGAGATTACATCCCGGCGCCAGCCAAACTCCTCCTCCAGTGGCAAAATTAATACAGAGGGTGCGCTACGAAAACCTGCGGTAGCAAATAATGTGCCAAAGGTTATGCCTGCAACAATCCAGGCTGGGTGAAGTTTTGTCTTCATTACTTAACTAGGTACTTAGTTAAAAAGCTTCGCTCATTATCTGTAATTGGGCGAGATTTTCTACTTTCTAAATCAATCATTACCTGCACCGTCTTCATCTTGGTAAATACCAGCCCATCCTTTGAAACCTCATACCCCACCACAAAGGATGANTTACCAATTGACTCCACCCATAAATCTACATCGTAGTAACTTTCAAACTCAGTAATTGGCAGAAGATAATCAATCTCACTTCTAGCTACTGTCATCTGAACCAGTACCGAGTCAGATTTTTCAGCAAATTGTTGTTGACCCCAATCAATTCGGGCACTCTCTGCATATGTTAAATACTTAGCATTATTAACATGGCCAAATGCATCTAAATCATTCCAGCGAACAAATGCTTTATGGGTAAATTTCATATCACTATCCTAATTATCTAGTTAACTTACGGTAGGTAGCACGGTGAGGACGGGCAGCATCGATGCCAAGACGAGCAATCTTATTCTCCTCATAACTTTCAAAGTTTCCTTCAAACCAAAACCACTTTGATTCACCTTCATAAGCCAAAATATGGGTAGCGATACGATCTAGAAACCATCTATCGTGAGAGATCACTACCGCACACCCTGGAAACTCAAGTAAGGCATTTTCAAGTGAGCCAAGGGTCTCCACATCTAAATCATTGGTTGGCTCATCAAGTAATAATAAATTACCCCCCTGCTTAAGAGTTAGCGCAAGATTTAATCTATTTCGCTCACCCCCTGATAAAACTCCAGCCATCTTTTGTTGATCAGGTCCTTTAAAACCAAAGGCTGAGACATAGGCCCTACTTGGCATCTCAACATTTCCTACCTTTATAAAATCAAGACCATCTGAGACCACCTCAAATAATGATTTCTTTGGATCAATACCGCCGCGGGATTGATCCACATAGGAGATCTTTACTGTTTCGCCAACCTTAACTAAACCAGAGTCAGCCTTTTCCATCCCTAAGATAGTTTTAAATAATGTGGTCTTACCAGCACCATTTGGCCCAATTACGCCAACAATTCCATTTCTTGGAAGTGTGAAAGATAGATCATCAATAAGAATGCGATCATCAAAGCCTTTAACTAACTTTTCACACTCAACTACCACATCACCTAACCGAGGCCCTGGTGGAATTTGAATCTCTTCAAAATCTAACTTACGTGTTTTATCAGCTTCCGCTGCCATCTCTTCATAACGAGCAAGACGTGCCTTTGGACTTTACCTGTCTGCCCTTGGCATTCATTCTTACCCACTCAAGCTCCTCTTTTAATCTCTTTGCTCGCTTAACATCTTTTTGTCCCTCAACCTTCATACGTGCTTCTTTTGTCTCTAAATAGGTTGTGTAATTTCCTTCATATGGATAAGCACGTCCTCGATCTAACTCCAAGATCCACTGGGCAACATTGTCTAGGAAGTATCTATCATGTGTAATAGCGACAACTGTTCCTTCATACTTACTTAAATGTTGCTCAAGCCATAAAACAGATTCAGCATCTAAATGATTAGTTGGCTCATCAAGTAGTAATAGATCAGGTTTTTGAAGTAATAGTTTGCATAGTGCAACACGTCTGCGCTCTCCACCAGACAATACTTTTACATCAGCCTCAGGGGGTGGACAACGCAGCGCGTCCATTGCCTGCTCTAACTGGGAATCTAAATCCCAAGCATTGCGGTGATCTAATTGTTCTTGTAGCGCTCCCATCTCAGCAAGTAATTTGTCGTAATCTGCCGCAGGGTTTGCCATCTCTTCACTGATCGCGTTAAATCTATTTAATAAACCAATAGTCTCTGAAACACCCTCTTGCACATTCTCTAATACATTTTTATCCTCATTAAGTGATGGCTCCTGCAGCAAGATACCGACGCTGTAACCAGGGGTTAGATACGCCTCACCATTTGATGGTTGTTGAAGGCCGGCCATAATTTGTAGCACCGTTGATTTACCCGCACCATTTGGTCCGAGCACACCAATCTTGGCGCCGGGCAAGAACATCAAGGTGACATCATCAAGAATTACTTTGTCGCCATGGGCCTTACGCGCCTTTTTCATCGTGTAAATAAACTCAGCCATAGGTGCAAACCTTACCTGTTGTAATCGGTAGACTTATCCCTACAAATCCACATAAATGCGCCTGTAGCTCAGTCGGATAGAGCGAATGCCTTCTAAGCATTAGGTCGCAGGTTCGATTCCTGCCAGGCGCGCTTTGAAGGTAATTATCAGAGGCTCTGGTGGTTATTTTTGCACATAACTCATTAAATTTTTTATCCCAAGGTATTTAAATTAAAAAATTTAAATACCTGAATAGGTAAATAGATGAAGATTTAAAAAGCCCGTACTGGCCGGACGTAGCTGGTCAAGGACTTACCCATAAGGCCAATATAGCCATAGTTGAAGGCATGGATGTACGCGTAGCGCGCAGACTCCTCAGACGAGGACCAGTAGTAGTTGTTCACAAATCCCGCCGCACCTGATCCTGTGTTGATCGTTCCACTACTGTTACACACTGTTGCATCAGAAGTCCACGCCTGACCTTTTGCCCACTTACACATCTGATTGAGTTCATTTAAAGATGGCAAATACCAATCAGATAAATTATTTGGTCCTCTGTAAGCTCTAGAGATAGTTCCAGCTTTGCTGGCAGTAGCGTCTTGTAAAACCATAGCAAGAGTATTTCGATAGCCCCAACCTATTGCAGTTGCCGTTGCAGTCTCTGGAGCGCTGGCGTTATTAACTGCAGTGGTTGTGTCTACAGACCAAGCAACGGCAATATCTGTCCAAGGACTAGCTCCAGTAGTTGGAGCAGCCTCTAAGTAGTAACACTTAGAATTATATGGACTACCTGTTGCGGTGTAGCTTGGTCCACAATTAAATCCAGTAGTTGAGGCATAAAATACTCGCCCGCCCCCTGGGCCAATATCGCCAACCTTGTAGCCGCCACTCATCTTTACCGCCACATTGGTAAGACCATCTGCCTGAAATGGTGTCAGCAATGTATTCGCATACTTATTATTTATACTAAATGTTGCTCCCGTAAAACTAAATGTGTCATTAGTAGCAGATGGAATAATTGTCCAAGATGCGT
>JGI25912J50252_10000254_pt1 | contig 16874 bp, 17 predicted proteins | sample LauGreSBDMM110DD_2_FD_50252 | JGI IMG/M metagenome (IMG submission 50252)
GATAGCTAGGGTCGGTAAGAGTCTCTTGATAACCAGTCATACCAGTTTGAAAAACAGCTTCGCCGAAAGTTCTTCCTGCAGCAGCCCAAGATTTACCTTCAAAGATNCGTCCATCATCTAAAACCAGGTAGGCCTTACTCATCTAGAGCTACCTCCCTGCGCTTCTGAATTTGAACCGTTGCTATGTATCGATGTTAGTTGTCCAGCCAAATAGGTCGGAATACCTCGGAAGAACGTTCCCTGAATTACTCCAGAGAGTTCCATTCCATGGAAGGGAGTATTGCGACTTCGAGAGGCAACTAGGTCACGATCCACGCGGTAAGTCTGGGTCGGGTTAATCACAGTCAGATGTGCAGGTGCGCCAACCTCGATCTTGCCACCATGGTTTTCATAACCTGCGATGCGAGAAGGTGCGCGGCTCATACGATCTGCCACGCCCTCCCAATTTAAGAGGCCGGTCTGAACCATTGTTTGGTTAACGATCGAGAGCGCGCTCTCTAAGCCCAGCATTCCAAATGCAGCTTCTTGCCACTCACACTCTTTCGCCTCCGCTGGATGTGGTGCGTGATCAGTTGCGACGATATCGATAGTGCCATCTGCTAAACCTTCACGAAGCGCTTCTACATCTCGTTGGGTACGTAGTGGTGGGTTAACTTTAAAAATCGGATCATAACTATCTGCGTAGTCATCTGTCAGAAGTAAGTGATGAGGCGTAACTTCTGCGGTTACATTGATTCCGCGGGCCTTTGCCCATCGAATAATGTCCACGCCACCAGCAGTTGTTAAGTGGCAGATATGTAGCCTTGATTGGACATGATCAGCAAGCAGGACATCTCTAGCGATAATCGCCTCTTCGGCTACCGCTGGCCACCCCTTCAAACCTAAGCGAGAAGAGTTAATACCTTCATTCATCTGCGAACCGATTGTCAGCGCTGGCTCCTGCGCATGTTGGGCAATAACGCCATTGAATTTCTTTACATACTCCAAAGCCCGGCGCATGACTAATGGATCATGAACGCAATTACCATCATCGCTAAATACTCGAACTCGCGCATTTGAATCAGCCATAGCCCCGATTTCAGAGAGCGTTTGTCCATTTAAACCTTGCGTAACTGCGCCAATTGGAAAAACATCGACAAAGCCAGCGCTCTGGCCAAGTGCGTAAACCTGTTCCACGACTCCTGCAGTATCAGCAACTGGTGAGGTATTGGCCATCGCAGATATCGCAACGAAGCCACCTTTTGCCGCTGCCATCGAACCAGATAGAACTGTTTCGGCATCTTCCTTACCTGGTTCTCGCAAATGTGTATGTAGGTCAACTAAACCAGGAAGTACTACCGAACCCTTGAAGTCAATAACTTGGTCAGCAGATTGCTTAGGAAGTGATTTGCCGATTGCGGTGATAACTCCATTTGCAATCTGAATATCACTAGATGTTCCATCTGGAAGAGTTAACCCTGAAAGGAGATAGTTTGAATTCGATGCGCTCATTACAAAGCACCTACCTCTCTGCTAATTCCGATAATTTCACCCTCAGGAGCACCAGCTAACAACATATATAAAATGGCCATTCTTACGCTTACGCCATTTGAAACTTGCTCAACAATTACAGAACGGGCACCATCTGCGGCATCTGCGGTGATTTCTAAGCCACGATTCATTGGACCTGGGTGCATAACCAGCGTTGTTGGTTTAAGGCTTTTAACGCGATCACCATTTAGACCAAAGTATCTTGAATACTCGCGGGCATTGGGAAAGAACATTTCAGACATACGTTCTAGTTGAATGCGAAGCATCATCACCGCGTCGGCGCCAACCAGCGCATCATCAAAGTCATAGGAAATCTTGCATGGCCAACTCTCAACACCTACTGGTAGCAAGGTAGGTGGCGCTACCAAAGTTACATCGGCTCCCAACTTTGCCAGTAGAAGTACATTCGAGCGCGCAACTCGTGAGTGCAGTACATCGCCAACGATGACGACTTTTATACCCGTGAGATCCTCACCTGATTTTGCCAAATGCTTACGGATGGTGAAGGCATCAAGCAGAGCCTGACTTGGATGCTCGTGCGTTCCATCGCCTGCATTTATCACCGAACCAGACATCCATTTTGAATCTGCTAAACGTTGTGCGGCGCCCGATGCGCCATGGCGAATGATCACCGCATCTGCGCCCATCGCCTGCAACGTCTGTGCGGTGTCTTTTAAGGATTCGCCTTTACTGATACTTGAACCTTTAGCCGAGAAGTTGATTACATCGGCCGATAGCCTCTTAGCTGCGGCTTCAAATGAGATTCGAGTTCTGGTGGAATCTTCCGCGAAGAGATTTACTATCGTTCTTCCTCGAAGAGTAGGAAGTTTCTTCATCGGTCCATCGCTTACACGAGCCAACTCCTGGGCCGTATCTAAAATTGCAATCGACTCAGCTTTACTCAAATCATTTATTGACAATAGGTGCTTCACTTTGCGCCACCTTCAATCAAGACTTCATCAGCGCCATCGAGCTCTGTTAAATGAACAAGGACGCTCTGATCTATAGACGTTGGCAAGTTTTTGCCTACGAAATCTGCTCGGATCGGAAGTTCGCGATGGCCACGATCTACTAAAACTGCCAATTGCACGCTCTTCGGGCGACCGATCTCACCGAGGGCATCGAGTGCAGCTCGAATCGTTCTGCCAGAGAAGAGAACATCATCGATGAGAATAACGTTTCTTCCTTCAACGCCTAGTGGAGGTATCAGAGTCGGCATCAAGGCGCGAGGCGGTCTCATCCGAAGATCGTCTCGGTGCAAGGTGATATCTAAAGTTCCGACTTGAACCGGGACCTTTTCGATCGTTTCAATTATTGCGGCGATTCTCTTAGCTAAATGTGCACCGCGCGTTGGAATTCCAAGAAGTGTGATTGATTCAGAACCTGAGTTGCGTTCTAGGATTTCATGGGAGATGCGGGTTAGCGCGCGCGTTATATCTGGCGCAGGCAGGGCAAGGCTCATCGTAAATCTCCTTCCCCGCCTCGCAGGACGGGTCGTTAAAGGATGTTGGCTGATGTTACACCGAAATTCAATAGCCCTGTGGACAGCCACGGTGGCGCAACTCATGGGTGATCTACCTTTGCGCGCATGAGCCAGATAACCCCCGCCACAGCATTCAATCAGCCTACGACCGCGACCATCAGCGCACGCATCCGCGCGCAGCGGAAAGCGCGATCTCTGACGCTACAAGATATCGAAAGACTTTCAAATGGGAGGATTAAAGCTGTTGTGATGGGTTCTTACGAGCGAGGATCACGGGCGATTTCTTTGGCGCGCACAATTGAGATAGCCAACCTATTCGCTATCCCTATTTCTGAATTGATTGAAGAACCGAAAAATCCCGAACGAGGAAGCGATGGCCAGTTGATCTTTGACCTTAGAAAATTGCGCGAGATCTCTTTAGCGGTGACGGGAAGTGAGATCAGCAAAATAAACGCTTTCCTTAGCGCTATCTGCGCCAGGCGTAGAGATTGGAACGGGGAGATATTGACCCTGCGTAGCGCCGATTTGGATACGCTCACGCTGGTTCTTTCGGCACCTCGCGAAAAAGTTCAAGAACTCTTAGATCGCTTCCAACTAGTTATTAAAGCGCCTAGAAACTAAAGGGCGAGGCCATCTTTAAGCGATGCGATACGACCCAAAACTCCATGGATATATCCTGCTGATTCATCGGTGGAAAGCTCCTTAGCAAGCGAGAGCGCTTCATCGATTGCAATCGCATCATCTAAACCCGGTGACCAGAGAATCTCATAGAGCGCAAGGCGCATAATGTTGCGATCTACTGCTGGCAAACGATCCATATCCCAGCCCTGCGCGTAGGTAGCAATCAACTCATCAATTTTTCGGCGGTTCTCTGAAACTCCGGTAACTATCTCGCGGGTGTATTCACGAATAGGACGCGCATCCGGTCCATCTTCAGTTACATCTCGAGATGCCAAAATATCAAGCGGCAGAGTTCCCCGGATATCTGCCTCGAAGAGAATATCCAGACTCTGTTTACGCGCCTTACTGCGAGCTGACACTAGTTAGCGCGACCTTGGTATGACCCATCGCGTGTATCTACCAATACCTTCTCATCCTGCTTGATGAAGAGCGGAACCTGGATTTCAATTCCAGTTTCAACGGTGGCAGGTTTTGTTCCACCTGAAGAGCGATCGCCCTGAAGACCTGGTTCGGTGTAGGTAACGGTGAGTACAACTGATGCCGGAAGTTCGATATATAGCGGGTTATTCTCATTGATAGCAACGATAGCCTCAGTGTTCTCAAGCATGTAGTTCACAGCATCGCCAACAATCGCTGCTGAGATATTCATCTGGTCAAAAGTTTTGTTATCCATAAATACGAAATCTTCGCCCTCTTTGTAAAGGAAGTTCATCTCGCGCTTTTCTAGAATGGCAACTTCAACTTTCACGCCCGCATTAAAGGTCTTATCGACAACCTTGCCGGTCAGAACTTGCTTTAACTTTGTACGAACGAAAGCTGGGCCTTTTCCTGGCTTCACATGCTGAAACTCAACGACCGTCCATAGCTGGCCTTCAATATCTAAAGTCATGCCATTTTTTAGATCATTTGTTGTTGCCACGAGAAACTCCAGTTCACGTCCGTTGACGTAATAATTTCAACCATCAGCGAACCAAAGTGCCTTTGATCTAGCGCGGTTGGCCTTCGAATGTCGAAGGCGAATGCTTAAGTTTACCTGAACTTTTAGGCTAGCAACGCCTTCAGCGCGATCAGCGCAAGAACGTAAGAGCTAGGACCAAATCCCCCAATGGTGCCGTTGGCTACTCCCGAAATTACCGATGTGTGACGGAATTCCTCGCGCGCCAATGGATTTGAGAGGTGCACTTCGATCACTGGAGATTTCACTAATTCGACAGCGTCACGAATTGCATATGAATAGTGTGTGAAGGCGGCGGGATTGATGATTACCGGCAATTTCTTATCGGCAGCTTCGTGCAACCAACCGATGATTGTCGCTTCATCATCACTCTGTCGAACATCCGCCTTAAAACCATGTGTCTCTGCCGCGTTTTCAATGTGAGCGACCAATTGGGGGTAAGTCATATCGCCATAGATTGCGGAATCTCGGATATCTAAGCGAGCAAGATTTGGGCCATTGATTACCAGTACATTCATGAACTCACCTTTTCATATGCGGCATACAACGTCTTGGGATCAGGGTTTTCTAACCTATCCGTCTTTCCTATCTCGCTAATGGTAACGAATCGCAGGCTATTGCCGCGGGACTTTTTATCAACTGCCATATGAGCCAATAACTTAGGCCAACTTTCGCGCTTGTATTTGATCGGCAAATCCAAATCTTGCAATATCTGCAGATGATCTGCTGCCAACTCTTTACTAATTAAACCTAAATCCAATTGGAGATTTGCCATGAAGGCCATCCCAATCGCTACACATTCGCCATGGCGCATTGAATATCCACAATCTAGTTCAACAGCGTGGCCTAAGGTGTGGCCGTAATTCAACGTTTCACGGGCAAAGCTCTCTTTAAAGTCCTGCGATACAACCTCGCCCTTAACCTTTACCGACCGTTCTACTAACTCCTTAACGAGGGTTTCATCTTTTCGGATCTCAGAGGTTTTCTTTCCTCGCAATAGATCCAAAATCTTTCCATCGGAGATAAATCCACATTTCACAACTTCCGCCAAACCAGCTGCGAAATCACGATCAGTGAGAGTGCCAAACCAATCAAGATCAATAATCACCTTGATCGGACTGTGAAATGCTCCAATTAAATTCTTTCCGTAATCGCTATTGATCGCAGTTTTTCCACCAATTGCAGCATCTACAGCGCCCGCAACTGTTGTTGGAATCGCAATCCAATCAAGGCCACGTAACCAACTTGCTGCCGCAAAACCCGCAAAGTCGGTAACCGCTCCCCCGCCAATTCCAACAATTAAATCACTTCGTGTAAATCCAGCCGCGCCGAGCCAATCCCAAATCTTGAACAAGGTGACGGATGATTTACCAGCTTCGCCATCAGGTATTGCAAAGGTAAAAATCTCTACGCTGCCCAGATCTAAGCCCTGAACTCTCGAAGTTAACGATTCTGAAACTATAAGTGCAACACGAGCTCGACCTTGCACGCTCTCAGATAATGAGTTTCTCCAAGATTGGGAAATTAGAACGCTGTAATCGCGTTCAGATCTCACCATTATCTCGCTCATTACTTAACTCCATCCGTTGCCGTTTTAACGCTCTTCTTGCCTGTGATGATCTCGTCGACGATTTCTCTAGGAGTTAGGTTATCTACTAGGACTACTTGGGTAGCTAAAGAAAGATAAGTTGGACGGCGTTTCTCCATTAACTCTTGCCATGCCGCTCGCGGATTGCTGAGCAGTAACGGACGATCACGATTAAATCCCACGCGAGGGGCAGCTGCTGATAACGAGATATCTAGATAAACAACGTTAGCACCAGATTCTTTGATCGCCTTCTGCGCAATGTCAGATAAAGGTGCACCTCCGCCCAGAGAAAGCACTCCAGAGAGTTGAGCTATCTCGCGCGCCACAATTCGTGATTCAACTTCACGGAACCAAGGCTCGCCTTTATCAATAAAGATCTGCGAAATGGAAGTACCCACTTCAGATTCAATCAATGCATCAGTGTCAGATAACTTGGAACTAAGGGCCTTTGATAGCGCTCTACCAATTGTGCTCTTTCCTGAACCCGGCGGGCCGATGAGGATGTAGTTCTGCTTTCTAGAATCGCTCATATCGCCTACTTAAAACGTAGGTTGCTCATATAGTTTTCGAAGTTGCGACGGGTTTCACTTACATTATCGCCGCCAAATTTTTCGAGGACCGCCTCTGCCAGAACTAGCGCTGCCATCGCTTCTGCAACGACTCCCGCAGCCGGAACAGCACAAACATCTGACCGTTGATTAATAGCTTTTGCCGCCTCACCGGTCTTAACATCGATGGTGTCCAATGCCTTTGGCACAGTTGAAATCGGTTTCATTGCAACGCTAACGCGAAGGATCTCGCCATTAGACATACCGCCTTCGGTACCACCAGCGCGATCGGTGCGTCGCTTTATTAATCCATCTGAACCGCGCTCAATTTCATCATGGGCAACTGACCCTCGACGAGTAGCCGTTTGGAAACCATCACCGATTTCCACACCTTTGATTGCTTGAATTCCCATCATGGCTCCAGCCAAGCGTGCATCTAAGCGGCGATCCCAATGAACATGTGAACCAAGACCGGGCGGCAAGTTGTAAGCAAGAACTTCACAAACGCCACCAAGTGTGTCTCCATCCGAGTGTGCAGCTTCAATCTCCGCGATCATTTTGACGCTAGTTGCAGGATCTGCACATCTGACTTGATCTTGATCAATTCTCGCCATATCTGTTTTCTCTGGAAGTTTTGTACCGTCAGGAATTCTTACCGAACCGATAGAGACAACGTGGCTCAATATTGTGACTCCGACGCTCTGTTCCAGAAATGCTCGAGCAACTGCACCAAGTGCAACCCGAGCTGCAGTTTCGCGCGCACTTGCACGTTCTAGAATTGGTCGTGCGTCATCTAAGTCATACTTTTGCATTCCAACTAAGTCGGCATGTCCTGGACGTGGTCTAGTAAGAGGTGCATTTCGAGCCAAGTCTTTAATTTCCTCATCAGGAATCGGATCGGCAGACATAACCTTTTCCCACTTTGGCCATTCTGAGTTTCCAACCTGAATTGAAATTGGACCACCTTGTGTTAAGCCAAGACGGATTCCACCAAGGATCGAAATTTTATCGGCCTCGAAATTCTGTCTAGCACCGCGACCAAAACCTAAACGACGTCTAGCTAAATGAAAATCAATATCTTTCGATGAAATCTCAACACTTGCCGGAATGCCCTCAATAATCGCCGAGAGGGCCGGGCCATGAGATTCACCTGCTGTTAACCAACGCACTCGCATATTGTGTCAGATAAGAGCGTCATCTCGCGCACCATATAAAAGCGGCGCAGATTGCTGGCGCCAACGCTATTGGATCGGCGAACGATCTCCTCAAAATGAGATGACCAATCAGAAGTAACACGCCTCCCAAGATAAAGCCCTGGATAAAATCACTCCATCTCGATATTTCCAGAGGCAGAAAGAATAAAGCGAGAAGAGCTGCCAACTTCACATCGCCAGCGCCTAAACCAAAGTACATCGCAATAAAACCAATTAAGAAAATGGCAAGCGAGCTAGCGAGATGAATCTGCCCCTTACCTACGAATGTGGTTGCAGCAAAAATCGAAGCGGTGAAGATCAGAGTTCGATTTCTAACCTTATGAGTTGTGATATCGACTATCGAGATATAGAGCGATGAGATGAGAAGGAGCGCATACACACCGTGACGCTATCGGCTAGATACCCTGAATTGATATCTTTCGCAGAATCTGTGAATTACTTCGAAGCGTTGGTTAGCGCCAGTCTTAGCTCGCTATCGATAATCTTTTGTCCAAGTGGATAGACAGCGTTGATCTGGTCGATACCCTGATAGAGAAGTAGCTCTAGACCGCTGATCACCTTTCCCCCGCCATCAGACCAACGTCGTGCAATCAGAGTCGGCCAAGGTTTATAGAGAACATCGAAGAGCAGGCCTTCGACCTTAGAAGGAATATTCTCGGCAACTAAATCCGCCGCACCTGAAGGAGTTGTGTTTACTACTAGATCGAAATTGCGAAGATCAATTTGATCATCCCAAGCAATAAACTCCGGCGCTAATTTTCTAAAGCAAGCCGCTATTCCAACATTTCGCCTAACGCTTCTTCCCATAATTGCGACGCTGTCTGCGATCTCGTCCAGCGCTCCCGCAACTGCTCGAGCGGTTCCACCGGCTCCTAATATCAAAACCGAATTGAAATGATCGTATCCAGCATTGGCAAGTGCTTTAACAAATCCTGAGCCGTCTGTACTGGTCGCACTCCAACCCGAACCATTTCGAATCAGCGTATTTACCGATTGGATTTGCAGCGCAAGTTCGTCAACTTCAATTCCCGAACTTTCGGCGATAACCAACACTTCTTCCTTTAAAGGCATAGTAAGTGAGAGGTAGTCATAATTTGCGCCTTGGCTTTTTAGAAAATCAGCCAAACCGCCACTTGCAACTTCAATGGCTTCATAGCAACCTGCAATACCGAGTAAATCGAAGGCTTTGGCATGCAATACGGGAGAGAGAGAATGCGCAATTGGAAAGCCAAGTACGGCAGCTTTTAAACTCTTATCTGACATGTCCTAATCACTCCTTACTCTCAAATAGCCCAGCACGTAAATTTTTCTTATACTCAACTTTCCATACGCCAAACTCTTCAAATGATGAGGTAAATCTAGTGTCATTTGGTGCAACGGTGATGAAGTAAATCCAGTCCCCTGGTTCAGGGTTAACTGCAGCCAACAAGGCTTGCTTACCTGGGTTTCCTATCGGTCCAGGAGGAAGGCCGTATTTTCTGTAGGTGTTATATGGCGAATTCAACAAAGTCGATTTAGTGCTCAAGAAGATATTGCCCCGCAACTTCTGCACATAATGAATCGTTGAATCCATCTGCAGAGGAATCCCCTTCTCTAAGCGATTTCGAATAACGCGCGATACTTTTGTGAAATCGGCCAGACCGCCTTCAGCCTGAATAATCGAAGCGATTGTTAAAAGTTCTTGCGCGCTGAATTTTCCTCGAGCTTCTAGAATCCCGGCGCTCTTCATCTCAGACTGAGCCCGCTCAACCATAGTTGCAATAGCAACGGATGCAGTCGTGCCCTTGGCAAATGAGTACTGCGCAGGGAAGAGAAGTCCTTCAAGTGATTTATATCCCGCCGGCAACTTCAATTGAGCGAGGGCTTCTTTTATCTCAGAACGTGAGTATCCAGCTTTAACCATATCTTCAAAGACTTCAGAGTTCCATTCACCTTCAACGATATTGATTAGCCCCGCGATTCGCTTGCTATCTAGAAGTTGTTCGAGGGCATCCTTTGCGCAAAGTTCGGGCGAGATCATATGTAAACCTGGTGCAATTTTGGCGGCACGAGTATCTCCAACTGCCACACCGAAGAAAGCCCTTGAGGATTTAACAACGCCTTTCTCAAAAAGTTGAGACGCAATATCAGAACCAGTTGCCCCTGCACCGATCTCTATTGCAATATCTGCCTCTGTTATTTTCTTACCAGCTGAAGATTCATCGGAACAGGAAAAATCAGGTGCCGCTGATGTCTTGCGCAGCTCATGAACTCCCGCAGTAAAGATAAAGACAAAAGCTAGGGCTAAAGCAACGCGAATAAGCGCCTTTCTATCTCTTATCAAGCGCTAGCCCTTGTTCAAGAATCGCAACTGCGGCAGCACAATCAATAAGAGTTTTTGCGCTTTTGGCATCGATTCCGGCATCTCGTAACTGTCGATTTGCCGAAACAGTTGATAGCCGTTCATCAACCATCGAAATTTCAATATCGAATCTAGCGCTAAGTCTTTCTGCAAATTTCATAGCCTTTTCTGCAGCGACTGAATCAGCGCCACTAAGTTGCTTCGGCTCTCCCACATAAAACTTAACTGGCTCATATTCTTGAACAAGTTCGTTGATTTTGACTAACAAATTGGGGTCTTTACTCTGTAGTACTTCTAACGGCGTCGCCAATAAACCATCAGGATCACAGATTGCTACACCGATACGGACATCGCCATAATCAAATGCGATCCTCCGGCCTAGCCTTGCCATTACTTCCCGCTTATTGCGAGTTCAATCGCTTGTAACGCTTTATCAATCGCCGAAATTTCAGTTCCGCCACCTTGTGCAAAATCATCTTTGCCGCCACCGCCACCGCCCAGAACGGTTGAACCGATCTTGACTAAGGCTCCTGCTTTAACTCCACGTGCCCGAGCGGCATCGCTTGCAGCAACGACTAGTACGGGTTTTCCATCAACGACACTTACTAAGGCTACGACGCTATCGGATTCACGATTGCGCAGTTCAAGTGCAATCTTGCGAAGATCATCAACTGCTATGCCATCCGGAATACGATTAGCTATAAACGTTGCACCATCAATCTTCTTTGCACCCGAAGCAAACTTTGAAATATCAGCCATTGCCGCAGCGGATCTAACCTGCGCTAGCTCTTTCTCGATCTCTTTAAACTTAGCGAGAAGATCTGAGATTCGTTCTGGAAGTTCCTCAGCGCGCGAGCCTTTGATCAGCGATGTTAACGAATTGAGCAGGATATGTTCGCGGGCCAGGAATCGGTAAGCATCCACGCCAACTAGGGCTTCAACGCGACGAACGCCAGCACCAATTGAGGATTCACTTAACAGCTTTACGACACCTAATTGCCCAGAGCGCTGAACATGTGTTCCTCCGCAGAGTTCGCGGGCCCAATCTCCAACGGAAACTACTCGAACGCGATCTCCATATTTTTCACCGAAGAGCGCCATCGCGCCTAACTTCTTCGCTTCATCTTGCGACATAACTTCTGCGCTTACTTCAAGGTTATCTAGTAAAAGCGTATTTACGCGCGCTTCAACGTCATTGAGTACCCCTTCAGAGACCGCACCCGTTGAAGGGAAGTCGAAACGAAAACGTCCTGGTGAGTTCTCTGATCCTGCCTGAGTTGCAGTCTCACCTAAAATTTCACGGAATGCTTTATGGACCATATGGGTTGCAGTGTGTGCGCGAGAGATTCCATCTCGACGTTCTTGATCGATTGTCGCTAGACCCTTATCCCCTACTCCAACTTCACCCGATATAACTCGACCGCGATGAACAGATAATCCGGTAACAGGTGCTTGCACATCTTCAATTTCAATAACTGCGCCATTACTTAGGACAATACGTCCACCATCGGCTAACTGTCCGCCGCCTTCAGCGTAGAAAGGGGTGCGATCTAGAACTATCTCGACATCGCTTCCCGATGGCGCAGATTTTACGGATATACCGTCAACCAAAATTCCATTGACCTTAGATTCAGTCTCGGTCTTTATATAACCGAGGAATTCTGATGCGCCCTTACTGTCGGCGATCTTCTTGTACTCACTCAGATCAGTGTGACCGCTCTTCTTCGCCTTGGCATCGGCCTTCGCGCGATCACGTTGTTCTTTCATTAGGCGCGTGAAACCGGCCTCATCGACTTCTAAACCTTCTTCGCGCGCCATTTCAAGAGTGAGATCAAAAGGGAATCCATAAGTGTCATGCAATTTGAAGACTTCTTCGCCAGGCAGTACCGATTTCTTAGACTTCTTTAGTTCAGTTGAAGCCATGTCAAAGATCTGGGTTCCGCTCTTTAGCGTCTGCAGGAATGACTCTTCCTCTGAAACTGAAACCGCCATGATTCGTTTCTTATCTGTAACAAGCTCTGGATACTGCGGCCCCATGGCACCAATAGCAGCAACTGTGAGCTCAGACATAATCGGGTCATTGGTACCCAGCAAGCGCATATTTCTGATGGTGCGACGCATCATGCGACGCAGGACATAGCCACGACCTTCATTGCCAGGAGTTACTCCATCGCCAATCAACATCGCAGATGTACGAGCATGATCAGCGATAACACGTAGTGCAACATCAGATTTCTCAGATGAGCCGTATTTAACGCCGGTTAACTCCATCGCTTTATTCAAAATCTGCATAGTCGTATCAATCTCGTAAATATTTTCCACACCTTGCAATAGCGCGGCTGTGCGTTCTAGCCCAAGGCCCGTATCAATACTCTTAGCAGGAAGCTCGCCCAAAATTGGGTAGCTATCTTTACCGCCACCGGCACCTCGTTCGTTCTGCATGAATACGAGGTTCCAAATTTCTAAGTAACGATTTTCATCCGCGATTGGGCCGCCATCTTTTCCGTAGGCAGGACCGCGATCGAAGTAAATCTCAGAACAAGGTCCGCATGGCCCTGGAACGCCCATTGACCAGAAGTTATCTGCCATATCCCGACGCTGAATTCGCTCTTTTGGTATGCCGATCTTCTTATGCCAGATATCTGCCGCTTCATCATCGGTTAGATAAACAGTTACCCATAATTTATCTTCAGGAAAACCGTAACCACCATCTGAAATCGGCCGGGTTAAAAGATCCCAAGCAAGCGCGATCGCACCCTCTTTAAAGTAATCTCCAAATGAGAAGTTTCCACACATCTGAAAAAATGATGCATGGCGAGTTGTCTTTCCAACTTCGTCGATATCAAGAGTACGTACACATTTTTGAACCGACGTTGCACGCTTAAAGGGAGGAGTTACCTCGCCAAGAAAATAGGGTTTAAAAGGAACCATTCCTGCATTTACAAGTAAGAGATTTGGATCATCTGCAATTAAAGATGCTGATGGAACAACGGTATGGGTTAAACCTTCGCGGTTACCGCTTTCAAAAAAGCGCAGCCAGCGTGAGCGTATCTCGGCGGATTCCACGTTTGGAGATCACTCAGCCTTCTTCTTCTTTTTAGAGCGAGATTTACTCATTCCAGCCGCGCTAATTAGCGCACCAGCGACCTTTACCGCAGGACCACTCTTATCCATGAATCCTGTAGTTGCATCAGCGACTTTTGTCGTTACATCTTCTACGTTCTTAGTGATGCGCGCAAAACTTTCAAGGGGGCTATTTACTAGCTCTACAGTGCGGGTCGATTCGTGAATCAATGGTGCCGCTTCGTCTGTGAGCGTCTTTAGCGAAGCCTTAGCCTCATCGACGAGTCGCCCAATTCGGATTACTGCATAAGAGATAGCGATGGCGATAACAAGTAGTGAGCATGCCGCAATAATCGTTGCAACTCCGCCTGGACCGGTAACCATTTCTATCCTCACTTAACTTCGACTAATACTCTGCTAACAATCGCTAGCCTACCTGAGATAGCCATTACTTCTGGCTATCTACCTTTGCAACTCCATCAATTCCACTCTCTTTACGCTGTGCTGGAGTAATTGGCGTAGGCGCCCCAGTAAGCGGATCTCCCCCGCTTGCAGTCTTTGGGAAGGCGATAACTTCACGGATTGAGTCGCTTCCGGTTAGAAGTGCACAAACGCGATCTAAACCAAGTGCAATTCCGCCGTGTGGTGGTGGACCGTAATTAAAAGCTTCAAGTAAGAAACCAAATTTGCTCATCGCTTCTTCATCGCTTAACCCAATTACAGAAAAGACATCTTTTTGAATTTGACGATCATGGATACGGATAGATCCGCCACCGAGTTCAGTTCCGTTAAGAACGATGTCATATGCATATGCCAAAGCATTGGCAGGATCAGATGAGAAAGTCTTTGCAAACTCTGGCTTTGGACCAGTAAATGGGTGGTGAACTGCTGTCCATCCACCATTGTCCGTTGGTTCAAACATTGGAGCATCGACAACCCAAAGAAATTCCCATGCGCCTTCAGCAATCAAATTGCAACGCTTACCAATTTCTAAACGAACTGCTCCGAGAAGCGAGAGAGATGATGATCGATCGCCGGCAGCGAAGAAGATTGCATCTCCAGGTTTTGCTCCAGCTGCTGCAACAATTCCAGCGGTCTCTTTTTCAGAAATATTCTTTGAGACTGGTCCACCAAGAGTTCCATCCTCATTTACCAGGATGTAGGCCAGGCCCTTAGCGCCACGCGCCTTTGCCCAATCTTGCCAAGCATCGAGTTCGCGACGTGGTGATGATGCGCCTCCTGGCATAACGACGCTTCCAACGTAAGGCGCTTGGAAGACTCGGAACTCAGTATCTTTAAAGAATTGAGTCTGCTCAACTAACTGCAATCCAAAACGAAGATCAGGTTTATCTGAACCATAGTTCTGCATCGCATCGGCATAGTTCATGTGGCGAATTGGAGTTGGAATATCGTAACCAACAGCTTCCTTCCAAATCTTAACCAAGAGTTTTTCGGCAACCGCCAAGATATCTGCCTGATCAATGAAAGACATTTCAATATCTAGTTGAGTAAATTCTGGTTGGCGGTCGGCACGGAAATCTTCATCGCGGAAACAGCGCGCGATTTGGTAATAGCGTTCCATTCCGGCAACCATCAGGAGTTGCTTAAACAACTGTGGAGATTGCGGAAGTGCATACCAACTTCCGGGTTGCAGACGAACTGGAACTAAAAAGTCGCGCGCACCTTCTGGAGTACTGCGAGTCAGATATGGAGTTTCGATCTCTAAGAAATCAAGATCTTCCATAACACGGCGAATTGTTGAAGTAACCTTTGAGCGGAGGCGCATATTTGCAGCCGGCTTTTCGCGACGCAGGTCTAGGTAGCGGTACTTCAGGCGCACCTCTTCAGATATCTCTGAATCATTTCCGCTATCAACAGGAAATGGAAGAGCCGCGCTCTCGCTTAAAACGACAATGTCATCGCCCATGACTTCAATTGCACCAGTTGGGTTTGAAGAATTTGCATTTCCATCTGGTCGCAGAACGACCTCGCCTTTTATCTGTAGACACCATTCAGCGCGGAGTGAACCAGCTAAAGCTTCGTCGCGAATAACTACCTGAACTGAACCTGTTGCATCACGAAGGTCGATAAAGGCAACCCCACCATGATCGCGGCGACGCGCAACCCAACCAGCCAGGCTTACCGTCTGACCAGCATCGCTTGCGCGTAGCGCGCCAGCATCGTGAGTACGTAACATTTAAAAAGCCGCCTTTAACAGTTGAAAAACGTTGGTCAGAGATCCCCGAGTAGAACGCTCTGTAATTGGTCAATCTTAACCGATCTCGTGCTGCCATCGCTCATGCGTTTGAGTTCGACGCTGCCAGAGGCAAGTTCGCTATCGCCAAGAACGATGACATAGCGAGAACCACTTTTATCGGCAGCCTTCATTGCACCCTTCAAGGCGCGATCACCAAATGCGATCTCCGTACGAATACCAGCTGTGCGCAATTTCGCTGCAATCGATAAGCATGCGCTCATCTGATTTTCGCCTAAGGGAATTATGAATAAATCTGACGAGAATTGATTCTCAACTAGAACTCCTTCTGCTTGTGCAGCAAGCAGGGCGCGATCTACTCCAAGACCAAAACCAATACCAGAAAGTGCTTGTCCACCGAGAATCTCCATCAGCCCGTCGTAGCGTCCACCGCCACCAATTCCTGATTGCGCACCAAGACCTTCATGAATGAATTCAAAAGTCGTGCCGGTGTAATAATCCAATCCGCGGACCATGCGAGGATTTACAAGATACTCAATGCCAAGTTGATCAAGGTAAGCCTTAACCGCTTTAAAGTTCTGGGCCGAACTTTCGGATAAGTAATCCAATAGTAAGGGAGCACCTGCCATCGCCGCTTTCATTTCGGGGCGCTTATCGTCAAATAAACGAAGCGGATTAATGGCAGCACGAGCAGCCGTTGCCTCATCAAGATCTAACTTAGAAATAAAGTTAAGTAAATCAACCCGATGTGCAGCGCGTGATTGGGCATCTCCAAGCGAGGTAATCTCTAAGCGGTAGTTCTTCAAACCTAGAGATTTAAATCCTTGATCTGCGATCGCAATTACTTCAGCATCAATCGCAGGATCATCTAAACCAATAGCTTCAATTCCAACTTGATAGAACTGGCGAAAACGTCCTGCCTGCGGACGTTCGGCGCGGAAGAAAGCACCCGAATACCAAACCTTTACGGGAAGTTGTCCGCGATCTAAACCTTTTTCGATAACCGCGCGCATCACTCCGGCAGTTCCCTCGGGGCGCAGAGTTATGGAACGCCCGCCACGATCTTCAAAGGTGTACATCTCTTTCGATACAACATCAGTTGACTCGCCTACTCCACGAGANAAGAGNGATGTATCTTCAAAGACTGGTAGCTCCATTANTTGATANCCAGCTAATTTGGCGGGAGCGATAAGAGATTCACGGACCCATTCAAAGGCAGCCGAAAGTGGGGGTGCGTATTCGCTTACCCCTTTCGG
>JGI25912J50252_10000255_pt1 | contig 16829 bp, 12 predicted proteins | sample LauGreSBDMM110DD_2_FD_50252 | JGI IMG/M metagenome (IMG submission 50252)
TGTTTTAGCTCATTTTTCCAGCTTCTAAGGCGTAGGTCGCACGTTCGAATCGTGCTGGGCAGGCCAGAAACCTCAACTAATTCAAGNGGATATAGTNGCTACAGTGCTGCTTTAGTNCATTGCACAGTGATTGCACAGTTTGTTCGTAGGCTGTACGATAAAAATTAGTTAAAGGCTTGTTTCAAGGCGCCACACGGTCAGAATTTANTAAAATTGTTGATGGTCTGATGATTGCTAAAGAAGCAGTCAATCTACTCAGATCAGCAGCTTAGGAATATTTTTTGCCTTTGCTGGACCTGAGCTCTCACGAATACATAGTTTGGGTTTAACGCTGATTGATTTTATTGTTTCACCATGTAAGAGCTGATAAATTAAATCTGCTGCATAAATGCCAACATCATGCTGTTTTAAATCAACAGAAGTAATAGATGGAATGGTAAACGCAGCAAAATCATTGTTATTAAAAGAGACTACAGAAATATCAGCAGGTACTCGCTTGCCAATTTCATGAAGACCACGAAGGACACCAAGTGCATGGTAATCGCTAGTGCAGATGATGGCAGTAGTTTTAGGGTGCTTAGTTAGTACAGCTTCAACAGCTGCTCGGCCAGAGCTAAAGCGGTGATCCTCCTCGATAATGGCAGTTGGAGCGATAGCAATCCCTGCACCTTTCAATTCCTTTTTTACTCCTGCTAGCCTGGCTGCTGCTCGCGCATTATGCAGAAGGGGGACGCCAATATAAGCGAACGATTTATGTCCTAGATCGAGTAAATGTCTAGCAGCTAATTGCCCCGCCTGACTCTGATTGACTGTGACGTAATACTTCCCCTTGGGGTCTGTGGTCGTCCATAAAAGTAAGTGAGGAATATTTCGATGATCGAGGGTATCAAATAGATCCTGATCATGATCTTCTCCCAGCAGAATTAAAGCATCGGCACCCTGTTCTAGAAGTCGATAAGCTGCAGACTCTGAGCTAGCAGAGGAGTACTCGGGTTGAGAAACAATGAGTGTAATTTTTTGCAGCTCAAGAGCATCGTTGAGATCTGAGATGGTCTTAGCAAAAGTAGAGATGCCATTTTTCGGAATGACTGCACCAACCACGATGGGTTTATTTGACCTCAGGTTTCTACCCGCAGGGTCTGGTAGGTAATGTAGTTTTTTAACGTACTTTAGTATTCGTTCCCGAGTCTTTTCCGCTACCAAATCAGGACGAGTTAACGCTCTAGAGACCGTTCCTGGCGAAACTGCCGCTACCTTAGCAACATCATGCAGAGTAGGGATATTTTTTTTGCTCATATTGGGATCTGATGCTTAATTACACCANGATGACCTACTTTTTTGCAAACGTTTGCATAAATCTTTTGCGGGTGATAGGATACTGCAATCGTTTGCATAAATACTGATTTAATCAAATTGATCAAAGGGATTTGGAGAAATGACCACAACAAAGCATGAAATAGTCAAAACGCTCGTGGAATGCGGGGCAAAACACGCTTTTACCTTACCTGGCTTAGGCATTACTTGGATGCTCGATGACTTTTATAAGGCTCGCGCAGACATCAAATTAGTGCTATCACGCAGTGAGCAACATGCTTCCATCATGGCTCAGGCCTACGGAAAGATAACGGGCACACCAGCGGTACTGATGGGTATGGGACCATTCTTGACCACTACTGGAGCTTTTGGAATTTTAGAGGCTTACTTTGCTGGATCGCCAATGGTGGTTCTCACTGACACATCTTGCTATGACGGTTTTGCTATGCGTGGCGTCTATCAAACAATGACTGGTGATTATGGTGCTGCCGATGCTGCAACTGTTTTGAGGACCATGACCAAGTTTTGTGCTTATGCAACTGAAATTGATGAGGCGGTTTATGGCGTTCAAATGGCGTTTAAGCATGCGACCTTACCCCGCTACGGGCCAGCAGCTGTTGTGCTGAAGTCCAGCATTATTCGGCGCGATTTTGAAATTAATCCAAGAGTGAGTCTTTATCCTTCACCTGGACATTTACAATACACGCCAGCTCGGCCAGATGCAAAAGCCGTAAACGAGTTAGCAGCAATGATTAAAAAAGCTTCGCGTCCACTATTAATTGTGGGGCAGGGCGCACAAAATGATCNTACGAGAGATTTATTGGCAAAAGTAGCTGGTAAGGGCGCTCTTGCGGTTGCAACGAGCTATAACGGCAAAGGGGTTGTAGATGAATCTTCGCCTATTAGCGTCGGCATGTTGGGTACCTGGGGATGTAAGGCTGCCAACAATGCATTACGAGATGCCGATTTAGTCATAGCTTTAGGCGCTAGTCTAGGACCAGATTACATGCGCTTTTGCGAGGCAGGATTCCTAAATCCAGAGAATCAAATACTCGTTCAAATTGATATTGACCCACGTAATAGTGGTTGGGTATATCCCGTTAAACTTTCTATCACTGGTGATGCAGGTGATGCATTAGAGATGCTACAGGGCTCTGACCTTGGCGAATCCAAACGACTTGAGCGCTTAAAGTGGATTGCAGAAAATAATCTCAAGAGTNGTTATGGCGTTATTGATGAGTACAAGACAGCAGAGGGAACAGTGCATAACGTCGATATTGTTAGAGCACTTGATCAGCATTTGACTCCCGACCATTTACTAACGCTTGATGCTGGTAATAATCGTATTTGGGTTACGGGAACATTAAAGATTCGGACTCCTGGTCAGTTGCTGGCGCCTGGTGGTATTGGTGGAATGGGGTGGTCCATCCCAGCTGGAGTGGGTGCAAAAATTGGTANACCTGATAAGCGCGTGATCTCCTTAACAGGCGATGGTGGTGCCGGTATGTCTGTGGCGGCTTTATCAACTGCTATTTCTGAGAATGCACCCATTACTGTTGTTGTAGCTAATAATTGTGGTTTAGGAATGGTGCGGGACAACATGAAGGGCGAGGCCTACGGTGTCAATTATCCTCCAACTAATTTTGCTACGATTGCTAAAGGAATTGGATGTCATGCTATCGAGGTAACGCGATCACAGGACATGTTGGAGGCTTTGAAAGAAGCAGAAAAAATGAGTGGCCCATGCCTGATTGATGTAGCAATTGATCCAGCAGCAAGCCATCATCCTGCTTCAGATTATTAAGCGAATGTTATTAGTATGAAACCAGTCGCGGTTATTACTGGAGCTGCAAATAATATTGGGCTTGCCATTGCCAATCAATTTAGCCAGTACTACCAGGTGGTTGGACTGGATTGCGCATTTCAATCTGAAGAAAATAGCTCTGGTAGTGGAGATGGTGTATTTAAGCGGGTGGCATGCGATATTACAAATCCTGCAGAAATAGAGAGTGCTCTGCAGCTAGCAAGAACGCTTGGCCCTATTAAGGCTGTAGTAAACAGTGCNGCTATTACGGAATCACGAGCCTCCATTAAAGATACATCCATTGAATCCTGGCGCAGAATGATGGACATTAATTTAACGGGCGCATTTATTGTTATGAAGACCTCAATACCCTTCCTTCAAGAATCTCAAGGTGCCGGCCTGCTAATCACTTCACGAGCAGGTAAAGTGGGTTATGCAGGTTTTGATCCAAATCCAGCAGGCACAAAGGCACATTACTGCGCCTCAAAGGCTGGTGTGATCTCTCTCATTAAATCACTTGCTATAGAGCTTGCGCCATTTGGTATTCGAATCAATGGTCTTGCACCTGGATCAATTGAGGGTACGATGATTCCAAAAGAACTTTGGGCGGGACTAGCAGAAAAAATTCCATTAAAGAGATTGGGTTTACCTACAGAAATTGCAGAAGCAGCATACTTTCTTTGTTCGGAATCCGCTTCATACATTACTGGACACATTTTGGATGTTAATGGNGGAACCTTGATGGGTTAACGATATGACTGATACAAATAGCTTTGATCAACAAGTAGTTTTAATTACAGCAGCAGCCAGCGGTTTAGGCCGTGGCATTGCGATTGATCTAGCTAGACACNGCGCAACAGTACATGTATGGGATCGAGATGCTCAAGCCTTAGCAGAGCTCTCGAGTGATGCAAAATCTGAAAATTTAGCGATTTCGACGAGAGCTGTTGACTTGTCAAATGAGCGGGAGGTAGAGCAGGCGTTTAGCGCTACCATCGAACAATCGTCAAAGATTGATGTCTTAATTAATAATGCAGGAGGCTCTCTGCACACACCATTTAACTTTCTCAAACAGAGTAAAGAAGATTGGGAGAGGGTNTTTAATCTGAATTTAATGCTGACAGTCAAACTTACGCAATTAGTNATTCCGTTGATGATTGATCGGCAATATGGACGAATTATTAATATAGGATCTAAGGCTGGTCGCTACGGCAGCTTATTTGCAGGCGCAAACTATGTTGCGGCTAAAGGAGCGATTCATGCGCTTACCTTGCAGTTAGCACAAGAGTTTGGGCCACAAGGCATTACTTGTAATGCCATTTGTCCTGGTGCAGTAATGACACCAAGAGTGCAAGGTTTATTGAAAGAACGCCAATCAGATGAGCAGCGCCAAAAAGTCTTAAATGAAATTCCCGTAAGAAGGCATGGGGAGGTCGACGATATAGCGAATACCATTGCTTTTTTAGCTTCCCCTCAAAGTGGTTTTATTACAGGTGTATTGTTAGATGTCAATGGTGGTCAAGCAATGAGTACTTAGTTATTTTATTAATTTATGGAGAGATGAGATGGGAAAAACTTTNATAGTTACTTTGCTGGGNGCAGTANTGCTCACTTTTGGTGGTCAAGCATTAGCCCAAGGCTATCCTAATAAGCCNGTTAAAGTCATTATTCCGTTTCCACCAGGGGGCGCTACTGATATCGTGGGTAGGGCAATAGCTGAAAGGCTTCAAAATGTCTTAGGACAAACCTTTATTGTGGAAAATAAGCCAGGGGCTAGCGGCAATATCGGTATTGGTGAGGCAATTAGGGCAGCTCCAGATGGCTATACCTTGGTGATTGGTTCGCCACAGACCTTAACGATTAATCATCAAATTATTAAAAGCACTCCATTTAATCCACAAAAGGATTTAGCGCCAATTATTGTGGTTGCTTCTGTGCCAAATGTCTTGATAGTAAATAACAAACTGCCTGTAAAAAATGTACAAGAACTCATTGCGTATGCTAAAGCGAATCCAGGCAAGCTAAGTGGTGGATCATCAAGTATTGGTGGCAGTCCCCATTTAGCATTAGAGTCTATGAAAGCTACTTACGGTCTTGATATTGTTCATGTGCCCTACAAAGGTAGTGCGCCCGCTCTTCAAGATTTAGTTGGTGGCCAGATTAGTATGATGTTTGATAACCTGCCTGCTGCTTTGCCATTAATTAANGGAGGCAAAATCAAGGCGCTTGGAGTAACGACCTTGAAGAGAACCGCCTCGGCACCAGAGATCGNGACTTTAGATGAGTCNGGAATGAAAGGCTTTGACTCGCAAGGATGGTTTGCTTTATTGGCTCCTGCTGGAACTCCTACACCTATCTTGGACAGGATTAATGCAGAGGCAAACAAGATTATTAGTACNCCAGAATTTCGTGAGCGTATGACTAAGGTAGGCGCAGATACAGTTGGGGGCTCTATTGATGAATTTAAAGCAAGAATTAAATCAGAAACAGAGCGATGGGGTAAGGTGATTCAGGCAGCCGATATTAAAGCGGAATAATCATTCATCCTGCAAACTAAAAAGGCATCCAATGGATGCCTTTTTAATCTCTACTAAATCAGATTAGCATTCAAATTTAGAAACCAATTCCTTCAGCTTCGCTGTGAACTACTGTCAATTTAGGCCCACGACCAAAGAGAGTTTTTCTATAGTAAATCATTGCAGCAACATGGGTTGATTCTGGATGAGTTTGGGTACTTGGGTTTGCGGTGCTGACGCCATCTATTGCACAGTTTATTACATAGTGCCATTTTTATGCTGTAACCAATTGAAACTTATAGATATTCCAGCAGCCACGAATTCTTCTAAGGCCAAGGAGGCACGTTCGAATCGTGCTGGGCAGGCCAAATTTCATAAGGGTAGATATAAAAGTAGGCTGGAGGATTGTTGTCTATTGGCTCAATCATGGATCAAGCTTGGCTAGTGTAGAGACCCACCTTGAGCCAGCGTCGAGGATCCTCTCAGACTTTGAGCATCAGTGTCGCCAGAAATTTTGTCGGGTAAACCGACAACTGTGTATGGCTTGCAATCCAACCTTAGGTACAGGCCTCCAGCACCCCAAACCTAAGTACCCAACTCACTCAGAATCAACCCAGTTTGCTGGAATGACTTACTATGGAAAAGCTCTATTTAGTGGTGGTTTTAAATTGACAGGAGTTCACGAACCTTGCCCAATAAGGCGTTCCACAGTAATCGCGGTTCGCAATAACCGATCATCTGTCACAGGAGCCGCCATAATTTGAAAGCCAAGTGGTAGGCCTGTCAATACCCCTCTCATTGGCAGTGAAATTCCACACTGTCCGAACAGATTCGCAGGTCGCGTATTAGCAGTATTGATCCGGTTCCAGTCGGCGATTTTTTCTGGCGAATCATAGCCTTTAACCGGAGGAGCAACCTGGGGAATAGTCGGACAAATCCAACCATCAAAACCTGCCAGCCGTTTATTAACTTTTTGGCATATATCTTTAAATTTTCGCTGTGTAGCGATGTAGTCGGTCGCCTTAAGATCAAATGCTGCTTGCGTTCTCGCCCAAACGACCGGATCGAGTATTTTCTCAGCCGCCAAAAACTGATCACGGCCAATAAATGCTAGGACATCGGTAGGCACCATGCCGCCAAAAACTGCATCCATCTCAGCCACTTCTGGGATCTCGATGCCCTCAACCCTTAAACCTGCAGCCCTTAGGCGTTCAAGCGCCTGCTCAAATGTTTGCTTGGATTCTGAATCGCAATGATCAAAGATATGGTGGCTGGGAAGCCCAAATCTCAGCGATTTGGCAGGAATATCAATTCCCGAAATTGAAGGATTACGAACAAACGGTAAGTTTGACACAACCCAATGCGCGTCGGCAGCAGTCTTAGTAAACAACCCTAAACTATCAAGGCCAGGGCTCATAGGAAACACACCTGCTGTGGGCCAATACTCCGGGCTTGCTTTAAAACCAACCACTCCCACAAACGCGGCTGGCTGGCGCACCGAACCCCCCGTATCAGATCCTAAGGAGAACGCACACATTCCAGCAGCCATACTTGCCGCCGAGCCATGACTAGACCCACCTGTCATCCGCTTTGTTTGTAAATCGCAGGGATTCCAAGGTAATGGGTGCGTTAAGTTAAAACCACCCATCGCAAACTCTGTTGTTCGGGTTTTGCCCAAAATGATGCAACCAGCCTGACGCAGCGACGTAATAATCGGACCTTCATCACACGGTGCTATTTTTCGGACATCAAGCCGAGAACCAGCTGTAATGGTCAAACCATTCACCTGATACAAGTCTTTCACCAAAATTGGCAGCCCAGCCAAGGGTCCCGGGTCCTGTCCAGCATGCAATAAGGAATCGATGCTCTTTGCAGCCGCCAAGGCACGACCATCGTCTAACACTGAGATGGCATCAATCTTTGGATTTAGCTGGCGAATACGCTCGAGATAAGTCTCAACAACGGACAAAGCAGATAAAGTACCCGATCTAAGTTCCGCCGNGTATTGAGCGAAACTCCTGGTTGCCATAGGGTCCGCAGGTAAATGTGTANTCATNGCGTCACCAACTGATGCTCTAACCAGTATGCACGACCCGGAATTGCGCCTAATAGCTGCTGAGTATAAGGGTGTTGCGGCGATTCAAANATTGTTTTTGTAGCTCCGTATTCCATGATCTCACCTTTGCTCATCACCATAACTGAATCACAAATTTGAGCTGCCACTCTTAAATCATGNGTAATAAATAATAGCGTCAGNTTAAATTCATCACGAATGTCCTTTAAAAGTCCTAATACCTGCGCCTGTACCGAAACATCAAGAGCGGATACAGCTTCATCTGCTATTAGCAATCTCGGCCGGAGCGCCAATGCCCTTGCAATACCGATACGCTGCCGCTGACCACCAGAGAATTCATGAGGTAATCTATCCGCAGATTTTTTGTCAAGCCCAACGATCTGAAGTAACTCAAACATTCTTTGAATTGCGACCTCTCTGTTCTCACCATGTAAAATTGGACCCTCGGTAATTATTGATCCAACTTTTTGTCGAGGATCGAGAGAACTATAGGGATCTTGAAAAACGAGCTGAACATTTCTCCGAAACTTCCGTAATGACTCGCCCTTGGCTTTAAGAAAGTCTTCGCCTAAGATAAAAATCTTCCCATCATCAGCATCGACTAGTCGTGCGATGCACTTAGCGAGAGTCGACTTTCCAGAGCCAGACTCGCCCACTACACCAAGGGTCTCTCCCTCTTTTAATTCAAAACTAATTTGTGATAGAGCTCGTACTTCACGTGTCACGCCTTTGAAGATACCATGCCTTGTATTAAAAACTTTTGATAAATTTCTGACAGCGAGTACTGTCTGACTTGATGACGAAAGAGCTCGGGACTTCGCCGGAAGAATGCTCGGCACGGCGCCTAGTAACTTCTTTGTATAAGGATGCTGGGGTGAGGTCAATAAGTTTTTAGCATAATTAATCTCCACCAACTTACCTGATTCCATAACTGCAATACGATCTGCAATCTCTGCAACCACACCAAAGTCATGAGTTATGAACACTATGGCTGTATGGTGCTTGTTTTGTAACTCCTTGATCAGTTTAAGAATCTGCGCTTGCGTAGTTACATCTAACGCAGTGGTCGGCTCGTCCGCAATCAGGCATTGTGGCTCGAGAATCAAAGCCATTGCAATCATAGCGCGTTGGCGTTGCCCCCCCGACAGCTGGTGAGGATAAGCATGAAAGATTTGCTCAGGATTTGGCAGATGAACATCAGAAAGTATCTGGATTGCTTTCTGAAAAGCCTGCTTCTGCATCTCAGGGCGATGAACTTCAATCACTTCAACAATCTGTTTTCCAATTGTTAATAGTGGATTAAGTGCAGTCATTGGCTCTTGAAAAATCATCGCTACTTTGTTACCACGTATTGTGCGAAGCTTGTCTGCCGACATGGACAATACATCTTCTCCATCAAGCAGAATCTCGCCTTTACTGGCGCAAACATGCTTAGATGGAAATAGCCCCATGAGGGCCCGAGCAAGAACCGATTTACCAGAGCCTGACTCTCCGACGATGCAAAGAATCTCATCCAGATAGAGTTCAAAATTTATATCTGTTACAGCAGTTTTCCTATCTCCCCACGTTGGTAAATCAATAGTCAAATCTTTTATTTTATAAAGTGGTTGCATGGCCGGAGATCGTTTCTGAGAAATCTAGATATTTTTGAGTCGTGGATTAAGCGCATCATTGAGACCTTCGCCCACCAAATTAATTGCCATAACTGTCAACAAAATAGCAATACCGGGCATTGCACATACCCACCAAGCAGTACGCAGCACACTTCGTCCTGATCCAATAATGAAACCCCAACTCATGACGTTGGGGTCAGTAAGTCCCAGAAACGATAAGCCAGATTCAATAAGAATCGCGGTAGCGACCATTAACGATCCAGTAACAATAATTGGGGATAGTGTATTTGGCAAAACATGCTTAAAAATAATTTGCCAATGCCCCATACCCATAACGATACAAGCTTGGACAAATTCTCGATTACGAATTGAAAGGAATTCGCTTCTTACAAGTCGGGCCATGGGCGGCCATGACACCACAGCAATCGCGAAAATCACACTTCCTAGTGTTGGCTTAAGAATAGCAACTAACAGGATTGCAAATAGGAAAAATGGAATGGTTTGAAAAATTTCTGTGATGCGCATCAACAAGGTATCGATCCATCCGCCGAAATAACCTGCAGTACCCCCAATAGTTAGACCAAGGAAAATCGCTATAAGAGTCGATATAAGCCCTATCTGTAGTGTGACCCGAGCACCGTATAGCAGGCCCACCCCTAAATCACGGCCTAATTGATCTGTACCTAAAAGGTAGTCTGTAAGTGGTTCGAGAAAAGGCTTACCGACCATCTCAAATGGGCCCTGCGGATAGATTGCAGGTGCGAAAAACGCCGCCCCCATGACCAACACAAGGATTACAAGTCCAAACACAGCAGGGATATTTCGAGCAAATCGACGAAAAATATCCCTCACTTTAGTTCTATCCGTGGGTCGAGCGAGGCGTATAAGAGATCCACAGCGAGATTAACTAACACTACTAGGCATGCGGAAATAAAGAAAATTCCTAACAGAAGATTAAGATCCCGTGCGAACAAAGACTCGTAAGCCAGCAAGCCCAAACCCGGCCATGAAAAAACTGTCTCTACCACGACGGCTCCGCCAAGAAGTGCGCCCGCTTGGATCCCAGCCATCGTGAGAACGGGTAGACAAGCATTACGAAGTATATGTCCCCATAGCACTCGTTTTTCACCTAACCCCTTTGAACGCGCTGTAGTCACATAATCCATTGTATTCTGCTCTATAACCGATGCGCGCATCAATCTTGTGTAGAGCGCTATATAAAATAGCGTGAGAGTGATTACTGGCAGAACCATATGATGGGCAATATCAATAATACGAGCTATACCGGTGTGAAAAGCCGCAATCTTTTCCATTCCACTAGTTGGAAACCATCCCAATTTCACCGAAAACAAAACAATCAACATCAGTCCAGCCCAAAATACTGGGGTAGCGTAGGTTAGAACGACTACCGTAGATATAGTTNTGTCTTGCCATCTGTTCAGATACCGAGCGGCTATTGCCCCCAACAAAATTCCCATCGACACCGAAATTAATAATACCGNGACCATTAGTAATAGCGTTGGNCCTAGACGTGAGAGAATTAGTTCAGATACAGGCTTGTTATGGCGAAACGAAAAACCAAGGTCGAAGGTAGCGACGTTGCTTACATAAGTCAAGAGCTGGACATAAATTGGCTGGTCAAGACCAAACTTACGTCGCAATTGATCCATGTACTCGGGGGTAGCTGACCCTGCCTCGCCCGCTAACACATCTGCTGCATCACCGGGAGCAATCTGAATAAGCAGAAAATTAAGAACAATAATGAAAAAAATAATCGGCACCGCCAATAAGAGACGGCGCCGGATGTATTGAAGTCTACTAACCACCATTAAGTCGATTAGTCAATTATGCAAAGATTATTTTTGCAGCCAGGCCTGATCAAATGTGGAATAAAGACCTAAAGGACTCACTAAGAAATTCTGCACCTTCTTATTGTGTACAGTCACAAAATCAAGCTCATGCACAAAAACAATTGGGCTTGCATCCACGATACGTTTTTGTAGGTCGTGATAAATCTTAGCTCGATTCTTAGAGTTCATTTCAACAGCCGCTTGGTTCATGAGGTTATCAGTTTCAGGAGTGCTCCAACGAGTACCATTTACAAAGACAGTGCCCTGACGAATCGAGCCGGAGTGATAGAGTCGATGAACTCCAATCACCGGGTCAGCTAGGGTTTGAATCCAGTTATTTGTTAACTGATAGTCGTAATTAGTATAGACTCGGCGAAGCCATGCAGGAACATCTTCTTGGCGCAAAGTTACCTTGATTCCGATCTTACCAAGCTGCTGGGCTACGTACTCACCAAAGCGACGCCATTCTTCACCATAAGGGGTGATATCGTGGGTTATCTCGAAGCGAACACCATCTGCTCCCCGCTTGTAACCTGCCTCATCTAGTAGCTTGTTTGCCATTTCGATACCGTTTGTCACGTTGTAATTTTTAACATCGGCTGTGTAGAGCCCGTTTGCCTTGAAGTTAGAGTTAATCGGCCCAGTTGCAGGACGCCCAAACCCAAACCAAATATTATCAACCACGAATTTTCGATCAATTGCATAGGCTACAGCCTGACGTACTTTCACATCGTCAAAGGGCTTTGTTCGAGTGTTGAAATCCAACTCTACAATCGGCGACTGCATTTCATATCCGCGGGTAGTCATACCAATATGGTTAAGCTTTTCCAAACGCCGAACGTCAACTGGTAGTACCGCATTAAACCCAGCAATATGTGCCTCCTGTGTTTCCAAAACAGCTGCACGCGTTGAACCATCCGCAATAAATCTCGCAACAATACGGTCTAAATATGGGCGACCTTTTTTCCAATAGCTAGGATTCTTGTCGAATCTCATGAACTGGCCCTTTTGCCACTCCACAAACTTGAACGGCCCAGTACCAATTGGCAGGTCTGCATTAGGATGTTTGGTAACGTCTCCAGCCTCAAAAATGTGCTTGGGTAACATAGGCGACTCGTAACCTGACAGCGCCATCAGCATGTAAGGAGCTGGCTCTGACATTTTAAATACTGCCGTGTATTGATCTGGTGTATCTATCGCCTGTAGGGCGCGAAAGGTATTGATCCCCCTAGGATGAGATTTTTTAAGGACATCTAATACTGTGAACTTTACGTCGGCGCTGGTGAAGGGCTTACCATCGTGAAACGTCACGTTCTCTTGAAGCTTAAAAGTAATCATTTTCCCATCAGGACTCACCTTCCAAGACTTTGCGAGCCCCGGTTGAGGGGTCAACTTAAAGTCGTATTCCAACAAACCTTCGTAAACCTTNGTGGCGACTTGGCCCACCGGACCAGCTGTACTCAAAAAAGAAGCAAGGGTTGGGGGTTCCGGCTGAACCACCATCACTAAAGTTCCGCCTTGTTGCGGAGTAACTGTTGGGGAAGCTTTTGGTACTGCCTGAGCAGATACCTGTTGAGTCATTAGCATTACAAGCCCAAACGTAAAAACTAGTGACATAAATTTTTGAATTTTTTGAGCCAACATAGGTCTATCTCCTTAAAAAACTAAATTAATGATTTATTCTATGTCAACAATGGAGTCACGTGTGAGTAAATTAGATAAATACTTATCCGAGAACGGATGATTCAGTTCGGGAAAGACTTGAAGAGATAATGTTTTTCAAGAGACTATCGGGGTTCACGGAGGCTCGGAAAATAAAGACGCCATAAGCCTGTATAGGGTTTTTACCGAGATCTAGTATTTCATAATTATATGAGCTGTAGCTGATTGCTTTTAAGTTACCCTCTTTATTCATAGCAATAACCTTTGCCCTCAGTAAGTCGGAGCCGCATCGGATTAGGGCTTTCCCAANAGCNTCAAAGTCATATTTCTCAGGCATCTCCAGAGACAAGCTGTCAAAGTACGTCGCGGGGTTATGCCCATCCTTTGCCTGCCCTAACCCAGGCTTTATAACCAAATTTCGGGGCGAAATTCCGGATATATTTGGTAACTGCTGTCGGTTCGATTGATTAGAAAGTTTGCAAATCTCTTGCCACGAAATTTCAGATCGGATCGTCGTATAGACTTTGGTCTCAGGACACATCCTCTTTAATTGAGACAGATATGCCTCCTGTTCAGATACGAGAATCCGATCCACTTTATTCAACACAATAAGATTTGCAGAAGCTATCTGCCTAATAACGGTATCCGATAAAAGCGGATCATCGAGCTGACTCCAGAATGAGTAACTATCTACCACCACTACTGTCGTTTTTAGTTCTAGCCCCGCAATCAATGGAATAGTACAAGCAATCGCGTAGGGAAGTGAAACTCCACTCGTCTCAATCAGCACTCGATCAAACAGGTCTCGTTTAGTTGAGATATACCTAAGTGCAGCGACAAGATCATTGCCGTAAGAACAGCACATGCAGCCACCAGCGATATGAAAAATATTTCCCTCCACAGACTCGATAAGGCTGACATCAATAGAAATTTCACCAAAATCATTGACCAGTACAGCAACTCTACTTTTATCCGTATTTCGAAGTAAATGATTCAAAAGTGTTGTTTTCCCTGAGCCTAGAAAACCGCCGATTAAGACCACAGGCAAATTATTTAATATCGCCGTCACGTAGGCCTCTGAGCCTGAAAAACTCTTCCTGATTGCACAGTGCCCCAGACCGAAACTTCACGTAAAAACGATGCTTGGCGCATGAATGGATCTTGCTCTAATACTGCGAAGTCAGCTCTTTTTCCAACCTCCAGAGATCCGACTTCGTGATCTAGCCCCAANGTGTAAGCTGCNCCCATCGTAATTGCATAGAGCGCTTCTGAAACCTTNATGCATTCATTGGGACCGAGAATTTTGCCTGATACAGTTTCCCGACAAGTGGCACACCAGGCTGTAAAAAGTGGGTCTAACGGAGTAATCGGCGCATCTGAGTGAATCGCAATTTGCAAACCGTGTCTCAGCGCACTAGCACAGGGATTCATTTGTGCTGCACGATCTGGTCCTACGGTGTACGCCGCATGCTGATCCCCCCAGTAGTAGACATGATTTATAAAAAAATTCCCGCTTACGTTGAGTTGCTTCATTTTAATTAACAAATCGTCATCAACTAGCTGACAGTGCTGGATTACGAAGCGATGATTATCATGACAAGAAAGTTGCAAAGCTTCTTTAATACAAGCAATCACTAACTCCGTAGCCTGGTCGCCATTAGTATGGGCATGAATTTGTATATCATATTTTAAGGCGTAAACGTATGCGTTCAGGAGATCCTCTTTTGAGACATACCAGAGCCCATTAGGAGCCCCATTAAAATAGCGTCCTGATCGTAGCCGCGCAGTGAAACCTTGAATTGAACCGTCTGCAACGAGTTTTACTGATCCAAGCCTTAAGCGCTCCGTGCTCAGCTTTTTAAGAACTTTTGCGCGCTGTATCAGAGCTTCTCCGCTAAGCTCCNGAGATCTCAGTAGAGAAACTAGTCGAATTGGATAGTCAGGCTCGGCAGTTGTCTTCAACATGGTTTGGACTAAGTTATCCGATAGCGGATTTGCAAAATCCGAGGCAGTTGTTACGCCTTTCCTAACGCAAAGCCGAGCAAATTTACGCAAGCCATCCGCATCACAACCTAGCAGATCGTAATCAAATCCAAGAGAAGGTCCTATCAAGGCAATAGCTTCTGGACCCCTCAACTCACCATTGGGCAAACCATCATCTCCAAGCACGATACCGGGATGAATAATTCCATTGCGTAGCAGCCCAATGAGCTCAAGTGCCTTGGAGTTAACACTCACAATATGACAACTCGCATGCACTAGACCAACTGGTATCTCTCTAGAGACCTCGTCTAGATCATGGCGTGTAAAGCTGGTATTTTGAAAATAGATTGGGTCGATACCCCATCCCGTAAGAGAGCCTGAAGCCACTGCAGCAATTTTTTTTAGACGCAAAACGATTTCACCAACAGACTTCAGCCCTGCCCAGACCCGACCATCGGGGTCCGCACGGTCAAAAAAACCACAGTAGGTATGCCGCCAAAATGTACCCTCGGTTGCGTGGCTGTGAGCCTCCACAAAGCCAGGCAAAAACACCTTGTCTACGAAGCTCGTATCGACATGATTAGATAAGTGTTTCACATCTTCTATGTCGCCTATTGCAACGATATTACCATCCGATACCGCAATGTGAGTCGCGGTTGGCTGCGCTGCGTTCATTGTGTAAATTTTATTAGCCTGAAAGATTTGAATCATAAACAACACACCTTATTTGTTTAGACACGCTATGTTGCCGTCGCGGTCTGGTCCGAAAGGCAGACATATTGAAATCATCTATGCAGCCACTATCTTAATAGCCTAGACTGATTTTGGCATAAGGGCTGCAGCGCTTTTCTCTGACATCGTTACACGTTTTATTACACTGTGAGATTTATCTCTTGTTATATTGTTAAACATTAACATAAAATTAACATAATTTTTAGGTCCGGGATTTAAATCCCCGACTGATTTATAGATATAGCACTGAACTGTTGTCAATGTAGGTCCACGACCAAAGAGAGTTTTCATAGTAAATTATTAAAGTAATTTGGGTTGATTTTGAATTATTTGGGATACTTGGGTTGGGGGTGCCATTCATTGCGCAATTTTTTACACAGTTGAGTGTTTTTGACGATGGTTTTTGCCTGAAATGAGTCTGTAGCTCAAAAAAATCAGCTGCGCAAAAAAGAGCTGGGAAGTACTTTGGCATTCAGGGTGGCAGTTTTGACCCCAGCAAGTGTTCCTTGCGGTAACACTTGCGAGACGTTTTGACGCAATGCACTGGGCGCACGCAAAACGCTCTGAACATTGCTTACAGCGGTTATAGATTTTAAAGTATCTATGGCTCAGGATTGCTTGGGGTGCATCTCTTCATGCAATGTGAATTTGTTGCACTAAAGGAGACTTTTTTTTGGATTTATCTTGCTTTCCCCGCATCTGCTTAGGCCACTTCCCCACACCGCTAGAACCCATGGCCAAGCTCACCGCTTTGCTGGGTGGCCCGCGCCTTTGGATTAAGCGCGATGATTGCACGGGCTTAGCTTCTGGCGGCAACAAGACGCGAAAGCTTGAATTCCTTATGGCTGAGGCCGTTGCGGCTCACGCTGACATTGTTATCACTCAAGGCGCCACTCAATCCAATCATGCGCGCCAAACCGCTGCTGCGGCTGCCAAATTAGGCATGAAGTGCTTGATTTTGCTGGAAGATCGAACGGGCAGCACCGACCCGAACTACGTAGATAACGGCAACGTCATGCTCAATCGTCTGCACGGTGCGACCGTCGAGCGACGCGCTGGCGGCACTAATATGCAGCAAGAGATGGAAATCGCTGCTGACCGATTAAGAAGCGAGGGTGCGCGCCCCTACGTGATTCCTGGAGGTGGTTCCAACCCTGTTGGCGCGCTGGGCTATGTGAATGCTGCATTTGAATTGATTGAGCAGGCGGCTTCGCGCGGTTTGAAGATCGACTACTTAGTGCACGCNACCGGCAGCGCGGGCACCCAAGCCGGGCTTGTCGC
>JGI25912J50252_10000262_pt1 | contig 16654 bp, 15 predicted proteins | sample LauGreSBDMM110DD_2_FD_50252 | JGI IMG/M metagenome (IMG submission 50252)
GATCACGGTGTGGGGCTTGCCGTTTTGGCTGGCCTTGATGATCACCGTGCTGGGCGTGGCCCTGTTTGCTTTTGCACTGGATGCCTTGGTCATCCGTCGCATTGCAGGCCAGCCGCAATTTGCGGGGGTGATGCTGACCATTGCACTGGCCTTCATGATCCGTGGCGCTGTGAGCATGCTGTTTGGCCCCGAGTCACGCAACTACCCCACACCCTGGAGCCAGCAGAGCACCCAATTGGCAGGCCTGTCGATTGCCAACTTGCAATTGGTCATTCTGGGCGTGTCCATGATGGTGACCTTGGTGCTGTTCTTCTTTTTCCGCTTTACCCGACTCGGTGTGGCCATGCAGGCGTCTTCACAAAACCAACTGGCCGCTTACTTGAACGGCGTGCGCGTCAAGCGCGTGAACTCCATGGTCTGGGCCCTGGGCGGCGTCACGGCAGCCTTTGCAGGTGTGCTGTTGGCGCCCATCACCTTGGTGGACATCAGTTTGTGGTTTGTCACCCTCAAGGCCTTGTCGGCCCTGGTGCTGGGCGGCTTTGGCAGCATTCCAGGCGCGATTGTGGGCGGGCTTCTGATTGGCCTCATCGAACAGTACGCCGGTGTCTACATGCCCGATGGCACCAAAGACATCGTGGCCTATCTGGTGCTGATTGCCGTGCTCATTGTGCGACCCCATGGCTTGCTGGGCGAAGCCCATGGCCGGCGCGTCTGAAACAAGAAAGAACCCCACCGATGCGTTTTGACTACCACACCCAATACCGCGAAGGCTTCGCCCTGTGGCGCAGCCCGTTTGACCGCAACCTTTATGCCTTGCTGCTGCTCGTCTTGTGTGCCCTGCCGTGGTTCTTGACGCCTTTCATGCTCGGCGAGATGGCCTATGTGTTCATTCTGTGCGTGGCCAGCCTGGGCTTGATGTCGCTGACCGGCCTGACCGGACAAGTGTCATTGGGGCATGCCGCCTTCATTGCGATTGGGGCCTATGGCCACGCCTGGTTCCTGTCCAAAGGCGTGCCCTTGCCGGTCTCCATGATGTTGGCCGCAGTGCTCAGCGCCGCTGCCGGTTTGCTGGTGGGCATACCGGCCATTCGGGTCTCGGGTCTCTACCTCGCCATGGTGACCCTGGCCTTTGCCATCATCGTGGAACAGATCATCGGTCACTGGAGTTCGGTCACCGGCGGTTTTACCGGCCTGGCGGTGAATGACCCTGTCTTTCTGGGCCTGTCACTCAGCGGCTCCAAGGCTTTTTATTATTTCTCTCTGATCACACTGGTGCTGGTGCTGCTGGTCTTGCTCAACATTTTGCGCTCGGGCATGGGCCGCGCCTTGATCGGCGTGCGTGAATCCGAAGCCGCTTCTTATGCCTTGGGCATCCCGGTCGAGCGCATGAAGGCGGGCGCTTTTGCCTTGTCAGCGGGCATCACCGGGCTGGCTGGCAGCATGCTGGCACACCACCTGAAATACCTCACGCCCGATGGCTTCACCTTGCTGCTGTCGCTAGAGCTTGTGTTGATGGTCGTGATCGGCGGCTTGGGCAGTTTGCGCGGCGCGGTGCTGGGGGCAGTTCTCATCAGTTCCCTGCCCACCGCCATCTCCCGCATCAAACCGTTTTTGCCCGATAGCGTGGCCAAACAGTTTGGACTGGAAACCTTCATCTTTGGCTTGGTGCTGGCCCTTTTTGTGCTGTTTGAGCCCATGGGGCTGAATGGACGCTGGCTCAAGATCCGCAGCCTGCTGGAATCTTTTCCGATCTACCGAAAAGACACCTTCAAGCGCAACAAGCGATACATGAAATCGGAGCGTTACCGTTGAAAACATCCAACGCCACCCCCCCGCTGCTGACCGTGGACAAACTGTCGCTCACTTTTGGCGGCGTGCAAGCCATTGCCGATTTGAGCCTGGAAGTCAGGCCCGGCGAAGTGCTGGCCGTGATTGGACCCAACGGTGCGGGCAAAACCTCGCTGCTCAATGCGGTCACCCGCGTGTTCGACCCCAGTGGAGGACAAATCCACTTCAAGGGCCAGGACCTGACCCAAATGCAGCGCCACCAAATCGCCACCCTGGGCATTGCACGCACCTTCCAAAACATTGAGCTGTTTGAAGCTGCCACGGTGCTGGACAACCTTTTGCTCGGCCGCCATCGCTTCTTTCAGGGCCATTGGTGGCAGCAAGTGTTGCGCACACCGGCCCTGACCCGACTCGAAGAAGCAGCCCACGCCGAAGTGGAAAAAATCATCGACTTCCTGGACCTCACGCCCTGGCGGCATGCGCCCATCGCAGGCCTGCCTTATGGCGTGCGCAAAGTGGTGGAGCTCGGTCGTGCGTTGTGCGCCCAGCCTGAGCTTTTATTTCTGGATGAACCGGCCTCGGGCCTGAACCCCGAAGAAACGCGTGAGCTGGCCTTCTGGATCGACGACATCCGCAGCGAACTGGGCATCACCGTGGTCATGGTGGAACACGACATGTCCCTGGTCAGTGCCGTGGCCGATCGGGTCATTTGCATGGCCCAAGGTCGGGTATTGGCCCAAGGCAGTCCGACCGAAGTTCAAAGTCATCCGGCCGTCATTGCCGCTTATTTGGGAGCTTGAGCATGAGTGCCTTGCTGGAAGTGCGCAACCTGGAAACCTGGTACGGCCCGATTGCCGCCATGCAAGGGGTGAACCTGCAGGTCGAAAAAGGACAGATGGTCACGGTACTGGGGGCCAATGGTGCGGGCAAAACCACCTTGCTCAACACTTTGGCCGGGGTGATCGACCCCTTCAAAGGCCAAGTCCTGCTGAACAACCAGACCATCCACGGCCTGGACGCCGATGAGGTGTGCCGACGGGGTTTGGTGCTGGTGCCCGAGGGTCGCCAAATCTACCCCTTCCTCAGTGTGCGGGAAAACCTCAACATGGGGGCCTACACACGCCGCGATGCCGAGGGCATTCGCCAAGACCTGGAGCGCGTCTTCCAATGGTTTCCGCGTTTGCTGGAACGGGCGCAACAACACGCTGGCTTGTTGTCCGGAGGCGAGCAACAGATGCTGGCCATCGGCCGCGCCTATATGGCGCAACCGCAACTGCTGATGCTCGATGAGCCCTCGCTGGGTCTGTCGCCCTTGCTGACCAAAGAAATCTTCAACATCATCAGCCGCATCCGCCAGGAAACGGACACTGCGGTTTTGGTGGTGGAGCAAAACGCCGCCATTGCATTGGCGCACGCGGACTATGGTTACATCATGGAACTGGGCCGTATCGTGGCGGCCGACAGCTGCGCCGTGCTGAGTCAAAAAGCGGATGTGCGCGAAGCCTATCTGGGCGGTCACAGCACCCAAGGCATCAGCGGCACTTCGCAACGCTGGAAACGCCGCAAAACCTGGCGCTGAAACCGCACACCATGAACACCGCAGACACCATGAACGCTCCCGCCGCCATCTCTTATCTGGGCGAAGATACGCCTGCCAAAGTCTTTCGCCAGCGCTGTCGCACCTGGGCCGATCAACCGGCCTTGCGCTACAAGCAACGCGGCCTGTGGCAAAGCACCACATGGGCCCAATACTTTGCCCGCGTGCGGGCAACCGGCTTGGCCATGCAAGCGCTGGGGCTTGAACGCGGTCAAGTGGTCTGCGTTCTGGCCGAAAACCGACCCGAATGGCTCTACGTCGACATGGGCGCCCAATGCATGGGCCTGGTCGGCAACGGCGTCTACCCCACCTCGGCGGCGGGTCAACTGCAATACATCCTGCAGGACTCGGGCAGCCGCTTGCTGTTTGTTGAAAATCAGGAGCAACTCGACAAGGTCCTGGAAATTCGCTCCCACTGCCCACAGCTGCTGCGCATTGTGGTCATGGACCGTGAAGGCTTGCGCGGGTTTTCCGATCCGGGAGTGGAGTTTTTTGATGAATTCCTGGCGCGCGGCCTTGCCTTGGCTGAAACCCGTCAAGCCCTTTTTGATGCCTCGATCGACAGCACACAAGCCGAGGACCTGGCTTTTTTGGTCTACACATCGGGTACCACCGGGTCTCCCAAGGGGGCCATGACCCTCAACCGCAACCTGGTCTTTCAACTGAGTCTGGCCACCGACTACCTGGACATCCAGCCGGGAGATAAATCCGTGTCCTTTCTGCCGCTTTGCCATATCGCCGAGCGCATGTCTTCTGTCTACAACCCCTTGGCCTTGGGGCTGGTGGTCCACTTTCCGGAAAACTCGGGCACGGTATTCAACGACATGCGTGAGGTGGCACCGCATCTGGTTTGCACCGCCCCGCTTCTGGGAAAAAATGTACTCCCAAATCGACTTGTTCATGCGCGACGCGATCGCCCCGGCCCAATGGATTTACCACACCACACGCAACATGGGCGCAGCCAGGGTCGAAGCGCAGTTGCAGGGCCAAGCCACCAGCCCACCCAGCCTCTTGCTCAAAGCCATGCAGTGGCTGGCCTTGCGCAATGTCCGCATTTTTTTGGGTATGCAAAACGTCAAAAGTGCACTCACCGGTGCCGCGCCTGTACCCCCGGATTTGATCCGCTGGTATTTAGGCTGCGGCATCGAACTGCGCGAAGCTTTCGGCATGACGGAAACCACCGGCTTTTGCACCGCCACGCCCAAAGGCGCCATTCGTCTGGGCTGGGCGGGCGTCAAAGCCCCGGGTACCGAGCTTCGAATTGGCAAAGACAACGAGGTTTTGGTGCGTGGCCCCAACGTGTTCGGTGGTTACTGGAACATGCCCGATAAAACCCGCGAATGTATGGACGCTGAGGGCTGGCTGCACACCGGCGACTGCGGCGAAATCAATGCCGAGGGCTACCTGGCTATTCGCGACCGCATCAAGGACATTTTGATCACCTCAGGCGGCAAGAACATCACCCCCAGCCACATTGAAAGCCTGCTCAAGTTCAGCCCCTACATCACCGATGCCGTGGTCATTGGCGATGGTCGAAAATACCTCACTTGCCTGGTCATGATCGACCAAGAACATGTGGCCCGTTATGCCCAAGAACACCAAGTGCCCTACACCGACTTTGGCAGCCTCACGCGTGCCCCCGAAGTGATCGNCCTGATCCACAGCGAAATCGAACGCATCAACCCGCAACTGGCACGGGTCGAGCAAATCAAGTCTTTCAAAATCATCTCAGAACTTCTCACCGCCGAAGACGAAGAGCTCACCCCGACCATGAAACTCAAACGCAAAGTCATTGCCACCAAATATGCGGCGTTGATTGACAGCATGTACCCGAACTGAGGTGGCCGCTCAGGGTAAGCACGCATGCGTAAACCAGGCCTAGAGACTATCTTTTAACCATCAGGAGACCACCATGAAATTGAACCGAAGACTTCTCATCCTTGCCACCACCGGCATGCTCGCTAGCGGGGTGCAGGCCCAAACCACCCAAGGGGTNAGCGACAACGAAATCGTGATTGGCACCCACATTGACTTGTCGGGCCCAGCCGCCCCCGGCATGCCCATGCTGCGAAACGGCATGCAGCTGCGCATTGACGAACTCAACGCTGCAGGTGGGGTCCACGGGCGCAAGATCAAACTCATAGTGGAAGACAACGGCAGCCAGCCCCAACTGGCGGTTCGGGCGGTGCAAAAGCTGATCAAAAGCGACAGCGTCTTTGCCATCGTCAACCCCTTTGGCTCCGGGCCCAATGCAGCAACAGTCAAACTCGCCAACGACGCAGGCGTGATGGTCTTCGCCCCATGGGGTGCATCGGGCGTCATTCAGAAGGTCAGTGGCAACAGCCCGCTGCTGTTCACCACCGTCATGAACTACGACACCACCACCGCCTCGGCACTGAGCTGGGCTGTGAACAACTGGAAAACCCAAAAAGTCGGCGTGATNTACCAGGAAGGCCCGTTTGGTGATCTGGTGCGTGGNGGCATCAACCAGGCACTCAAANCCGGTGGATTCACCATCGCNGCAGAAGCGGCCTACAAAGTGGGGGACATCGATTTTTCATCCCAAGTGGCNAANATGAAGGCGGCCAACGTCGACCTGATCGTGGCAGGCACCGTGGTGCGTGAAACCCTGGGCGTCATGAGCGAAGTGAAAAAGCTCAACTGGTCGCAAGTCAAGGTATTGACCACCATTCCAGGTCGCTCCAGCATCGTCGCCAGATTGGGCAAGGACAGTGTGGAAGGCCTTTATGGCATCGGTGGCTGGAAACTCCACGAAGTCGACAGCAGTGATCCAGTGGCTAAAAAATTCATGGCCGACTTCAAAACCAAGTTCAACATGGACGCCGATGAGAATGCAGCCAATGCGTACTCCTACACATCCTGGTTCATTGCGGGCCTGCAAGCTGCTGGGCGCAATCTGACCTCAGCAGGTTTGGCCAAGGCCATGCCCGCTGTGACCCATCAGGACTTCACCACCTTCACGCGCCAAAGCTTCACCAACAACCACGTCGGGCCGGAGATGGTCTCCATTGACCAGATCAAAGGCGGCAAGTGGGTTCAAGTTGCAGCACCCGGTAGCAAGTAATTGTTGAAACGAAACGGCCCCTCACGGGGCCATTTCATTTCGCCTCTTCATCGAATTGAGAACCACAGATGAACCCCCTTGACTTACCCGTCCATGAAATTCCAGCTTTAAGCGGCAACAATGCCCCCGTTCAAACTGAGGACACATTCACGGACATGCAAGTCATTGGCGAGGTTCCCAAAGACCTCAATGGTCTTTATGTTCGCAATGGCCCAAACCCCTATTTTCAGCCCGATTGGCGATACCACGCATTTGACGGCGATGGCATGTTGCACGCCGTGAAATTTGAAAATGGCCACGTCACCTATCGAAATAAATGGGCCCAAACTTCGGCTCTACAAGAAGAGGTATCGGCCAAAAAAGCACTTTGGAAGGGTAATTTGTATAGCAGCCCAAGTCAATTGAGGGCAGCAGTGGATCTGGTTTGATCGGCTTTAGAAATCGATTTGAATTCTTAACGAAAAAAATTTCAGGGCGCAGGTTCAAGCCCCGACGGTGTCGTCGAAGTTTTGAGTCAAAATTGCCGGGTTAAAACCCACATAGCAAGGGGGCCTATAGTCCGCCGGCAACGTCGAATAGACCGCCGGTCACGTATGACGCTTCGTCGGATGCCAACCAAAGCACCGTGCGGGCTATTTCCTCTGGCTGGCCCATTCGTCGCTGAGGGATCATCCTGATCAATGTTTCTAGCTGCTCCGGTGAGCGGCCATTGTGAATGTCGGTAGCGATAACGCCGGGGCGAACCGCGTTAACCCGAATACCCTCTGATGCTACTTCGCGGGCGAGGCCTACCGTCATAGTATCTATGGCGCCCTTGGTCGCTGCATAGTGGATCCAGGAATTGGGTGATCCGGATTTCGAGGCTCCAGAAGAAATGTTCACAATGCTACCCCCTGAACCACCACGGCGTATTGACATGCGCTTGACCGCCTCACGGGAAGCCAGGAAAGTTCCAGTCACATTTACCCTCAGGACCTCTTCAAGTTGCCGAACGCTGACGTCTTCCAGACGGCTGTAGCCGCCGGTCACTCCTGCGTTGTTGACCAATACACGTAGTCGACCTAACTTGTCGACTGCTTCAAAGCCTCGCAGCAATGAGTCCTCATCGCTCACATCAGCTTGAATCATTTTGGCTATCACCCCTCGCTTAGCTGCGGCGCGCACGCAGGACTCAGCCTCAGCCCGATTGGTGCGATAAAAGAAGGCCACATGCTGATTTGGTCCTGCAAGTTGTACTATTGCCGCCCCAATGCCGCGGCTTCCACCTGTTACTAGCATCAAATCTTCATTCACAATTTCCTCACTATATGTAGAAAAAAAGGCATTTCAGCGCTTGACCCAACGAACGTAGTAGTCGATAGCAGCCGGGTCAGTCGCTACCTCGACTAGAAAAGGACCAGTGGCTTCTCTAGCCTGCAACAGCGCTTCATGCAACTCAGCCCGCGAGCTAGCACGGCACCCTGCTATGCCGTAGCTTAGGGCTAGTCCTACAAAATCAACCTTGGGCTCTGCTACCCAGCGAACTGCGCGTATCTCCTCATCTGTCCAACCACTTGCATGCTTGGCGGAATAAGCCACGTCGTGCCAGCCGCCATTGGCCAGCACAATCAGCTTTATTGGTACATTCCACAACGCGGCAGCATAAAAGGTGTTGCTAGTAAACATGAAACCCCCATCTCCCACAAGTGCCACCACCTGAAGGTCGGGTAAGGCGATTTGAATGCCAATTGCAGCCGGTGTGCCCCAGCCTTGCGCGCTCGCCCTTCCCGAGATACCGTAATAGCGCATCGGATTCTCAAGTGGAAGCATGTCCAAAATATAGCTGGTTCCGGTGGTAGAGTGATCCACGATTACAGCATCTGAGCCGAAGACCTCATGTACACCGTTGATTAGTTCGGGCACCGTCACGCTATCGTAATTAGTGGTTGAAGGCGACCGCTGCTCAACTAGCAGCTGCGCGCGAAAAGCACCTATATAGTCGTTGACTACCCTCTCCCATTGCGGCCTTGACGTGCGAGGTTTCGCCCTCATTGCTTGGCAGAGTTCTAGTAGACATTCTCTTGGATGGCCTACTAACCCAACGTCCGCCCATACTTGCTTACCGAGGTCAAGCGGACTGCTGGTTACGAAGATGACCTTCGCGCTTCGCAGCGGCAGCAATGCCGCACCGCTTCCTCCGGTGAGCTCTGTGCCCAAAATAAGTACTACATCGGCCTTACTCAATAGCGGGTGCGTACCCGAACAGCGGCCAGCATAGAGGGGGTGGGTATTTGGAAAACCCATGTAGGCAACATATGGCTCTGCAAGGACCGGAGCGCCCAGCACCTCAGCCAGACTTACCAGCGAATCGACTGCGCAGAACTGAGCTACATCGTTACCCGTGATGATTACCGGATGCTTGGCAGCGGCAAGTAGTTCCGCTGCTGCATCAACGCCGGCAGCGTCGGGCCGAATCGCGTTATAACTATTTAAACGGCCTGACGGATAGAGGGCAGTCTGCTCAAGTAAAAACTCATCGATCTCATCAGTGTAAAGATCGGCAGGGAATGCCAGGTGCACCGGTCCCATTGGGGGAGTCTGTGAGATAACAGTCGCGCGGGCGATAGCCTCGGGAATGCGTTCGATGCTTGGTACCTCCCAGTCCCATTTAACGAACTGTCTCGACATCTCTGTTACGTCACGCGGCACAGAAGCATAGCCGTCGCTGCGCGCAAGCTTGCGGCTGGTGGTGGTTGAGGTGAATATCATTGGGCTGCGGTCCGCCCAAGCGGTGGTCACGCCTATCATTGCCAAGGCCGTACCAGAAGCATGGTAAACATTTACAAAAGCCGGCTTACGACAGGCGCGGCCATAGCCATCAGCCATCAATGCAACGGCCGTTTCGCTTGGACCACAGTAATACTGCAACTCATCGCGGTGGCTGCGTATGGCATCGATTAGCGGCTGCAGGCCCAGGCCAGGGACATTAAACACATGAGTAATACCATTACCGATAAGACAGCGAGCAATCAGCTCAGCGCCGGAAATTTTCATCGTGATTCCTTCTACCAGGCCCTGTGACCTACATCAACCGGCAATACCACTCCCGAGATGCCAGAGGCAGCCTCCGAGCATAAGAATAAAATCGCATTTGCCACCTCTTGCGGGGTAGCTAGTCGTCCAAGCGGCGAGTAAAGCTTCAGTTCGTCAGGCTTTGACGTCTTGCGCGCCTCGGCGCCCGCACCCGACATAGGCGTCGACAAGAAACCAGGTGCTACCGCATTGACACGTATCCCTTTGGGCCCTAGTCCCACGGCAAAATTACGTGTGAGCGATTCGATACCCGCTTTAATTGCTGTGTACATGAAGCCTCCGTCGGCTCGCCTGCCCATCGTAGCCACGACGCTGGAGATCGTGACAATAGAGCCTCCAGGTAGAAGCCTCTTACCGGCTTCTATGCAAAGTTGCGCGACGCTCAGTAAATTGATCTCGGTGATAGCTTGGAGATCAATCTTGCTAGCCCGGTCAATCCAAGTCATCGCAAAGACTCCGTGCGCGATAACGACAGTTTTAATTGGGCTAGCAGCAGATGCCTCGTCGAGCACGAGCTGCAACGCGAGCTCATCACGTACATCAAGCCGCCTAAAGATACAGCCTTTTGGTAATGTCCCAGGAGGTGCATTGATATCGCAAGCAAAGACCTTATACCCTTGCGCAGCTAGTCCTTCGCACACAAGCCGACCAATATTCCCTGCAGCTCCAGTTACTACTGCTATTTGCTGTTCATGTGTCGCCATAAAAAATTTACTATAAACCCATCATGCGCGGGAGTAAAAGTGCGATATCCGGGTAGATCATCAAGAAGACGATCCCAAGCAACATTGGCGCAATAAACATTAGGCCACCTCGGATAATGTCCGCCATACGGGCGTTTGGCACTACGGTGCGAAGAACAAATAGATTGAAACCTACCGGGGGCGAAATGGCTGCTATCTCAATTTGCAGAGTAACAATTACCCCGAACCAGACCGGGTCGTAGCCGAGCTTAACGACTGCAGGAAAAATAACTGGAACTACTATAACTAGGATGCTCATAGGATCGAGGAACATGCCAAGTAACAATAGTAGTCCGTTGATCGCTAGCATTACCACCCAGGGGGGCACGTCTAAGCCTGTGATGGCCTGAGCCGTTGCCTGCGGAATACCGAGTCGGCTAAGAACGAAGGCGCTGAATAAGCCTGTAGCTACGAGTAACACGAACATTGCGGTGGTTCGTGCTGTGTTGTCGAGGATGCGATGCATTACTTCTCGCTTGAGAGACCCGAGGAGGAAGGCGATTAGCAGCGCACCCGTCGCCCCAACCGCTGCAGCTTCGGTTGCAGTCGCAATCCCGGTGTAGATTGACCCAAGAACGGCCACGACTAACAGCGTTACCGGAATGACCGAACGCAATGATGTCCACCGCTCAGAAGTATCGATGGCCGCGGAGCGCGCCGGCGCCAGCTCAGGATTTCGCCAGATAAGGAAAAAAACCGTTAAGGAGAGAAGCGCCACAAGCATTATCCCTGGCCCAATGCCAGCCATGAACAGCGCGCCGATTGAAGTCTCTGTGATGATGCCGTAAAGAATAAAAGAAATCGATGGAGGGATCATGATTCCCAGCGTACCCCCTGCCGCGGTGACGCCAAAGGCGAGCCTGGCTGCATACCCCTTACGAATCATCTCAGGCACGGCTACCGAGCCGATCGTGGCTGCAGTTACGGGGCTGGATCCGCACACAGCTGCAAATCCAGCACAAGAAAAGATAGTACCAATTGGCAACGCTCCCGGAATGAACCTAAGCCAAATTTGGGCAGCTGTAAAGAGGTCTCGGCCTATTCGAGTGGCGCCAAGTGCCTCCCCCATGAGTATGAACAAAGGAACCATCAGGAGAACAAAGTTGGATGCCTGCGCAAAGAGCAATACCCCCAACTGGCTGAGTGCGCCTGTACCGATGAAGACAACCGCGACCAGCGCTCCAGCCAATGCAGTAGCCACTGCAACCGGCGTACCGGTAGCCAAAAGGATGAGAAGTAAAACAAAAAATGGTAGAAAAGACGAAGTGTCCAACATAATAGTCACCGTTGCAGCTATCTGGACGCGGCCATCGGCTCCGCGGGCGAATTCCGCTGAAGCAGTTGTAAAAGCATCGAGATTCCGGTCAAAAGAAACTGGATCGTTCCAAGAGGACCGATCCAGTAGATTGCTTTCATCTTCACTAAAATTGTGGCCGTGAAAGAGCCATCATATATAAATGCCTCGTAAGTCTCCAGCCATATAAACCACAAAATGAGCAGCGCGAAACCAATCACCAGTGTTTGTGCAACGGCCTGCAGTATGCGCTTGGGGCCTCGAGGAAGATATTCGTAAAGAATATCTACGGCAACATGCGCGCCGCTTTGTAGGGCTGGCGCTAGTGCCAGAAAGAAAACGAAGACAAGCGCGAAGCGGCTGCTGTCTAGTGCCCACGAGGTCGGCAGACCGAACACATTTCGTGCGATGATCTCCCAAAGAACTCCCCCAAGCACCAGCAGCACAGCAAATCCACTTAGGCGGAGAAACCAACCATTGACCGCCCTGACAAAGACATGAAAATGATGCATACCCGCGTCACCAGCAATATCAGCGATGCTTGTCCAGCACAGCTTTAACCTGCTGACCCACCGCACCGGCTTCGCTTTCAAGCGGTTTGAGCGCAGCCGCAAAGATCCCTCGCAGCTGCTCGCTTTCGGCATCGCTTAATTTGTAAGTGTTGTCTGCTTGGCTTTTCCTGAAAAACGCTTCGCCAGCAGCCTGTGCATCAGCGACAGCCTGTGCCGCACGCCTGTCAGCCTCTATTGAAACTTTATTAATGGCCTCCTGATCTTTGGGCGTGATCTTGGCCCAGACGTCTTTGTTAGCTACAAATAAGGAGAGGTTGTTAGACATCCGCAGGAATGTGACCTTGGGTGCAACTTGCTCAAGCTTCAGAGACGGTGCCAAGATACCAACGCTTAGAGTGCAATCTACAGTTCCATTCTGCAGGGCCAGATAGACTTCAGAAGGATCAAGCGTTTGGGGACTGGCACCCACAGCTTTGACCTGCTCACTCTGCCAGCGCCCGGCAGTACGGATTTTGGTGGCCTTCCAGTCAGCTGGTGATTTCAGGAATTTATTTCTGCATAGGGATATCAGCTCGCCTGCCGGCTGCGACCACAGATACTGCAAGCCTTGTTCTGACATGCTCTTTTCAAGGATCGGCCGTAATTCATTCAGGCTGTTCACTAACTTACCCGTGTCGGTGGGAACTCCTGTCAGAGCCTCGGTGTGACCAAGGTAACGAAGCTGGCCTGCAGCAGCCGCTGAACTAAGCAGGCCGGCTGATACTGCACCATTGCGTACAGAGCGCAATGTCTCACCCAGGTTAACTAGAGATCCGCCAAAATGCAGTTGTACTTTGACTCTCCCTTCAGTCGCTCTGTCGACTTCCTGTACCCACCACTTTTGGGTAGGCGTCCACGGCGCACCCTCGGAGTGGAAGATGCTCATGTCGATTTTGACTTGTGCCGTAGCAGACCCTGCATACAGGCTGAAAGCACTGACAAAGGCGATGGCCAAATGGCGGGCAAAAGGAATGTTTTTCATTGACTAGTCTCCTAAGTGGATTTTTGTTGATGCTGCATTTGAAATCCTTCGTAGCTGTTAGCTGCAACTCGCTCACAGGTCTTACGGTACGCTGGAATACCTCCAACGTAAGGGAGAAAAACCCTAGGTTTTCCGGGAATATTGGCACCCACGTACCACGAATCGGCCAGAGGAAAAAGCGTTCGCTCTGCAACCTCGCGAACATGCTCGCACCAGCGCTCCTCTGCATCAGGGGCGGAATCGATCAGGCTTAGCTCGTTATCTCGCATATAGGCGATACAGTCTGCGATAAAGTTCACGTGCTGCTCAATCGAATGGATCATATTTCCCTTAACCGAAGGACTACCAGGCCCTGTGACGATGAACAAGTTGGGAAATCCTGAGGTCACCAACCCCAGATACACCTTAGGTCCTTCAGCCCATTTGTCAGATAACCTTTGGCCGTCTCTGCCCCGAACATCCATGGCGAGCAAGGGCCCAGTGACTGCATCGTAGCCAGTAGCGAAAATTAACGCATCCAAGTCGTAGTTCGATGTGCTCGTGTCGATGCCGGTCGCGGTTGCCCGTGTTATCGGCGACTCACGGATGTCAACCAGCGTGACATGAGTCTGATTGAAGGTTTCATAGTATCCGGTGTCTTGGCACAGCCGTTTGGTGCCTATGTAATGGTCATAAGGCAAAAGCTTTTCGACTAATTTTGGGTCCTTCACGATCGCGCGGATCTTTCCCCGCACGAACTCTCCTAAAGTTTCATTAGCGGCCCGATCAGTAAGGAGGTCCGTATATGGGGTGAGCGCAGCGACTGCACCGCCATGCTCCCACCGTGCATCATAAGTATGCGCGCGCAGAGAGTCGTCGACCGATAGCGCGGACCGGGTCGGAGCACCCAGCCCCAGCATGCCGTCGTTTGAATCCCGAGCTTGAGCTCGGTTTTGCATGTACTGGCGCTTAAACGACGCCTGCTCTTGCTTTTGCAGCGGTCGGTTGCGAGAAGGCACTGAGAAATTCGGTGTTCGTTGAAATACGACTACCTGTCGTGCAACGCGGGCCACTTCTGGAATGATCTGTATGCCAGAAGAACCTGTACCGATAACGCCTACCCGTAAGTCGTCGAATCGCACTGGTTTCTCAGGCCATTGACCACTATGAAAGACAGGCCCGAGAAAATTACTTATCCCCGAAATATCAGGGGTTCTTGCTGACGAAAGGCATCCAGACGCGGCAATAAAGAAACTCGCTTCAACTATCAAGCTAGTGTCTGTCGCAAGAGTCCAGCTCTTGCCAGCCTCTTTGAAGACAGCTGAGGTTACACGGGTGCTGAAGATAATGTCCTGACGCAGCCCGAAGCGATCGACCACGTGGCGAATGTAGCTCAAAATTTCGGGTTGACTTGCAAAACGTTCTGACCAGATCCACTCTTGTTGCAACTCCTCGGAAAATGAATACGAATACTCGACGCTTGGCACGTCGCATCGCGCGCCCGGATATTTGTTCCAGAACCAGGTGCCACCGACGTCAGGCGCTGCTTCTATGCAAAGCACTTTAAGCCCCAAGCTTCGAAGCCTATGAATGGCGTATAGCCCTGCGAAGCCGGCACCAACTATGACAGCGTCAACCTTGCGGATGTCAGCCGGTCGATCAAGCGAAATGTATGATTCGTCTTGGCTCATATTAAATAGGGTAAGAGGGTTATAGAGTTCAAGATTTCGTATTAGAAAGCTACAGAGACACCTTGTTTTTACATGCTAGACAAGTCATTGATAAAGTAACGTACAACCAAACATTGATATAAAAATTCACTAGTGTCCGGTAAATTTCATGATTGATGCCCGCAAACCCAGCCTGCATAAGCCCTGCAAGCCGATTTTCGATTCCGGCGATTTGAAACGCGAATTTGCCACGAAGGCGTACTGTTACCTCTTTTTGAGAGGTTTGCGGCATGAACTCTGGTCGAACGGTGTTTGCACAAATGCTGGGCTTCGTGCCGTTTGCTCACTTCGAACACCTCGTCGACAAGTACCAAGCCAACCGCTGGACGAGGGACTTCACCGCATGGAGCCACTTCATTTGTATGGCCTACGCGCAGCTCACGCGGCGCGAAGGTTTGCGCGACTTGATTGCGTGCCTGAACTCTCAAAAATCCAAGCTCTACCACGTCGGATTGCGCCACCGCATGACGCGGTCCACCTTGGCCGATGCCAACGAAAGGCGCAGCAGCGAACTCTTCGAATCCTTGGCTCAGCGCTTGATCGAGTTGGCCATCGCACTGCACAAAGAACACGATATCGGATTGGGCTTGAAAGAGCCCTTGTATGCGATGGACTCGACCACCATAGATCTGTGTCTCAAGCTGTTCCCATGGGCCAACTTTCGCTCGACCAAAGCAGCGGTCAAGGCGCATACCGTGATCGACTTGCGTGGGGCCATTCCTGTGATGCTTACCATCACCACAGGAAAAGTTCACGACGTCAAAGCGCTCGACAGTTTGCGGCTGCCCCCGGGCTCCATAGTGGTGCTGGACCGGGGCTATGTGGACTTTGCCCGTTTGTATGCCTTGGTTCAGCGCCAGTGCAGCTTCGTTGTAAGGGGAAAAGACAATTTGAAGTTCGCGACCAAGGGCTGCCATCCCTTCGACCCCAGCACAGGGATACGAGCCGATCAGACGATCCAGTTGCTGACCCACAAGTCCAAGAAAGCCTACCCTGGAGCACTGAGAAGGGTCGAATTCTTCGACGAGAAAACGCAACTCGATCTGGTGTTCTTGAGCAATCGGTTGGACCTGCCCGCGCTGACTATTGCTGCCATTTACAAGCAACGCTGGCAGATCGAATTGTTCTTCAAATGGCTCAAGCAAAACTTGATGGTCAAGCACTTCTTTGGCAACTCGCTCAATGCGGTGAAGTCTCAAATCTGGATTGCTGTTTGCGTCTATCTGATCGCTTTGATAGCTCACAAAGAACTCGGCATGGACATTTCGCTGCGCAACTTCCTGCATCTTGTGGAGGTCAATATGTTCGAAAAAATAACGCTCAAGCAGATGGTCACCAACGCCCTCCACAACGAAGAGGTCGAGGTGCTTCAGTTGCAAAACGAACTGTTCTGAAATCAGCATCAAAATTTACCGGACACTAGTGATAGTTCGAATTATTTTCTTTAAAAATCATGCATACACAAGTAGGAATTGTTGGCGCCGGCCCGGCCGGCTTGCTTTTATCGCACATGCTGCATCTGGCTGGCGTTGATTCGGTTGTCCTTGAACGTGGTAATCGCGACCACGTTGGGACACGCCTGCGAGCCGGCGGGTTAGAGCACGGCACTGTCGCGCTCTTGGAAAAGGTTGGTCTGGGCGAGCGTCTCAAAAAGATCGGACTGGACGTCGATCACACCGACTTTCGTTTTGACAATAAAGGCCATCGTGTAGATTTCAAATCCGCTACCGGGCACGCGTTTAAGATTTACCCGCAATACGAAATTGTTACCGATTTGCTCGACGCCGCCGACGCAGTTGGCCGAGAGATCTGGTTCGACACTTCAGTGACGCG
>JGI25912J50252_10000263_pt1 | contig 16596 bp, 18 predicted proteins | sample LauGreSBDMM110DD_2_FD_50252 | JGI IMG/M metagenome (IMG submission 50252)
TAATCCACATCGGATGATCGATTTTTCATTGCTTCTTCAGCCGCTTTTTTAGCTGCATTCGCTTGCGCCTCATCAAGATCATGACCACGAATCGCTGTATCAGCTAACACAGTCACTACCCCTGGTTGCACTTCTAAAATACCGCCTGAAATATAAATGAGTTGTTCTTCATTTTTATCCGCTAATTTGATGCGCAACGCGCCTGGTTTAATCGATGTAATCATCGGTGCATGATGCGGATAAATACCCACTTCACCCATTTGTGCGGGTGCTGCTATAAATTCAGCTTCACCTGAAAAAATAGATTCTTCAGCGCTTACTACATCAATATGAACAGTTGCAACCATGTTGTTTTTACCTAATCAATTAAGATAATGTTTTTGCTTTTGCTACAGCTTCTTCGATGCTACCAACCATATAGAACGCTTGTTCTGGTAAATGATCATATTCACCACTCACGATTGCTTTAAAGCCTTTGATCGTATCTTTCAATGTCACATATTTACCAGGAGCGCCTGTAAAGACTTCAGCGACGTGGAATGGTTGTGATAAGAAACGTTGAATTTTACGTGCACGACTCACCGCTAATTTATCTTCCGGAGATAATTCGTCCATACCAAGAATCGCAATAATATCGCGTAATTCTTTATAGCGTTGTAATGTAGATTGCACAGAGCGTGCGACTTGATAATGTTCTTCACCCACTACGAGCGGATCAAGCTGACGTGATGTTGAATCCAATGGGTCCACCGCTGGATAAATACCAAGAGAAGCAATGTCACGAGACAATACAACTGTTGAATCCAAATGTTGGAATGTTGTTGCAGGTGATGGATCAGTCAAGTCATCGGCTGGGACATAAACCGCTTGAATCGAAGTAATCGAACCTGTTTTTGTTGAAGTGATACGCTCTTGTANGCGCCCCATTTCATCAGCGAGTGTTGGTTGGTATCCTACCGCTGAAGGCATACGTCCAAGAAGTGCTGATACTTCGGTACCTGCGAGCGTGTATCGATAAATATTATCTACGAAGAAAAGAACATCACGACCTTCGTCACGGAATTTTTCAGCCATGGTTAAACCTGAAAGCGCTACGCGTAAACGGTTGCCTGGTGGCTCGTTCATCTGGCCAAACACCATCGCTACTTTAGATTCTTCCATGTCATCTAATTTAATAACGCCTGCATCTGACATTTCATGATAGAAGTCGTTACCTTCGCGAGTTCGTTCACCCACACCTGCGAATACAGATAAACCTGAGTGTTGTTTAGCAATATTGTTAATGAGTTCCAACATGTTCACAGTCTTGCCTACACCGGCACCGCCGAAGAGACCCACTTTACCGCCTTTAGCGAACGGGCAAACTAAGTCAATGACCTTAATACCTGTTTCAAGAAGATCAACAGAAGGTGACAGGTCTTTGAAGTCTGGTGCTTTTTGGTGAATAGAACGGAATTCTTTAGATTTAATTGGGCCTAATTCGTCAATCGGGCGACCAAGCACATCCATGATACGACCTAGAGTGCCTGTACCTACTGGCACATTGATCGCAGCGCCCGTAGATTTAAATGCGGTACCGCGCGCCAGTCCGTCAGAAGAACCCATCGCAATCGTTCTAACAATTCCGTCGCCTAGCTGTTGTTGCACTTCGAGTGTCAATCCTGCTTCAGCTTGTGAGTCTTTGTCATCTATAATTAATGCATCAAATACTTTTGGCATTTGATCGCGAGGAAACTCGACGTCAACGACCGCTCCGATACACTGAACTACTTTTCCGATTTGTTTACTAGCCATTTTTTTATCCTTGAAGACTCTAAATAATTAATTCAATGTTATGCAACCGCAGCTGCACCACCCACAATTTCTGAAATTTCTTTTGTAATTGCCGCTTGACGCGCTTTGTTATAAACCAATTTCAATTCGCCAATTACATTCTTCGCATTATCTGAAGCAGACTTCATTGCAACCATTCGTGCGGATTGTTCTGACGCCATATTTTCTGTGACGCCGTGATAAATCAATGATTCGATATAACGTGTTAATAATTGATCAATCACACTTTGTGCATCCGGCTCATAGATATAATCCCATGGGCCTTCTGGACTTCCGATTTTTTCACCTGAGAGTGGTAACAATTGATCCACAACAGGGTCTTGCTTCATCGTATTAATAAATTTGGTATAGCAAATAAAGAGCTGATCAACTTCACCATTCACNTAAGCATCTAACATCACTTTGATTGCGCCAATTAGTTTTTCAACATGCGGCGTATCACCTAAACCTGTGATGTGTGATTTCACATTCGCNTTAATNCGCGTCATGAAACCTAAACCTTTATTACCTAATGCACTCACGTGTACNTTTTTACCTTGTGATTCCCATTGTTTCATCTGATTGACAGACATTCTTAAAACGTTGGTATTAAGGCCGCCACATAAACCTTTATCTGAAGTGACTACAATCAAACCAATATTTTTTACTTGGTCTTTTTTCACGAGAAATGGATGTTTATACTCAGATTGGGCGTAAGACAAATGTGCTGCCACGTTTCTGATTTTCTCAGCATAAGGTCGAGCTTGACGCATACGCTCTTGCGCTTTACGCATCTTAGATGCTGCGACCATCTCCATCGCCTTGGTGATCTTTCGTGTATTTTCTACACTCTTGATCTTGGTTCTGATTTCTTTACTACTGGCCATAATGACTCTTTATATTAGTAAGCGTTACTTGATTTGAAATCTTCAATCGCCTTTTCAAGTGCTTTTTCATTGTCACCCGATAAGTCAGTTGTTTTTTCGATGTCTTGCATAATCTTTTTGTATTTAGAATTCATGAAGCCATGCAATGCATTTTCAAATGCCAACACTTTAATCGTTGGAACATCATCAAAGTAACCTTTGTTTGCTGCAAATAATGTCACAGCCATTTGTGAAACACTTAAAGGTGCATATTGTGCTTGCTTCATAAGTTCTGTAAACATGCGACCGCGATCAAGTTGTTTTCGTGTGGCCTCATCAAGATCAGATGCAAATTGTGCAAACGCTGCTAACTCACGATATTGAGCTAAAGCTAAACGTACACCACCACCTAATTTTTTAATCACTTTAGTTTGTGCAGCGCCACCCACGCGAGACACAGAAATACCTGCGTTAATCGCTGGACGAATACCTGCGTTAAATAAGTCTGTTTCAAGGAAGATCTGACCGTCAGTAATCGAAATCACGTTTGTTGGTACGAATGCTGATACGTCACCTGCCGCTGTTTCGATGATTGGCAATGCAGTGAGTGAACCTGTTTTACCCTTCACTTTTCCTTTTGTAAATTTTTCTACATAGTCTTCATTCACGCGTGCTGCACGTTCAAGTAAACGTGAGTGAATATAGAAAACNTCNCCAGGATAAGCTTCTCGGCCTGGTGGACGNCGTAAGAGNAATGAAATTTGACGATAAGCAATCGCTTGCTTTGTTAAGTCATCATAAATAATAAGCGCATCTTCACCACGATCGCGGAAATATTCACCCATCGTACAGCCCGCGTAAGGCGCTAAGAATTGCAACGCTGCTGAATCAGAAGCTGTAGCTGCAACGATGATTGTGTATTCCATCGCGCCGTGTTCTTCAAGTTTTCTAACGACGTTAGCGATAGTGGATGCTTTTTGACCAATCGCCACGTAGATACAGGTCATGTTTTGACCTTTTTGATTAATAATCGCGTCAGTCGCTACAGCTGTTTTACCCGTTTGACGGTCGCCAATAATCAATTCACGTTGGCCTCGTCCGACTGGCACCATCGAGTCAACAGATTTCAAACCTGTTTGAACTGGTTGGGATACAGATTTACGTGCAATCACACCTGGTGCAACTTTCTCAAGCTTGTCAGTAAGTTTAGTTTTAACTGGGCCTTTACCATCAATAGGTTGACCAAGTGCATTTACCACACGGCCAATCAATTCTGGGCCTACAGGCACTTCTAAAATACGGCCTGTACATTTACATACATCACCTTCTGTAATGTGTTCGTAATCACCTAGCACCACAGCACCTACAGAGTCACGTTCAAGATTCAAAGCAAGCCCATATGTNTTCCCTGGGAATTCGATCATTTCACCAGACATCACATTTGACAATCCGTGAATACGCACAATACCGTCGGTCACTGATACGACCGTACCCTGTGTTCTCGCTTCAGCGGTTGTCGAGAAATTCTCTAATCGACTTTTGATGAGTTCACTAATTTCTGATGTTGATAACTGCATTACTATCTCCTGATAATGATTAGCTTACGACTTCAACGCGTAGGCTAAATTTTGTAATTGCTCACGAACTGAAGCATCAATCACGGTGTCGCCCACAATCACTTTAATACCGCCAATGATTGCTTCATCAATCGTTACTTTTGCGTCAATTTTTTTATTAAATTTCTTTTCTAAACTTTTCACTAATGTGTCGACTTCTTTATCTGTCGGTTTTGATGCAACAATAATTTCAGCATCGAGCGTTCCTTCATCCGTTGCTTTTAATGTTTCAAAAAGCTCGCTGATTTGAGGTAGCACATTAAGTCTTTTATATTCAATCAAAAGCTTAATGAGATTTTCTCCATAAGCATTAAGTTTTTTTCCAGCGATTTTAATGAGTGCTTTTTCGCGATCCTCATCAGATACCTTTGAATCGTTAATGAAAGCATGCATACCCTCATCTAAAGACACCTGTGCTAAAAATTCCAACATCTCAGACCACTCTGTAAGAGATTTTTTTTCTTTAGCAAGATTAAATGCTGCAACAGCATAAGGTCTTGCGATGGTTGAAATTTCTGCCATATGGATCCTAAAGTTCTTTCGCTAATTTACTTAACATATCGCTATGTGCTTTCTTATCAATTTCTTTTGATAAGATTTTTTCAGCACCGGCGATGGCAAGTGTTGACACTTGTTCGCGTAAAGATTCTTTAGCACGATTCACTTCTTGGTCAATCTCTGCTTTCGCACCTAAGATAATACGATCCCCTTCAGTTTTCGCTTGATGCTTCGCTTCTTCTAAAATTTCAGATGCTCTTTTTTCAGCTTGAGAAATAATTTCAGATGCTTTCTGTTTGGCTTCGTTAAGTTGCAGTGTCGTTTTCTTTGCAGCTACTTCTAAAGAAGCTTTTCCTTCTTGCGCTGCAGCTAAACCGTCGGCAATTTCTTTTTGACGCGTTTCAATCGCGTTTAAAAGAGGTGGCCACACATACTTCACGGTAAACCAAATGAGAATCGCAAAAGCAATCGCTTGGGCAATTAACGTAAAATTAATATTCATTTTTGCTCCTGTCTAAGTTCGGTTAAAAGAACCTAAACAATTATTTTGCGATTGCACTTAATAATGGATTTGCAAATGCAAACATCATCACGATACCAACGCTAATAATAAAAGAAGCGTCAATCAAGCCTAAAAGTAAGAATACCTTACCTTGTAATTGTGGAATCATTTCAGGTTGTCTTGCTGCGCCTTCTAAGAAACTCGCACACATAATACCGATACCGATACATGCGCCTAAAGCTGCTAAACCAATCATCAAACCTAGACCAATTGCTGTATAAGATTGAATCATTGCTAAATATTGTATATGTTCCATGTTTACTTCCCTCTCAGTTAAAAATACTTAAATAAAAAAACTAATGGCCTTCATGCGCCATCGATAAATACACCACCGTTAACATCATGAAGACAAATGCTTGTAGCCCCACAATTAGAATATGGAATATGGACCAACCTGCGCCCAACAATGCTCCAAAAAATACGCCTGTCACACTCGTTGACGCTAATAAGCCGAGTAACAAGAAAATCACTTCCCCTGCATACATATTTCCGAAAAGCCGAAGTGAATGAGATAAAGGTTTAGAAATGTATTCGATGATATTAAATAAAAAGTTTGCAGGCCATACCCAAACTTTGCTACCAAAAGGGGCTGTAAATAATTCGTGGATCCAACCACCAAAACCTTTTACTTTAATACCAAAATAAATCATAAGAATCCACACTGCGATCGCAAGCGCAAAGGTTGTGTTGATGTCTGAGGTTGGCACGCTGCGCCATTCGTGAATGCCTAAAGGTGCGTAAATAAAATGTGCCATCACATCGATAGGCAGAAAGTCCATGGAGTTCATCACAAGGACCCAGATAAAAACTGTTAATGCAGCAGGTGCGATAAAAGCGTGGCGATCGCCATGGAATATATTTTTAACTTGATCGTCAATGAAACCAAACATGAGCTCTACAAATGCTTGGCCTTTTGAAGGAACGCCAGCTGTAGCTTTACGAGCAACCATCCATATCAATGCCATTGAAATAATACCAAGCAATACACCCATTACAAGTGAGTCAATATTAATTGCCCAGAACGCACCTTCACCAATAGCCTTTGTATTAAAGGTTAAATGGTGGGTGATATATTCACTCGCTGTTAATGTGCCTTCAGTTGCCATAGCTTTCAATATTTCCTAATGACTTTTATTTGTCTTCATTTAGTTTTGTAATCGATGCGCCTGAAATAATGGCTGACAATACAAGCCCTGCAATCAGTGCAAATGGCACAAGCGCTGTATAAAACTTAAACGCGGACCAAAGCGATACAAGTACTACAAAAATTTTTACGGCTTCAGCTTTTAATACATTAATAATGATAGCTGCGGGCTCTTTACTCAAAGCCGTTTTGTGAGCAATTTTTGAGGCGAGAAGTACACCGAATATTACGGAGACACTACCGATCAACGCAGACACACCTGCATGCTTTCCAAACACTACTGCAACTAAAACCGTTAATATACCAGCGGCTTTAACCTGCAAACTCAACATTTTTTGAATGATTTGAGGGAATCGCTTCATTCTTTCAGTGATTTCATCAATATCGGACATTTATGCTCACTGAATGCAACATCTTTGAGTTACAAAGGCATGAATTTTCCCTGTAATTAGCCGTTCCGTCAAGGGTAAAGCGTACTTTATCCTTTGATTTTTTTAAGAATCTCATCCAATTGCTCCAAATTACGGTAATGCACTTTTAAAATACCCGAACCATTCTTTTTTGCATCAATAGTGACCGATGCCCCAAGTGTTTCTGCTAAAGATTCTTCAAGCTGACGCACATCTGCATTTATCTTTTTAGGGGAGGTTTTTTGACTATCGATTTTGTAACTATTTTGTAAGTTTTTAACGAGCGCCTCAACTTCTCGCACAGATAGATTTTTTTGAATCACTTCTTCGCATAACATAATCTGTTGGCTGCCCTCTAAGCCAATCAAAGCTCTTGCATGTCCCATATCAATTTTTCCACTTAATAGTCGATCTTGAACAGGCTTCGTTAAAGTTAACAGTCTTAGTAAATTAGAAACAGTGACGCGCGATTTACCAACCGCATCTGCCGCTTCTTCATGCGTCATATTAAATTCATCGATTAAACGTTTAATGCCAATCGCTTCTTCTAATGGATTTAAATCTTCGCGTTGAATATTTTCAATAAGCGCCATCGCGAGCGCTGATTCATCAGGAATATTTTTAATGATGACTGGTACTTCACTAAGATTTGCTAATTTTGCAGCACGCCATCTTCTCTCGCCTGCAATGATTTCATATTGATTATTGCCCACAGGCCGGACAATAATAGGCTGCATGACGCCTTGTTTTAAAATAGATTGTGAAAGCGCATGTAAAGCCTCTTCTTGCATAATGCTTCGAGGTTGATATTTGCCAGGCTGTAATTCACTAATTAATAAAGTCTGAAGTGTGCCTTCGTTTTTTTGAACGTCTTCTTCGCCACTTAATAATAATGCATCGAGTCCGCGACCTAATCCTTTAGCTTTAACCATGTGACTTCCTCATTTGTTTTTCTATAATTTCTTCGGCAAGTTTTAAATATGCTACAGCTCCTTTAGATGAGCGGTCATACATTAAAATAGGCATGCCATGACTTGGCGCTTCTGCCAATCTTACATTTCTCGGAATGATGGTTTCATACACCTTGTCACCAAAGTGCGCTGTTAATTGATCCGACACTTGTTGAGCTAACATATTGCGCTTATCAAAGAGTGTTTTTAATAAACCTTCAATTTCAATTTTAGGATTTAAATTGCTTCTCACTTTTTTGATAGTGTTAACTAAATCTGATAAACCCTCTAATGCATAATATTCACATTGCATAGGAATTAAAACGGCATCGGCAGCAGTCAACGCGTTTACTGTCACTAGATTGAGCGCGGGGGGACAATCTAATAATACATAGTCGTAATCTTTTTTTAAATGTTGCAATGCTTCTTTTAATCGTGTTTCGCGTTTGCTTTCATTGACAAGTTCAACTTCAGCACCAGCAAGATTTCGATTCGAAGGAGCTAAATCAAAACCTCCACGCTCACAATGAATCACAATATCGTTAAATGATTTACTTTGAATCAACACATCATAAATTGATGTTTTAATAGTTGATTTATTAATACCTGAGCCTGTCGTTGCGTTGCCTTGTGGATCAAGATCAATGAGAAGCACAGATTTATTTTTTGCAGCTAAGCTTGCAGCTAAATTTACCGATGTGGTGGTTTTTCCGACACCGCCTTTTTGATTCGTCACCGCTAATATACGCATAACTAAAAAATTTCTTTCTTCAATTGAACTAAATATCGTTCAGCATTAATAAACGGCACTTCAAGCGGAATCAGCGTGTATTGATTCTTTTCAAATGCTTCTAATTCTTCTTTGACATCTTTTGATTTCATCGCCAACCACACACCATTTTTTTGTAATGTATGTTGTGTCAGTGACATCATATTTTTTAAATTTGAAAACGCTCTTGTGATCACCCTATCAAAAAGTATGATCGGTTGATATTCTTCAACGCGCGCATTTATCACATTTAAATTAGTCAGCGATAACTCACTTTTCACTTGTTGCATAAATGTTGTTTTTTTATTCACCGAATCCATCACAGTCACTTTTAATTCGGGTTTTGTAATCGCCAATACAATGCCAGGAAATCCTGCACCACTTCCAACATCCAACACATGTTCCATCTCTACATGATTCAAAATAGATAAGCTATCAAGAAAATGTAATTTAATCATTTCGTCTCGCTCGCGAATCGCTGTTAAGTTATATACGCGATTCCACTTTTCAATTAAATTTAAATACGCCATTAGTTGGTCTATCATTTGCTCAGACAAATTTAAACTCATGCGATGTAAGCCCTCGACCAATAGATCGCGGTCTTTTTTTATTGCTTCATTCATGCTGCTTTTGCTGGGCGTTTCGCTGTCATTTTTTTAGGTTTATTTTTACGTTTAATAAACACTAAAAGTAATGAAATAGTCGCGGGTGTTATGCCGGAGATGCGCGACGCTTGTCCTAAATTCTCAGGCTTGTGAAGATTTAATTTTTGTTGCGCCTCTGCACTTAGCCCGTGCACATCTTTGTAATCAAGGTCTAGAGGCAAAGGAAAGTCTAATTGATCTCGGCTGCGATCTACTTCTTCTTGTTGTCTTACGATGTAGCCTTTATATTTCGCTGAAATTTCGACTTGCTCTCTGACTGCTGGATCAATAAGATCCGCATCTTCTTTCATCAATTCTTTTACGCCTGCAAAACTGACTTCAGGTCGTCTTAATAAATCAAACAAGCTATATTCGTGATCAATTGCTTTTCCAATAATAGCTTCTTGTTTTTCAATTGAAATATCTTGTGGTCTTATAAAGAATTTTTTTAAGCGCGCTTCTTCTGATTGGATCGTTTCTTGTTTTTTATTAAACATGGTCCAGCGCTCATCATCCACTAAGCCTAAATTACGGCCCATAGTAGTTAATCTTAAGTCTGCATTGTCTTCTCTTAACATCAAACGGTATTCTGCTCGGCTTGTGAACATGCGGTAAGGCTCAGTAACACCTCGTGTAATGAGGTCATCTACTAAGACGCCCAAATAAGCTTCATCTCGCTTAGGACACCAAGCATCTTTATCTTGCGTCATCAAAGCCGCGTTTGTACCTGCCAAGAGTCCTTGAGCCGCCGCCTCTTCATAACCCGTTGTACCATTAATTTGTCCTGCAAAAAATAGGCCCTGAATGGATTTGGTTTCTAAACTCGACTTTAAATTACGCGGATCAAAGTAATCATATTCAATCGCATATCCCGGTCTTAAGATGTGTGCATTCTCTAACCCATTGATTGAACGGACTAATTTGTACTGTATGTCAAAAGGGAGGCTTGTTGAAATACCATTTGGATAAATTTCGTTGGTGTCTAAGCCTTCTGGCTCTAGAAAAATCTGATGTGAATCTTTATCTGCAAAACGATGGATTTTATCTTCAACAGATGGACAATAACGTGGGCCTACACCTTCAATTACGCCCGTATACATTGGGGATCGATCGAGACCGCTTCTAATAATGTCATGTGTCGATTCGTTAGTATGCGTAATCCAACAAGAAACCTGTCTTGGGTGTGTTGTTTTTTTGCCATAAAAAGAGAGATAAGGAGTGGGGTTGTCACCAGGCTGTTCCTGCATCACGGCATAATTAATGGTGCGCCCGTCAATTCTTGGCGGCGTTCCAGTCTTAAGACGGCCTACAGGCAAGCCAATCTCTCTTAATCGGTGTGCTAAAGACATAGAAGGTGGATCACCTGCTCGGCCTGCTTGATAATTTTTTAAGCCCACATGCACAAGACCACCTAAAAAAGTACCCGCCGTTAAAACGACAGTTCTAGACTTAAACTGGATACCAATTTGCGTCACAACGCCTGCAACATGATCTTTCTCTAAAAGAATATCGTCAACTGCTTGTTGAAAAAGCCAAAGATTAGGTTGGTTCTCAAGACGATGCCGAATCGCAGCTTTATATAAAATACGATCAGCTTGCGCACGAGTCGCTCGCACGGCAGGCCCTTTGCTACTATTTAAAATGCGAAATTGAATACCCGCTTCATCAGTGGCAATACCCATAGCCCCGCCTAAAGCATCGATTTCTTTGACTAAATGCCCTTTGCCAATACCACCAATAGATGGATTGCATGACATCTGACCTAAGGTCTCGATGTTATGGGTTAAAAGTAAAGTCTTTTGCCCCATGCGAGCGGAAGCAAGAGCCGCCTCTGTACCAGCATGCCCTCCTCCAACCACAATCACATCGAAATTATTTGGAAATTCCATGGTTTTACGTCAATTATAAAGGTGTAATTTTACTTTAATCTACTGATAATCACTATGAAAACCATTGTTTCACGTGAAACATTTGCTTAAAGAGGGAAAAAACTGTTCCACGTGGAACAAATAATTACTTGCCGATACAAAAACGGCTAAAAATCTCCCCCAGGAGATCGTCTGGGGTGAATTCGCCAGTAATAGAAGCCAATGAAGTTTGCGCTTGTCTAAGCTCTTCGGCTATCAATTCAGGCGACTGAATCTGATTCACTGACTCATTCAAACGTTTTGAGACTATATCGAGCGCATCTAAATGTCTTTGCCTGGCCATAAAAATACCTTGGTTGCCATCCTTACTAAATTCAACACCAGCCATTTTTAATAAAACATTCTTGAGTTGGGCCAAACCTTCTCCATTTTTTGCGGAGATAAAAAGATGATACTCGCCTTCAATTATTTCAGATGATGCTTTTTTAGACATCAAATCAATTTTATTGTGAACCCACACCTTAAAAACGTCTTTTGGAATGCGATTTAGAATGGTTTTCTCGTAATCGGTAATACCCATGCCAGCATCTACTAAAAATAATGCGATATTGGCCTTTTCTATCGAAATCCATGTTTTTTCAATACCCATTTTTTCAATTTCATCGTTGGTATCTCTTAATCCGGCTGTATCAATCACATGAATAGGGATACCATCAATTTGAATTTCACTTTTAATGGGGTCGCGCGTTGTGCCAGGAATGGAAGTCACAATGGCTTGATCATTTCCAGATAATTGATTGAGCAAACTCGACTTGCCCACATTGGGTTGACCCACCAACACCACTGTAAAGCCTTCACGCAATAAGCGTCCTTGTTTAGCAGATAAAGTTACTTCATCCATACGAAGCTTCAGGCTTAAAAGCTTTTCCTTTACTTTGCCAGTCGTAATGAAGTCGATTTCTTCCTCTGGAAAATCTAAGCAGGCTTCAATATACATACGTAAATCAATGAGCTCTTTAAGTAAGTCATTGATTTTATTCGAAAAATAACCACTCAGGGAAAGCATAGCACTTTTTGCTGCCTCGGCTGTTGAAGCATTAATTAAATCTGCAACAGCTTCTGCCTGAGTTAAATCAATTTTGTCATTAAGATAAGCGCGCTCAGTAAACTCTCCAGGCTTTGCAAGTCTCGCACCACATTCAATACAGCGCGCCAATAAAAGTTGCATCACAGCAATGCCGCCATGGCCTTGAAGCTCTAAAACATCTTCACCGGTATACGAGTGGGGGGATTTAAAAAAAAGTGCGATGCCGCGATCTATGACTTGGCCATTAACATCCAAAAACTGCAGGTATGAAGCTAAACGATTTTCGGGGCAAACACCTAAAAGATGTTTCGCAACATCGCGCGCTTGAGATCCTGAAACTCTCACAACACCAATGCCGCCAGCACCCGAGGGTGTAGCAATAGCAGCAATGGTGTCTAAATTATTTGCGAGCTGCATTGCCTTTCTTAGCTAATGCGGCTGCATGAATGGATCGATTAATCATCCATTGTTGAAGAATAGACAATACGTTATTAATCACCCAATAGAGTACTAAGCCTGCGGGAAAGAAAAAGAAAAATACACTGAATACCACCGGCATGATCATCATCAATTTTGCTTGCATCGGATCCGTAGGTGCTGGATTAAGTTTTGTCTGAATGATCATGCTGATGCCCATAATAATAGGCAATACATAGTAAGGATCTTTTACAGAAAGATCGGTAATCCATAACATGAAAGGTGCGTGTCTTAATTCAACGGCGCCCATCAACACCCAATAGAGGGAAATGAAAACAGGGATCTGAATAAGAATAGGTAAACAACCGCCCATCGGATTAATTTTTTCTGTGCGATAAAGCTCTAACATAGCTTGCTGAAATTTAGCTTTGTCATCTCCAAATTTTTCTTTCATGCTTTGCAAGCGCGGAGTTAATTCACGCAATTGAGCCATTGATTTATAACTTGCAGCTGAGAGCGGATAAAAAAGAATCTTAATTAAGACAGTCAAAAGAATAATTGCACCGCCCCAGTTATTTACTAGTTTATGAATCCAATGAAGCACCATAAACAAAGGTGAGGCAATAAAAGTTAACCAACCGTAATCAACTGTATAACTAAGTCCTGGCGCTGCTTTTTCAAGTTCTTCCTGAATTTGCGGTCCCGAATAAAGTTTAGTTGAAAATTCTTTTTTTCTCCCGCCTGAATAACGGAAAGCTGTGTCAACACACCTGATGAATAAATATTTTCTGCAACTTCTTTTGTATAAAATTCACGCTTTTGATTTCCAGGCAGAATCCACGCGCTCGCAAAATAATGTTGTACTACACCAATCCAGCCATCAACCGAGATCAATGACAGATCTCGTTTTTTCATGTCACTAAAATTAATTTTTTTAAACTTATCAGCTTCGTTATAGTAAGCGCCGCCAATAAATGTAGGCGTAATTTTACTTTCTTGAGCAGAGCCATCATCATGCACAAGCTGGAAATAAGCTGATGGCGTAATCGCTGATTTTCCATGATTAGTAATTTCATAACGCACTGCTATTTGATAGCTACCGCGATCAAAAGAAATAATTTTTGAAACTTCAACATCTTGATTTTTGAAATGCAATTTTACATCTAAATGATTTTGTCCACTTTCTAAAACATAATTAGTTTTTTCAGATGTAAATATTGATTTATGTGTTGGCAAATCATTACCGATGAGTCCGGTTTGTGCAACATAAAATAATGGTTTTTGTGAGTCATCTAATAGCACAAATTTATCTTGCGCATTATCAGCCAAATGATTATTTAAAAGTAATCGACGAATGTCGCCGCCGACTGTATCAATTTCAATCTGGTATAAATCAGTGGCCACTTTAATACGCGAACCTGTTTCTAATTTAAAATTAGAATCGAGTGCGATGGTTTTAGTATCAATAGAATTTAATTTTTGTGAAGATGGAACGCTTGCATCTTGTTGGGTTGCAACTTCAGCGACTGGAGTATGTTTACGTTGCCAGGTGTCCCATAGCAAAAGAATTGAAAAAGAAAATACAACAAACAGTATTAAACGCTTCGTATCCATAAATTATAAAATTCCAAAATTAAATAACAGGGTCATGACCACCCTTGCACCATGGATGACATTTACCTATTCGTTTCATTGATAAAAAAATACCTTGTATTAAACCTTTTTTATGTATCGCATCTATGGTGTATTGCGAACATGTAGGTGTAAAACGACATTGCTGACCAAAAAAAGGACTTAATAATAATTGGTAACATCTGACAAATAGAATTGCGATTGATTTCACTTTTTTAATCTTGCAATCATTTGATCAACTTCAGTTTCAATGTCNACAAAATCGTTGCGATAAAACGATTTTTGAATGCGTATCACTATATCAAAATTTAAGAGNTGTTCTTGTTTTTTTCGCATTAATTCACGNAAGACGCGTCTCATNTANTTGCGTTTCACAGCCAANTTCTGTGTTTTTTTTCCCACGACCATACCTAAACGAAATAAGGACAACGCGTTGGGTTGGTAGTGAAAACTGAGGTGCTGAGAGGAAAGTCGCTTACGGAAATTAAAAACGGATGAAAATTCATCCGTTTTTGTAAGTTTGGTTAATTTAGTTTGCAAATTATGGAGAATTTGCCAAATAGGTCTTTATAGACCGATACGAGCACGGCCTTTAGCACGGCGAGCTGATATTACAGCGCGTCCTGCACGAGTCTTCATGCGTACTAAAAAACCATGCGTGCGAGCACGTTTTACTTTGGATGGTTGATAGGTACGTTTCATTGTATTTCTCCAGCTATAATTCGATAAGGATCGCGCAATTTACCGTACATACCCCTCTATGTCAACGATTATTTGTTTAGGAAGTCTTAAAACGCCTGTGGATAACTTTGACAGGTTCAGTTAAGATGAATTCCGTAAAGCAATCATTCCTAAAAAGCATTTTTACACCATTCCGGTTCTCTAAAATGCCAAACCAAGAAGAAATTGTAATTTTAATACTATATATATTGGATTTTGCCGTTAATGGAAAATTTTTGGACTCACTGTCTCGAACGCTTTAAAAAAGAGCTCTCCGCTCAGCAATTTAATACCTGGATTAAGCCGCTTAGGTTCGAACACGACCAAAATAAAATTAAGATATTAGCCCCCAATAAGTTTGTGCAACAGTGGGTAAAAGATCGCTTTGCACAAAAAATTGAATTGCTAGCCAAAGAACTGCTCCCCGATGTCACCAAAGTAGAATTTGCCATACGCGCGATTAAAGAATCCATATTGCCTAAAAAAGAGGCAGTTTTATCAAAGGCTTTAGCCATATCTCCACCAAACAACGTGGCCGAAGCACCTAGTCAAGAAACAATCAAAAAAAGTGCAGGCGGCACACTTAAAGAAGTCAAAGCATCTGGCCTCAACCCTCAATTTACATTTGAAAGCTTTGTGACTGGCAAAGCCAATCAATTAGCTTGCGCTGCAGCTATGCAGGTAGCTGAAAACCCAGGTAAAGCATATAACCCACTTTTTATATACGGCGGCGTGGGCTTAGGTAAGACTCACTTAATTCACGCAATTGGCAATCACCTAAAACAAATTCAGCCTGACGCAAAGATAAAGTATCTTCACGCCGAGCGCTACGTATCGGATGTAGTTAAAGCTTATGAAAATAAAGCTTTTGATGCTTTCAAAAAAAATTATCATTCATTAGATTTGCTATTGATTGATGACATTCAGTTTTTTTCAAAGAAAAATCGCACACAAGAAGAGTTCTTTTATGCATTCAATGCGCTCATTGAAAATAAGAAACAAATTATTATTACCTGTGATAGCTATCCGAAAGAAATTGAGGGCGTCGATGAACGCTTGAGAACTCGATTTAGTTGGGGGCTTACTGTAGCTATTGAGCCGCCCGAGCTTGAAATGCGCGTAGCTATTCTTCTAAAAAAAGCCGAAGAAAATAAAATGAAAATCTCTGAAGAGGTTGCGTTCTTCATTGCAAAACAAATTCGTTCTAATGTGCGTGAATTAGAAGGCGCACTAAATAGAATATTAGCAATGTCTAATTTTACAAAATCAGCCATTGATATTAATTTGGCTAAAGATGCGCTGAAAGATTTAATTGCGGTGCGCGGGCGTCAAGTGAGTGTTGAGAACATCCAAAAAACCGTGGCAGAATATTTTAAAATTAAAATATCTGACATGTTAAGCAAGAAACGTTCACGTAATTATTCAAAACCAAGACAACTTGCTATGGCTTTGACAAGAGAGCTTACTAATTTAAGCTTTCCTGAAATTGGTGAGGCTTACGGTGGCCGACACCATACAACTGTTATGCATGCATGTGAAGAGATTGAACAATTGCGTTTAAGTAATCAATCGGTTGCACAAGACTTAGGAATACTTAAACA
>JGI25912J50252_10000269_pt1 | contig 16520 bp, 16 predicted proteins | sample LauGreSBDMM110DD_2_FD_50252 | JGI IMG/M metagenome (IMG submission 50252)
TTTGCATGGTTTTGACTTGCTCTGGCCAGCCTTCAAGACCATCTAAATCCCTTAAAAGCTCATCTGCATATTCAGTAATTTTCATAAAATATTGAGGAATTTCTTTTTTCTCAATAACAGCGCCAGATCGCCATCCTTTTCCATCAATTACTTGTTCATTAGCAAGGACAGTTTGATCAACTGGATCCCAATTAACTGTAGAAATTTTTTTGTAAATTAATTTCTTTTTAAAGAGTTCAGTAAATAACCATTGCTCCCATTTGTAATATTCTGGTCGACATGTTGCAATTTCTCTTTTCCAGTCAATAGCAAGGCCCAGTTGTTTTAATTGGTGCTTCATGTAATCAATATTGCTATAGGTCCAAGCAGCAGGAGCAGATTTATTTTGTAATGCCGCATTCTCAGCAGGCAAACCAAAAGCATCCCAGCCCATGGGCTGTAATACATTAAAACCAAGCATGCGATGAAAGCGACTTAATACATCGCCGATCGTGTAATTTCTAACGTGCCCCATATGAAGTTTTCCGCTTGGATAAGGGAACATAGAAAGACAATAATATTTTGGTTTTTNAGAGTCTTCTGAAACAGAGAATGTAAGCTCCTTATCCCAATAAGATCGAACTTTTTCTTCAATACTTTTAAAAGGGTAGTTGGATTGCATGTACTAATTAATTTGATCAAAAATTGTTTTTTGGATATCTTTAACATCACCGAGGCCGTTAATCTTAATNTAGCGAAGCTCTTGATTTTCAGATGCTGCCCATTTTGAATAATAATCAACAAGTGGCTTCGTTTGGCTGTGATAAACATCAAGACGTTTTAGAATGGTTTCTTTTTTATCATCATCTCTNTGAATAAGAGGCTCACCTGTGATGTCATCCTGATCTTGAATTTTAGGGGGATTATTATGAATATGATAAATGCGACCTGAAGCAATATGCGTCCTTCGGCCGCTTAACCTATCTACAATAATATTATCTGGTACATCAATTTCAATGACTATATCAATCCTAATGGAAGCCTGTTTCATTGCTTCGGCTTGAGGAATAGTTCTAGGAAAGCCATCTAACAAGAAGCCTTGTTTACAATCGCTATCTTGTATCCGCTCTTTAACTAATTCAATAATAAGTTGATCTGGAACAAGTGCGCCACTATCCATAAATTGTTTGGCTTCAAGACCTAATTTTGTGTTTGCTTTAATAGCAGAACGAAGCATGTCGCCAGTAGATATTTGGGGGATATTAAATTTGTCTTTAAGTATCTGGGCTTGTGTGCCCTTACCGGCACCCGGCGCTCCTAGTAGAATAATTCTCATGTATCTCTCCTTAAGTCTTAATTATATCAGCCGATGTTGATTTCACATGGCTATTAGCCTGTATAAATTAATCCAGATAATTTGAAATTTTTACGAAATCTGATACTGATAAATTTTCGGCTCTTAACTGCGGATTGATACCTATTTTCTCAAAGTCATTTTCGTTAATAAAGGATTTAAGTGTATTGCGAATAGTCTTTCTTCTTTGGGAAAAAGCTTCCTTAACAATCTTCCCAAACTGATTGATATTGTTAGCTATAAAAGGGTATTGCTCGTAAGGAATGAGCCTTACGAAAGATGATTCAACTTTAGGCTCCGGATCGAATGCCTCTTTCGGCACATGAACCAAATGCTCCATTGAAAAATAATATTGAAGCATCACTGATAGTCTCCCGTAATCGGAAGACGAAGGTGTGGCAATCATACGATCTACTACTTCTTTTTGTAACATAAAATGCAGATCTTTAATAATTACAATATTTTCAATACATTTAAATAGGACAGGCGTTGAAATGTTGTAAGGTAAATTACCTACAATTCTTACTTTTTGGTCGAACTGATGAAAGTTAAAATTTAGAACATCCTCATTGAATATGGTAATTTTTTTTTTGGGGTATTCTTTTTCCATCCAACTTACAATATCTCGATCAAGTTCAATGGCTAACAGATGATTAGATTTCTCGAGAAGCGGTTTTGTAAGCGCCCCAAGGCCAGGGCCTATTTCAATAAGAGCATCATCTAGAAGAGGGTTGATTGATTGAATGATTGAATGAATAATCGATACATCTTTGAGAAAATTTTGCCCAAATTTTTTCTTAGCAATATGTTTCATACGTGAGATTTTTGAGCCAAATCGATTGCTAAATCAATCGCACTGTAAAAGCTATTTGGATCTATGTTGCCTAGTCCAGCTAAGTCGATAGCGGTTCCATGGTCCACTGAGGTTCTAATAATGGGAAGGCCAAGGGTAACATTTACACCTAAGCCAAAATTAGCATGTTTAAAAACTGCGAGACCTTGGTCATGGTACATTGCCAAAAAGCAGTCAGCTTTTTGGATATACTTTTCTGTGAAAAGCGTATCTGCTGGAAGGGGACCCTCAATCAACATCCCTTCCAATTTTAATTTGTTGATGACTGGCGTGAGAATATTAATTTCTTCTAAACCTAAAATGCCATTTTCCCCTGCATGCGGATTAAGACCTGCAACAAAAATTTTTGGGCTATTTATTTTAAATCGATGAATCAAGTCGCGATGAATTGTTCTTAGTGTTTGCTCGAGTTTTTCTGATGTGATCAAGCGACTCACTTGTGATAGCGGCACATGTGTTGTCACAAGTGCAACTTTCATAGTTTTAGAGGTTAACATCATAACTTCATTTTTGGTATCAGTATAATGCGCAATATATTCAGTATGGCCTGTAAAAGGCTGGCTTTCATTGATGATGCTTTTATGAATAGGAGCTGTGACAAGCGCATCAAAAGATTTATTTAAGCAGCCGTCTAATGCAAAGTTTAGGACATCAATNACATATTGATTNTTTTTAGGATTAAGCAGCCCTGTCTGAATGTTTTCGCAAGCAGGAATATGATGTATGGAAAGTGAATGATCNCCCTTATGCTCTATAGAAGTATTCTCATAAAATGTAATCGATTTATTGAGTTGAGCAGCTCTATCAGCTAACGCATTCTTATCACCAACCACTGAAATAAATGCAGGAAATTTTTTTGTGCTAAGAAGTACACAAAGATCAAGCCCAATGCCTGAAGGCTCGCCTGAGCTTATGACGATATGTGGCTTAAAAGAAGTCAAGATATTAAATTAAAAGTTGTCTTCTAAGCGAAGCTCTACAAAAGAGCGGTCTCTTAATTCTTGCAGCCAATCTTGGTAAGCCTCTTCAGATTTTCGCATTTTGATTTGTTGTCTCGCTTGAATGCGAGCTGATTCTTTGGACATATCTTGAGATCTTTTTTCAAGAACTTGAATAAGATGCCATCCAAATGGAGTTTTAATAGGATCGCTGATTTGATTTATATTAAGTTGTTTCATTGTTTTTTCAAATTCAGGCACAGTATCTCCTGGATTGATCCAGCCCAGATCCCCACCATTGGTTGCAGAAGGATCTTCTGAATATTGCTTTGCCATATCCTCAAACTTTATACCATTTTCTAATCGCTCCTTAATTCCCATCAATTTTTGACGGCCCTCATTTTCAGAGGTAATTTCAGAAAGCTTAATTAAAATATGCCTTACATGTGTTTGCTCTACAACAAGAGGAGCGCTCGACCCTTTTTTATTAATTAATTTAAGGATATGAAAGCCATTAGGACTTCTTAAAATTGGGGTCAGCGAACCCACTTCTATTTTTTTAAGAGCATCCACAAATAATGTTGGTAAATCTGAAGCTTTTTTCCAGCCCAGATTGCCCCCCTCAAGTGCATTAGGTGTCTCTGAAAATGCTGCAGAGACTTGCGTAAAATTCTTACCTGATTGAATTTGTTTAGAAGCTTCTTCCGCCTTATTCTTTAGTTTTTCAAGCTTTTCAGGGGAAACGTCCTCAGGAACACGAATAAGAATATGNGCGNCCTCATATTCATCCTGAATTTCTTTTGATTGAGCATTTAANAAATTATCAATTTCACCATCTGTAATAACAATTTTGCTATCAACTTCACGCTCTTTTAATTGTGCAATTGTGATTTCATTTCTAATTTCTTCTCTAAATTTATAAAAATTAGTACCATCTTTTTCTAAGTTTTTTTAAAATCAACCACATTAAGCTTATTTTTTTCTGCAATACGCTCAATAGTTTTATCAACCTGGGCGTCGTTGATTTTTAGTCCAGTTTGAAGAGCAAGTTGGATCTGAATGCTGTTAGCAATTAATCTTTCCATCACTTGTTTTCTTAAAACACTTTCAGAAGGAATTTCAATTTTCTGATTTTTTAAGTTGCTAATCACTGAATTGATTTTTTCTTGTAATTCTTTTTCGGTAATAACATCTTGATCAACTACAGCGATAATTCGGTCTAGTTTTTGAATGCTACTTTCTGTTTTTGAATAACCATAAGAGCTAATTGTCAAAGCTAAAAGGATGAAAGCTATTTGGAAAAAAGATATTAATTTTTTAAGTTGCATATTAAGATTAGTTAAAGTTTGCCTGACGATTAACATCAGGAATTTGATTGACGTTTCTGAGGCCTGGAACATTCCTGTATAAAAAGTTGTTTAGTTTGTTAGCGTCCGAACCTATCGAACCAATACCATTTAACTCAAGCTGAATAAAAAATGCATAATTTGGATTGGGGCTTGTTGGCAATGATATTCTGTCAAAGATTGATCTTGCAACCCAGCAGCCGCCGTCATATTCTAATCCTGCTAAAACTTCAATAGTTTGCGAGCTCTTCAAATCGTAATTGTAGCGACCAATAGAGTAGAATCGGTTTCCTAGAGGCCATTGACCCGCCGCATTAAAAACTTCTAAATCTTGATTATTATCAATAATATTATCAATCAATCGATAGCTTACATTGAGCATTTTTCCTGGCTCTGGATTATATCGACTTCCAAGCGTGCTTCTTAATAAACTGTTAGAGGTTGGGTCAAATTGAAACATTGCATCTAGGTTAAGTGAATTTGGTAATTTTGCTGATGCACCCATAAAAATATCTGAATTTGCTTTTTTAGCTTCTGTAAGATCATTACCAAAGACTCTTCTGTCTTCAAAATAATATCTTTGAGCAATTATGGCAGATAATCTCTCCTTACCATTTTTATCTAAAAATTTAGATGTTAATGATGCAGTTAATTGATTTGCATCATTTATTCGATCTTGCCCATTATATTGATTCTCATAAAATAAAGTTTGCATATTTAAATCAGCAAGGCCTGAGTCAAAGTTAGGCAATACTGATTGATCTTTATATGGAATGTAGACATAAAATAATCTCGGCTCAAGCGTGTTTGTATAATTTTGATTTAAAAAATTTATATTTCTGTCGAGATAAACACCGCTATCCAAAGAGAAAATTGGTGTGACTATATCTTTGTTATTATCAGGTGAATTGTTAAGATTATAAGATCTAATATTTGCAGAAACTTTCGGTTTAATATATCCGTATTCAGAGGTTAGTGGAATAGTGATTGCTGGAGTCATTGTAAATCTGCTCCCAGTAATCTTTTGCGCATCTGTGAATGTTGATGCGAACTTATCATCCCTTTCAAAAAGAGTCCATTGTGACTTAAGGTCTAATGTGAAATTATCGTAGTCTTTTTTCCCCGAGAGATTGACTTGTGGAAGTCTTTGATATGGAGAATTTGATGCATTTGTTAATGTTTGATATTTTTCAGTTAGTAAGTTTAATTTCCAAATATCACCCGAATAATTTAGATTTACTCTTTGAGGTAAATTAACCACGCTAGTAACTTGAATCATAGTGGCTAAATCAGAAAAGTAAGTATTATCTGATACTTTTTGAAGATCATAAGATCCTGACCAACCCCTACCAAATTGATGCTGATGATTAAGTTTTAAAAAATATCTATTATCTTGACCGCTAGATTGATCATGATTCATATATTGAAGTTGATTAATTCCTGAATAGTTTTCGGTTAGGTAGCGAAACTCACCATCCGCCAGAGGCCCTCTTTTACCTAAATACCTGGCTGTNAGAGTTGCATCCATATCAGGAGAAATATTAAAGTAATAAGGTACACGAAACTCAAAACCACTTTTAGATGTAGTGCCGAAGGTCGAAGATAAGAAACCAGATTGCCTATTTTTATTGAGAGAAAAGCTTGTGCTAGGCATATAGAATATCGGGACCCCTTTGAAATCAAGCGAGGCATGTGAGGCTTTTACTTGGTCTTTTTTTGTATCAATTTCCATATTTTTAGATTTAATATACCAGTCATTGGAATCTACCTCACACGTGGTTAATCTGCTGGATTCAAGTTTTGTCTTATTTTCGCCTTCAAAAAAAATTGCTTTAGCATCACCTCGGAAGTCATAATAACGTTTGGTAACTTGAATACCTTTTTGAACGATCGTTTCTTCTTTTTTATCAGACTTTATATTAAAGGTCACATCCTCCATCTTCCCAGTCTGATCGCTTAATCTATAATTAAGCTTTGTGCCAGAAAGAGAAATTTTTTCTAGGTCTATGGATGTATTTCCTTGTGTAATGAGTTTTTCTGAAATTTGATCATACTCAATCACTTCAGCTTTGATAGTTTTATTGCCTTTTTTGAGAATAGCATTCCCTTTAGCTTTCATTTTTCTATCAAGAAGCGTTTCAAGGCTATCCCCTTCAATTTCGACTGATTCCTGAAAAATTTCTGAAGATTGTTTTTCGCTTACCAAGTCTTCAGCAGATGAAAGCTGAGGAAGAAGAAAAAACACTAGCCATAGCGGTGAGATTGTTTTTCTAAACATGGAATTTTGCTGAAGGAGCAAGTAGGGGTGCTATAGTTTTAATTTTGAATATTTCATAAACGTTAAAATCTCATATTTTAGATATTTTATCAACTTAAATTTATTAATAATCAGGTAGTTATATAACTTACTTCATTAAGCTAATTGCTTAAAACGTACAATTTTTTTAAAAATTTAAAGGTATTTTTTATTGTGACTCGCGAAATTCAGATTGCTACGTGGTTAAATAATGCACTTAAAAATCAAGAGTATACGATAAATCCTGCTTCTTCAGACGCTAGTTTTCGGCGTTATTTCCGTATTGTTTCAAATAATCAGTCTTATATCTTAATGGACGCCCCTCCTGATAAAGAAAATTCAAAGCCCTTTGTTGATATAGCAAATATTCTTTTTAAGGCAGGATTAAATGTGCCTAAGATTCATGAGGCAGACATGAAAGAAGGCTTTTTGTTATTGTCAGATTTAGGCAGTGACACTTACCTTGAAGAGCTCAATCATGAAAATGCATCATCGCTTTATAAAGATGCTTACTTAGCGCTTATTAAAATACAAAAAAATGCTGATACTTCATCACTTAAACTCTATGAGGATTCGTTGTTGATGCAAGAGCTTCGATTATTTCCTGATTGGTATGTAAAACTGCATAAATCTTATGAAATGAATGATTCGGAAAAAAACATTCTTAACTTAACTTTTGATTTACTTATTAAGAATATTCGGTCTCATACAGAAGTTTTTGTGCATAGGGATTTTCATTCGAGAAACTTGATGTTTTGTAATGGAGAACAGGGTGAAAATCCAGGCATTTTAGATTTTCAAGATGCAGTGAAGGGATCTATTGTTTATGATCTCGTTTCTCTATTTAAAGACGCTTACATTGTTTGGGAAGAAGAACAGATTATAGATTGGCTAATTCGATACTGGGAATCGGCAAAGAAAAATGGGCTTAAAGTTCAGGAGGATTTCGCAGAGTTTTATAGAGATTTTGAGTGGATGGGTGTTCAAAGGCATTTAAAAGTATTAGGTATTTTTGCTCGCTTAAATTACAGAGATCATAAAGCAAATTATTTAAACGATTTGCCTACCGTTGAAAATTATTTACGAAAAGCCTGCGAACGCTACAGGGAATTGCGCCCTCTATTAAACATGATTAACAAATTAAGTTTGACATAACCTTATGAAAGCTATGATTCTAGCAGCGGGCAAGGGCGAAAGAATGCGCCCTTTGACTGATGAAATACCAAAGCCATTATTAGAAGTAGCTGGTAAGCCATTAATAGTTTGGCATATAGAAAAATTAGCCAAGGCTCATTTTAAAGAAGTGGTCATTAATCATGCATATTTAGGTGAAATGATTGAAGCATATCTTGGCAATGGTTCAAAATGGGGCCTTAAGATTCAATATTCTAGAGAAGGTAGTCCATTAGAAACAGCAGGAGGCATAAAAAAAGCACTATCGTTTTTGGGCGATGAGCCTTTTTTAGTGGTTAATGCAGACATATTTACTGACCTAGATTACATTACATTAAAAAATATGAACTTAGATAATTTTAAAGGTCACTTAGTTATGGTTAAAAATCCACCACACCACATGAAAGGGGATTTTGTTTTAAAACATAACAAGATTGAACTGGAGGGAAGTAATAAATTAACTTTCTCCGGCTTAGCTATTTATCGACCAGAAATCTTTGAAGAAATCAATATGGAGTCTGTTGCGAAGTTAGCGCCTATACTCAAGAAATTAATTGATGCGGGATGTATTTGTGGTGAGCAGTATCATGGGCTTTGGTTTGATATAGGCACACCAAAGAGACTGGAAGAAATTAATTTCTTTTTAAAAAATAATAATTTCACAAGCTAGATTAAATATGAGCAATAAAGATTATAAAGAATTTAAAAAAAGGAGAGATGCTCTAGCCAATAAAATTGGTGATGGCATAGCTATCATTTTTAATGCTAGTGAAACCATTAGAAATCGAGACAGTCATTACCCTTATCGATCTGATAGCTATTTCCATTATTTCTCAGGATTTAATGAGCCGCAATCTGCGCTAGTTATTTTGGGCGGAAAATCCCCAAAAACGATTCTATTTTGTCGTAACAAAAACATTGATATGGAAATCTGGAACGGTTTCATATATGGACCTAAAGAAGCGAAAGAACTTTTTCTATTTGATGAAGCTTACGATATCAACTTACTTGATGAGATTGTTTTAAAAGAAATTCCAGGACACCAAAAAATATATCATCGAATAGGTCAAGATGTTTTGATTGATCAAAAAATTAATGATTGGATAAAACAATTAAAAGAAAAAGGTAGGGCTGGAGTTCGAGCGCCCCATGAAATTCAGGATATTAGTTATATAGCAGATGAAATGCGACTTATAAAAAGTGATTTTGAAATTGACATGATGCGACGTTCAGCAAAGATTGCATCTTTAGCCCACAATCGCGCAATGAAATTTGTAAAGCCTCATATGTATGAATATGAACTTGAGGCTGAAATTATGCATGAATTCATGTCTCAAGGAATTCGTTCGCCAGCATATCAATCCATTATTGCCGCTGGGGGAAATGCATGCACATTGCATTATATTAATAATAACTCTGAGATTAAAGATGGTGATCTTATCTTAATAGATGCAGGATGTGAGTTAGAAGGGTATGCATCCGACATAACAAGAACGTTTCCTGCAAATGGAAAATATACAAAAATACAAACAGATTTTTATCAAATGGTATTAGATGCTCAAAGTGCGGCCTTAAAAATGATATCTCCGAAACATCACTGGAATGAGCCTCATGATGCAGCTTTATCAGTTCTAATTGATGGGTTTAGAGACTTTGGTTTATGCCAGGGAAGCCGCGAAGAAATTTATGAAACAGGGGCTTATAAAGAATTCTATATGCATAGAACAGGTCACTGGCTAGGCCTTGATGTCCATGATGCGGGTGAATATAAAAATGTTTCAAAAGAATGGAAACAGCTAACACCGGGTATGACATTAACTGTGGAGCCGGGATGCTATATTCGGCCTTCTTCAAAAGTACCCAAGGAATTTTGGAATATTGGTATCAGAATTGAAGACGACGTTTTGGTGACGCAAGATGGGCATGAAGTACTTACTAAAGACAGTCCAAAAACAATAGAATCTATTGAAGCATTGATGGCAAAATGAAAAAGCCAGAATACCTCATTGTGGGGGCTGGTCCGGTTGGCCTAATTTTCTCTTTATTACTAGCAAAGCAAAATAAAAAATCGCATCTTTTAGAGTTAAGAAAAAAAAATGATGCAGGTTCAGATAATCGAGCATTAGCTCTCTCATATGGAACAAAACTCGCTCTTGAAAATCTTGGGATATGGACAATATTAGAAAAAAAGATTACTCCAATTCAAAGCATTCACACAAGTCAAAAAAATAGCTTTGGACGTACCTTACTATCTGCAGAGGAATATAATTTGCCGGCATTGGGTTATGTTGTCTCTTATGGAGATTTATCAAAAGCTCTTAAAGAAGAAATTAATCAATCCTCATTAGTAAAAATTAGTTATGAATTTGAAGTCTCAGCTATCGAAAATAAAGAAGATAAATCTATTTTGTATGGCCGCACTAAAAATTCACCTCTCGAAACGCCACTTTTAATACTGGCTGATGGCGGAAAAAATAATACTGATTTAATTCAAAATCTTAAAAGAAAAGAAACTAGTTATAACCATACCGCGCTTGTTACAAAAGTGACTTCAGAAATTCCACCTGAAAGTGTTGCCTATGAGAGATTTACGTCTATGGGCCCTATTGCGCTTTTGCCAAATGGGCCTAAAGAATTTTCATTGGTATGGACAGGAAAAGATTCAGACATTCAAGAGCTAGCCAAGACTAAAAAAAATGTATTTTTAGAAAAATTGCATGAGCACTTTGGAGATAGAGTTGGAAAATTTATCGATTGTGAGAAGTTTATTACCTTCCCATTAAGAAAAATTGTTCTTGCAGACTTCCCGAAATCCCACATAGTAGTCATCGGTAATTCTGCACAAACAATGCATCCAGTTGCTGGACAAGGTTTTAATACTGGAATCAGAGATGCTCATGCATTATCGAAATTAATGAATGAATCAGAGTCGGCTTATATAGGGTCTGAATCATTTGTAAATCAATATTATACTTCTAGAAAGTCAGAGACAAAAAAGACGCTTTTTTTTACGGATTCTTTAGTAAATATTTTTTCAAATGACTTGGTTGGTCTATCCATAACAAGGGGATTTGGCTTATCCCTTTTGGATAACTTTAGGCCTATCAAAAAATTTTTAGTCAATAAAATGAGCTTTGGAAAATGATTCAATCATCGAGTGATGTATTGATTTTAGGTTCAGGCATTGTGGGTATGGCCTCTTTAATCGCTTTAGATAAATATGATATCAAGGCAACGCTTTTATCAGAGGTAACAGCCTTTCACAAAAAAGAAGTTGACCCTAGATTTTATGCAATTACGCCAGGTGTTAAAACATGGCTAGAAAAAAATGGCGTATGGGCTTTTTTGCCGGAAAAAGAAGTGTTTTCAGTGCGATCTATTATTGTTTACTCGGATAAGGAACATTCATCTTTAAAATTTAATAATGATGATGTAGAGATAAATGAACTTGCATTTATTGTGAATCATGATGAGCTTGAAAAAGCATTTATTTATCGAGTAAGCGACATAAACCATGAGAAAATTAAAACAGACAAGGTTGAGTCTCTAAGTGTAGGAGCGAAAGATATAAATATCACTTATGCGAATGACAATATACGCCAATTTAAATTGATCATTGGCGCTGACGGATCGAATTCTTGGCTTCGTAGCCAGTCATCTATAAATTTCAGGAATAAAGATTTTGATCAGACAGCAATAGTGTTTAATATTAAAACTTTAAAAGCACATCAAGGATGCGCTTATCAAAAATTTATGTATCACGGTATATTGGCATTACTTCCTATATATTTAGATGAATTTTCGGTTGTATATTCTTTAAATAATGAGATGCTTAAAGAATATAAAAGCTTTACCGATACTAAATTCATTCAAATGTTAAAAAATGAAATAGGTGAAGTNTTCGGAGATATTTCCTTAACAACAAATCGCCAATACTTCCCTTTAAACATGAAGATTAATGAATCATTAATTTCAGATCGTATTTTACTTGTAGGAGATGCAGCTCACCAGGTCCATCCGCTTGCAGGTCAGGGTTTAAATTTAGGTTTAAGAGATGTAATAGAAATTGATAAATTATTAAGCTCAAATAAAAAATATCATCATGATCTTGGATTAAAGACTTTTCTTAAAAAATATAATCGCAATAGAAAGACTGATATATTAACCTTGAGCTATTTAACAGATAAGTTAAGCTCTCTTTTTACATCTAAAAATCATATTGTGGATTTTGTAATTAATTTTGGACTTAATAAAATTGATCAAAATCAGCTAATTAAAAAAATTCTTATAAAAAAAGCAATTCATTAAATGACGACTTTTAAAAAAATTACAGCACTTCTTTTATCTTTACCTTCTTTTTATTTGATGGCAGATGAAGCCAATTTAAAAAAGATGATTGAAGCTTCTTACCCAAAATACAAGGTTGAGAGTATCAAGAAAACTTCTTACAGTGGACTCTACGAAGTTTTTATGGGCGGTCAAATTGTTTATACAGATGAAAAATTTTCATTTCTTATTGCAGAGGGCCGTATTGTTGACCCAAAAACAAAGAAGGATTTAACGGGAGAGCGCCTCGAAGATTTAACTAAAATTGATTTTTCATCACTACCTCTTGCCTCAGCGATTAAAACTATCAAAGGTGATGGGTCTAGAAAATTAGTTGTTTTTTCAGATGTCGATTGCCCTTTTTGTAAAAGGCTTGAGCAGAATGAATTTACGCATTTAAATAATATTACGATTTATACATTTCTCTTTCCAATTGAAAAGTTGCATCCAGATGCTAAGAATAAATCACGACTTATTTGGTGCGCTAAAGACCGCTCAAAAGCCTGGCTTGATTGGTCGTTAAATGAAGCGTTGCCTTCAGGCAAAGCAAATTGTGAAGCACCTACAGAGCAAGTGCTGGAATTAGGCTCAAAGTTAGGGATCACATCTACGCCGACCCTTATTTTTTCTGATGGCAAGCGAATGTTGGGTGCTCAGCCTTATAAAGAAATAGAAAAAGTCTTAAATAGCATTAAATTATAAGGCCTTTTAGGTAACAAATAGCTTGACATTTATTCCTAAACAACGTAAAAAAGCTCCCAGGTGTTTGGTTTCGAGTTTTATTTAGCTAGCTTTAATTTATATTTAAGTAGTGCTTTAGTTCTTGATTCAAACTTTTGGGGGGCCTCCCTTGTTTAAAGTTAAGGATTTATGAAATGGCAACAGGTACAGTAAAGTGGTTTAATGATTCAAAAGGTTTTGGTTTTATTACTCCTGATGATGGTGGTGATGATTTATTCGCTCACTTCTCAGCAATCGTAGATACAGGATATAAAAGTCTTAAAGAAGGTCAAAGAGTAACTTTTGACGTTACAGACGGACCAAAAGGCAAGCAAGCTTCAAATATAAATAAAGCCTAGTTTCAAATTAAATAAATAAGCCCGCGAAAGCGGGCTTTTTTTTACATATAACTTATGATGGCGTCAGCAAAGCTATCTGTGGATAGCGCATCTACATTATTTAATTGCGATGAAAAATCTTGAGTGACTTTTTGAGCTAGTAATGTTTTTCTAAATGCTGATAAGAGGATGCCAGCAGCTTCCGACCATCCCATATGTCTTAACATCATTTCAGCCGACAGAATAAGAGAGCTAGGGTTGGCGATTTTTTTACCCGCAATGCTTGGAGCGGAGCCATGAGTCGCTTCAAAAATAACAGTCGAATCTGATAAATTAGCACCCGGTGCAATACCAATACCTCCAACTTGAGCAGCTAATGCATCTGAAATATAGTCTCCGTTAAGATTAAGCGTGGCTACAACATCATATTCGCTGGGGTGCAGTAAAATTTCCTGTAAAAAGGCATCTGCAATACAATCTTTGATAATGAGGCCGTTATCACATTTAAAACTAGTTTTTCCTTCAATAGCTTTAGCACCAAACTCATCTCGGGCTAGCTCATATCCCCATTCTTTAAACCCACCTTCAGTAAATTTCATAATATTGCCTTTGTGGACCAGTGTCACCGATCTTTTTTTATGCTCAATAGCATATTCAATCGCTTTTCTTATCAGCCTTTGGCTGCCTTCTTTGGAAACAGGTTTAATACCTATAGCAGTTGATTCGGGGAAGCGAATTTTATTTTCAATACCCAACTCTGAAATCATTTGAATAATTTTCTTGGATTCCTCGGAGTATGCTTGCCATTCAATCCCTGCATAAATATCCTCTGTATTTTCTCTAAAAATAACCATATTAGTTTTTTCAGGGTTTTTTAGAGGGCTTGGCACACCATCAAAGTACTCAATAGGTCTTAAGCAGACGTATAGATCTAATTCTTGTCTCATTGCTACATTAAGAGATCTAATACCTCCGCTCACGGGCGTCGTGAGTGGACCTTTAATGGATATAACATACTCTTTCATAACATCAAGAGTTTCTTGAGGTAGCCACGTATCTTTGTCGTATGTTTTTGTAGCTTTTTCTCCCGCATAAATTTCCATCCAAGCAATTTCCTTTGCTCCACCATAAGCTTTTAAGACGGCATGATTGACGACTTTAAGCATTGCCGGTGTAATGTCTTCACCAATGCCATCGCCTTGAATAAATGGGATAATGGGACGGTCTGGAACATTCAAAGTTAAGTTTGAATTGACTGTAATTTTAGATGCATTTTTTGGAAAATTAATTTTACTAAGCATTCATACTCACTTTTATTTTAATGAAAATATTATTTAATAAGCCTTATGGTGTGGTTTGTCAGTTTAGTAAGCATGACAACCATAAAACCTTAAAAGATTTTATTCCAATACCTAATGTTTATCCTGCAGGTAGGCTCGACACTGATAGTGAAGGTTTAATTATTCTAACTGATGATGGGATATTTCAACATCAAATTAGTGATCCAAAATACAAAATGCAAAAAACTTATTGGGCTCAGGTTGAGGGTGCTCCAAAAGAAAGTGATTTAGGGGAGGAGTTAAGACAAGGTGTTGATTTAGGAGAATTTAAAGCATTGCCCGCAGAGGTAAAAATGATAAATGAACCTAAATTATTATGGGAAAGAATACCGCCAATTAGAGAGAGAAAAATGATTGCTACAACTTGGCTTGAAATTAAAATATCGGAAGGTAAAAATCGCCAAGTAAGAAGAATGACTGGAAAAATTGGATACCCCACCCTAAGATTAATTCGATTTGCGATTGGGCCTTACAATCTAGATGAATTAAATCTTGGTACCTATAAAATTCTCCATGATTAAAAAATTATTTTTGATTTATAGCTTAGGATTGCGATTAAACGAGTGCTACTCCGTTAATAAGTAACCGATTATGATAAAATTTAGCTACATTTATTCGAAGCATATCTATGTCAGGTAATACTCTAGGTACTTTATTTACACTTACTTCTTTTGGTGAATCACATGGTGCAGCTATAGGCGGTATTGTGGACGGCTGTCCGCCAGGATTGGATTTGTCGGAAGAAGATTTGCAAATAGACTTGGATAGAAGAAAACCTGGCACCTCAAAGCATGTGACTCAACGCAAGGAAGAAGATAAGGTTGAGATTTTATCTGGTGTATTTGAAGGTAAAACAACAGGCGCACCTATCGGATTTATTATTCGCAATACAGATCAACGAAGTCAAGACTATTCAAAAATTAAAGATGTATTCCGCCCCGGACATGCAGACTATACATACGCCCACAAATATGGAATAAGAGACTATAGGGGTGGCGGAAGATCAAGCGCTAGGGAGACCGCTGTTAGGTTGCCGCAGGCGCTATTGCGAAAAAATGGCTACTTAAGAAATATGGAACTACAATCCGAGCATACTTGAGTCAAATGGGCGCCATTCAAATAGCATTTAAAAATTGGGAAGATGTAAATAAAAATCCATTTTTTTGCCCTAATCAAGATCAGGTAATTGAGCTAGAAAAATATTTAGATGACATTCGTGCCAACAGAGATTCGGTAGGGGCAAAAATTACTGTAGTTGCTGAGAATGTACCTGTGGGATTTGGTGAGCCTATTTTTGGAAGATTAGATGCTGAAATTGCTCACGCAATGATGGGTATTAACGCTGTAAAAGGCGTTGATATTGGCAAAGGCTTCGGCTCCATTGTTCAAAAAGGAAGTGAACATGGCGACGAGCTAACCCCGCAAGGTTTTTTGACAAATAATGCGGGTGGTATTTTAGGGGGAATTTCCTCAGGTCAGCCTATTATTGCTCATGTGGCATTTAAGCCAACCTCAAGCATTCCTCAAGATCGAAAATCAATTAATACAACAGGTGAAGCCGTTCTGATGCAAACAACAGGCCGTCATGATCCTTGTGTTGCTATAAGAGCGACGCCTATCGTTGAAGCTATGTTAGCTTTGGTTATTATGGATCAAGCATTAAGACATCGAGCGCAAAACGCGGATGTAATTGTGCACACACCTAAAATTTAGTGAGTTCTAGCTATAATCTGCATTGGCGTTTATCGCGTTTTTATTTTTTTTATTATTTCTTCGTAGGTTCTTTTGTCCCTTATTGGGGAATTTATCTACAATCAGAAAATTTTTCACCTTCTAGTATTGGCATTCTTCTCTCTT
>JGI25912J50252_10000274_pt1 | contig 16402 bp, 17 predicted proteins | sample LauGreSBDMM110DD_2_FD_50252 | JGI IMG/M metagenome (IMG submission 50252)
GAATCCAGCGATCTTTCCGTGTTTTTGAGCCACTTTGGCAATATGGGCCATTGCTTTTACAAAATCCGGGTGGTCAAACTGTGCAGGTATTCCCATAAAGTTAGATAAATCGAAATGACCAACCCACAGAACATCAATTCCGTCTACTGCAGCTATAGCTTCCACATTGTCTAGTCCACGCTCAGTTTCAATCTGCGCAATCATGAGAGTGCGCTCGTTATAGTTGCGCATTTTTTCAGCCACCACTCCGTCTTTGTAATCGCATTGGGCAAATCCAAAAGCTGCGCCTCTTCTTCCTATGCCAGGATAACGACACGACTCTGCTAAGTGCTCAGCTTGTTCTTTTGTCTCAACCATGGGCACCATAATTCCTTCCGCTCCAATATCGAGTGCACGTGCTATCCACGTGTACTCGCCGGTAGGAACGCGCACCATGGGTGTGATGGGTAGCCCTCTACAGGTAGCAAACAGCCACTTAAGCGTTTCATACCCTAGGCCAGTGTGCTCCATGTCATAAATGACAAAACGCGATCCGGCATTGCTCAGGATGGCAGACATACCGGGTGAAAAAAATTCAAAAACCATTGCTCCAGCAATAGTTTTGCCCGACATGATCTCTTGTTTGAGAGGTGTGTGTGTATTCATGTTGAAGTAACCTCGTATAAGGGCTTTCGTCCTTCCATGACATCTACCACTGAGCGAAATGCACTTTGCGCTAACCCCTCCATGCATTGGTCGGTAAAACAAATGCCATGAGGAGTAACTATCACATTATCTAAGTGAAGAAGCGGGTTATCGGGCGCAATTGGCTCTATCTCAAAAACATCCAAACCTGCACCTGCAATTTTTTTATCTTTGAGAGCTAAATAGAGTGCTTTTTCATCAACGATGGGGCCACGCGCTGTATTGATGAGATAGGCACTAGGCTTCATCATGCCAATCAGTTGTGCATTGACTAACCCCTGCGTTTTGTTGTTAAGAGGGCAGTTGATGGTTAGGAAGTCGGCTGATTGAAACAAAGTTTCAAGATCAACAAGGCGAACCCCTATTTCGGCCATTTTGTGAGGATCTGCAAAAGGATCATGCGCTATGAATTGCATATCAAAAGGCTTTGCAAGTTTAAACATCTCAGTGCCTATATTGCCAACCCCAAGCGACCCTAGAACCCTATTTATCAGACCTGTACCAATGTGGTCAGACTTTTCTTTCCATCTGCCTGCTCGCGTTAATTTATCTTTGAACCAAACTTTCTGCGACAACATCAAAATATAGGTTATTGCTGAAACTGCAACAGGTCTTCGAACCCCGTCAGGTGCAATAGATAGATAAATCCCTGCTTTTTGGCAAGTAGGAATATCAATGGTGTCGTAGCCAACACCGAACCGAGCAATGATTTTTAACCTTGGAGGATTGGGCCCCAAACTGTCTGGCGTAAATCGGGTCAGCATTGCGCAAATGGCATCGTATTGATTAACCTCATCCGGACCGATCACGGAAGATGGTTTCATGTATTCCCATTCGATATCTGGACGGTTAAGGATCTCTAATGCTTTGTCGCCAAAAATGGGTTGCCCATTGGACATCAACACATCCGAAGTGATGCCAACACGATATTTATTGGTAGAAGAATATTGCATCAAAAAGATTCACCTTCACTGGTTATCAGCAAACACTTCTAACGTAACAAGTTCAACCTTGCTAGTCAAGTTATGGAGTCTGGATACTCAAAATGCGAATAGCGAACCGTAATTCCAAGGGGTTAACCCTAGGCTATTGCTTTATCTCAAACTACAAAATCCCACATGCACTACAGGAGCAGTCTTATGTTTGACCTTACCAAAAAAATAGCACTTATCACAGGTGCATCACGAGGACTGGGTTGGTCCATGGCCCAATCACTTGCTAAGGCGGGTGCCCATGTAGTTCTCAATGCACGTGATGAAAAGCGCTTAAGCGAGCGTGTCAAAACACTGTCTGATCAAGGACTTTCTGCACAGGCAGCGGCTTTTGATGTAACCAATTTTGAAGCGGCCCAGGCATGCATTAACGACTTAAAAAAACAATGGGGAAGAATAGATATTTTGATTGCTAATGCAGGTATCAACCATAGGCAAGCAATACAAGATTTTGAATTAGAAAATTTCGAAAAGGTGATCAATACTAATTTCAAAGCNATATGGGTACTTTGTAAAGCAGTGACGCCTTTAATGGTGGAAAAGAAAAATGGGCGAATCATCTTGATAGGTTCGATGAGCGCTATCAATGCCAGGCCCTCTATTTCCGCTTATGTGGCCAGTAAAGGGGCAGTGCATGCGCTATGTAAGCAACTTGCAGTGGAACTTGCGCCTAATCTAATCACTGTGAATTGCATTGCACCAGGCTTCTTTGCCACAGAAATGAACACTGCTTTAGTTGATGACCCTAAATTTACCAAGTGGGTCCAAGAAAGAACACCGGTGGGTCGTTGGGGACGGGTAGAGGAAATTGGTCCTGCGGCTGTTTTTCTAGCCTCAGATGAAGCGTCTTTCGTCAACGGATTAATTTTGACGGTTGATGGAGGTTTTACTTCTGCGATGTAATTAAAAAAGTGGACAAAGCCCCACATTTGAAGACGGACAGTTGAAAAGTTATCTGTTCGCTATCGTCAAGCCATTGATCTTCATCAGTAAATAGATGTATTGAAGTTCTGCCTTTTCACAGTCTACGGCTCCCACCCGACGGGCCAAAGCATGCGCTGGAATTTGTATGTGTTTTCCGTCTATTTCAACTTCTACACGGAAATAGCAGGGGCTAAATTCGCGAAATGCAATGACCTTACCCCAGTGTCCAATCGGCCAAGGTTTTCGGATCACGACTACTTGGTCTCCCGGACGCGCAAGGCAATCTAAGTTGTCCTCGTAGGCTTGCTGAATTTCATCGCTAGATGTTTTAGCACTAGCTTTTGCAAAATCGTTAGCAAATTCTATAAATTGTTCAGCTTTCATACCTATATGTTCGACACGAAATGGTATTTTCTTTAGTGTCGGTCCGAAACCACTCTGGTATGTAGGGTGCTAGAGCCCTTTAAGTATCAAATGAATCAATCACAACCCCTGGGCCGTGATCAAGTGTTTGGTAATTTGCCCCATCATGAACCATGACTCCGTTGACCCAAACGCCATGGACACCCTTGGGCTCACGGATCATTCGGGTTGCTCCGCCTGGAAGGTCGTTTCGGGGAATAGGTTTTGAAATCCCAACATTCGCAGGGTCAAATAACAGCAAGTCCGCAGGGGAGCCAACTTGCAACTTACCGCGTTTGGGAATCCTAAATCTTTGAGCTGGCTCACTGGTTAATCGGCGTATGCCTTCACTCATACTGAAATTACCCGTATCTCGCACCCAATGGGCTAAAAAGTGCAAACCAAATCCCGCATCACACATATAGCCTAAATGCGCTCCAGCATCTGACAAGGTAATAACACTTGCTGGATGCTTTAATAAAGGTGCTACGCCTGCATCTTGGTTTTGGAAAAATTTTCCAATAAAGTGGGTTTGCAGATTTTCTGAAAGTGCTAAATCAAAAAATGCATCGACTGGGTCCTGGCCTCTGATTTTTGCTAGGTCTTCNATGGTCAAGCCTTGAATAGACGCATGTTCAGTTAAGGTTGTTTGCCCCACCTCAATGTGTCGCCAGTTGCCTAAAAATAAAATNCCTGTGGTGGGGTTAGCTAAGTTGCCTTTGAATACACGGCGGAATTCTGGGTCACGATATATATTGGCCAGTTGATGTGGTTGAGCTACTTTCACAGCATCAAATGCAGAGTGACTGAGCAGCACGTAGGGATCAAGCAATGTAAAGTCAAAAGATAACGGCTGACACGTTGTCAAAATGTAGAGTTGATTACCACGCGCTAATGCTTGGCTAGCGCGTTCGTAATAAGTTTTAGCCAATGAAGGATTGGCCTCATTAAACATTGTCAAAACTGTTGAGATGTAGGCAGGGCGCTTGGAGTCAGCAGCGATCGACTCCATTAAATCTGGGGTAGCTCTTGAGCCAGTGGCCATCATGAAAACCCCTTTCTCTAAATCTCCGAGCACATTAGTCAGTGCGCGTAATTCTTCTTCGAGCGCAATAGTCGATGGCATCGGTACGCCCCCATATCCACTGTGGTTAGGAGAGAAAGAGGAAGCAAATCCAATTGCCCCTGCTTGCATGGCTTCTCTCAGCAACTGGCACATCGTGTCGAGTTGTTTAGACGTAGGTTGACTATTTTGTGAGCCATCTTCACCCATAACTGCAGTTCTGATGACTGAGTGGCCAGCAAATACAGCGGTGTTGATGTAAGGGCGTATGCGCCTGAGTTGGTCCATGTATTGGCTAAAGGATTCAAACTCCCAGTTGACTCCTGTGAGCAATGAATTTAAATCCATGCCTTCAACTACTGAGAGATTTTTCAGCATGGTTTCACGTAACGGCGCAGGACAAGGTGCGATACCAAAACCGCAGTTACCCATTACCGCCGTTGTCACACCAAGCGCTGGAGAAGGAGAAAGTGTTTTATCCCAAGTAACTTGCGCATCAAAATGTGTGTGTAGATCGACAATTCCGGGCATCAAAGACAAGCCCTTTGCATCCACCATTTGATTTGCTTTGGAATTGATGGTGTCAATTTCGCGAATTACCCCATCAGAAATTGCAACATCTGCTTGAATTGGAGGGTTGCCTAATCCGTCGAATACTTTTGCATTTTTAATGATCAAGTCAAACATGTGGACTTTTGATTAATTTCTTGAACTTCGAACTAACTGCCCAGGTAGTGAGCCTGTCGCTTGCCCTTGTTCCATAACGACCTGACCGCTTACTATGGTTGAGACATATCCTTTTGCTTTTTGTATCAGTCGCCTGCCACCGGCTGGCAAATCGTTGACTATTTGTGGTGCAGATAAATCTAATTTATCGAAATCAATGATGTTGATGTCTGCTTTCATTCCAGGAACCAAAGCGCCGCGGTCAAACATGCCGAGGGCACGTGCATTGCGTTGGGTCTGCGCATGCACTAAAAATTCAATTGGTAATTTTGATCCGCGAGTTCTATCTCGAGCCCAGTGTTTTATCAAGTAGGTGGGGTAACTGGCATCACATATGTAGCCGCAATGCGCGCCGGCATCGCCTAAGCCTAGTAAGGAAGCCGGATGTGTCAACATCTCACGAACAACATCTAAATTGTTATCTGAGTAGTTATAGAGAGGGAAGTAAAACTTTTGACGCCCCTCATCCTGAAGCATCATGTCGTAAGCAACTTCGGCAGCAGGCAAGCCTTTGGCGGCAGCAATGCCCGCAACACTCTCCTCAAAGCTTGGTTCGTAGTTCGCACTGTCATAAATAGGGAAGTATTTATGAAAATGTTGGGTGATGGTCTCTAGCCTTCGGGACTGCGTTATGTTTTCTGAATTACTGCTATCTATGGCATGCGTTGCTTCCATCAAAATACGTTTTCGTAGTTCAGGATTTTTTAACTGGTTGACGCGTTCCTGAATCGGTAAATGTTCAATGTCTTTATAGGATGAAGTTAAGAAAAACGGTTGCATAGAACATTCCAAGCCATGAATCATGCCAATGCCGCGGCAAGCTACTTGGGCCTTTATGTCTAGTCCTTGATTTCTTGCCGATTCGGTCCGTTTTAACAATTCACGCCATCGCTGAGGTAGGAAGTCGTGTTGCAGCAAGGTATAAGAGATCGGGCGGCCGCTAGCTTTTGTAACTTGTTGTATCAAATTGAATTCAGCATCTAAGTCGTCCCAGTCTGAGATTAATTGCAAGACACCTTTTCCAGTTTCTCCAATGGCACTTGCAATGGTGATAAGTTCTTGCGCATCAACACCCATAGACGGAACAGAAGCGCCACGTTTAGTTCGATGCACGATTGTTCGAGATGAGGTGAAGCCCAATGCGCCAGCCTCTACCGCTTCTTTTGCTAATGCGGCCATTGTTTTCATGTCATCTATGGTTGCGGCTTCGCGATTAGCGCCACGCTCGCCCATGACATAAACACGCAAAGCTCCATGAGGAATTTGTGCGCCTACATCCATGATGCGCGGAATACGAGCCACCGCATCCATATATTCAGGAAATGTTTCCCATTCCCACTTGACGCCTTCCGAAAGAACGGCACCTGGAATATCCTCAACTCCTTCCATTAATTCCATCATCCATTCACGTTGATGGGTGTGAGCGGGCGCAAATCCGACTCCGCAATTTCCCATGACGGCTGTGGTGACGCCATGCCATGAGGAAGGTGATAAGAAAGGATCCCAACTAACTTGTCCGTCGTAATGTGTGTGGATATCTACCCAACCAGGCGTCACCATAAGACCATCTGCATCAATAGTTTTATTGGCTTTTCCTGAAATCTTTCCAACCTCAACTACGCGACCATTCTTTTATCGCTACATCTGCTGTTAGGGGAGTGGCTCCGGTGCCATCTACCAAGTTGCCACCTTTAATAATTAAATCATGCATATTAAAAACCTTTGTTTTTTATGCAATTTTTGTAAGTTGCTCATATAAAGTTATTTACGTAAATTAAGCGCGGCACCTACTTTTTCATACAACTCAAATTGATCACGGGCAAATTTCTCAGTTTCTGAAGGTGACCGAATGGCTGCAATGGCACCCATAGTCGCATTACCTTTGTGCCAGTCTGGATCATCCGCAACTTTTTTGAGCACTTCAGTCCATTGTTGATCACATCTAAGGGTAAACCGGGCGGCCCATAAAGCCCACTCCAGCCGGTAACTTGCTCAAGCGCGCCTACACCAGATTCTCTGGCAGTAGGCACATCTGGGAATTCTTTTAGTCGATCTGGCGTTGAGGTAACCAATGCACGCAAGGTGCCACCTTTGATTTGACCTACAAGAGTAGGTAAATTGTTACAAAGGAATTGCACTTGGCCACTCAAAACAGCGGTAGTTGCTTCGCCGCCGCCTTTATAGGGAATTTGCACCGCATGTGTAGAAGGAATATTGGCGGCGCGTAACAACACCTCGACGGCCAAGTGTTGCGTAGTAGCAGGTCCAGCGGTGGCGTAGTTTAATTTACCTGGTTGTGTTTGAAGAGCACTTAAAAGCTCTTTAAGTGTTTTATAGGGTGTGTCAGGCTTTACGACGCAAACTACAGGATTTAAATCCAGCAACGTGATCATGCTGAAGTCATTCCATTTGTAAGGAGTCTTGCTGTCTAAGGCGGGAGTGATCGCATGCGACCCTCCACGTGGAATTAATAAGGTGTAACCATCGGGTGGTGCAAGCTTAACTTTTGCGGATCCTATAGTGCCTGAAGCGCCGACTACGTTTTGAACCACTATAGGCTGGCCCATGTATTTCGAGGCTATTGCCGCAAGGTTTCTTCCTGAAAAATCGCTGTCACCCCCAGCGGCATAAGGGGCAATGATAGTGATAGGTCGGCTAGGGTAGTTCTGTGAAATGGCAGAAGTATTTAGAAGAAGTCCCAACAACACGGTTGAGAATAATTTCCACTTTTGGCGATGGTCGATATTTGTCATTGATGAAGCTCCTTTATTTTTGAGTCGGCTTATAGTAGCCATTGATCCAAACTTCGCATAGTGAGGTTTATATTAGGTACAAGTCAGTTTCCAAACCCGTTGGATACCACTACCTCAATCAGATTAGGCTTACCACTTTGTATGCCAGCTTTCAGGGCGGCATCTAAATCCGCGGGATCTGACACTTTTATGGAACCCATTCCCATGGACTGCGCCAATTGACAATAGTTAATGGCGGGATCGTTCATGTCCATTCCGATGAATCGATCGGAGCCCTGCATGGATACAAGGCGTTCTTTGATAATGCGATAGCCCTTGTTATTTGCGATCACATAAGTAATGGGTAACTTGAAGTGGGCAGCAGTCCAAAGACCTTGAATTCCATACATGGCACTGCCATCTCCCACGATGGCCACAACAGGCCGGCCTGGTTTAGCCATGCTGACACCCACGGCACCCGGAATGGCAAATCCAAGCCCACCACTGGCTAGTCCAAAGAAGCTATCGGGGTAGTGCTGATGCAGATATTGCGGCAAGGATTGGGTCGACGTCAACGCCTCTTCCACCACGATGACATCGGGAGTTAGTTGATTGGTAATGTGCATGACAAAAGTGGATGCTGACATTGGCCTTATCGAACTTTGCGTCAGAACTTGGGTTGTCAACTTGTTGCGAGTCACTGCCCAGTTTTGCTGTTCAAGTGCTTTTGCCCGAATCTGGGCTTGCTCTTTGTACTTTGTATCGATGCGTGAACGAAGCAAGGGAAGTAAGACGCTCAAGGTTTCACACACGTTGGCTTGCAAAGCCAATTCGGTTCTGTAATTTTTTCCTAGCTCCCAACTGCGCTCACTCAAATGGAGTACGCGTGAGTGATTCGGCAATGGTTCGACGGGGCTGTAAACCGACATGCGTAGCAAGTCAGCGCCTAGACATAAAACCAAATCAAAGGGATCCAGTGTTTTACGCACGTTCTCTTGGCTACGTGTGAGCATTCCAAGGTATTGCGGATGAGACGTTGGAAAGGTGGCGCTGAAAGGAACGGACTCTTGAAACACGCCAGCACCTAGTAAGGAGGCTAACGCACTGGCGTCGACAAAAGCTTGTTGTGAAGACAACTCTTGCCCAGAGATGATCACAGGATTTTTTGCTGAAAGTAATGCATTGGCTAATGCGTCTAATGACTTGTCAGATGGCCGAACTCGGTGATCAATTCGAACCGATTGACCCATATCAATTTCTGTAATTTCATTCAGAATATCGCCCGGCAAGCTAATAAATACTGGGCCCGTGGGTGGTGTCATGGCAATCTTGGCAGCTCGCCGCATGATGCGTGGCAGATCTTGTAGCCTTGTGACCTCTATCGACCATTTCACCAATGGCGCAGCCATAGAGGTCAAGTCGTCGTAGAGCAAAGGCTCTAGTAAGCCATGTCCTTGTTCTTGTTGACCGGCGGTAAGAATGACAGGAGAGCCGGAAAACTTCGCGTTGTAGAGAGCGCCCATCGCATTGCCAAGCCCTGGTGCAACATGGACATTGGCGGCGGTCAGTTGACGAGAGGCTCTGGCATAGCCGTCTGCCATCCCCATCACCACCGATTCTTGAAGACCCAGGATGAACTTCAAGCCAGGATAGTCAGGCAAAGCTTGCATGATCGGAAGCTCCGTTGTGCCGGGGTTGCCAAAAAGGTGGGTAACACCTTCGCTGATCAGGAGTTCGACAAAAGCTTGACGACCGTACAAATGAGACATGGTATTTCTATCCTTCTCTAGATATGTATCTGAATTTAGCGCTTTAACTAATAGGAACGTGGCAAGCCCAGCACTTTTTCAGCAATGAAACATAGTATGAGTTGCGGACTGACCGGAGCGATGCGCGGGATGTAGGACTCGCGCAAGAAGCGTTCTACGCTGTACTCGGTTGCGTACCCCATCCCCCCCAACGTTAGGACTGCTGTCTGGCAGGCGTTGTGCGCAGCTTCAGCGGCAAGAAATTTTGCAGCATTGGCTTCTGCGCCGCAAGGTTTGCCAGTGTCGTAAAGCGCCGCCGCCTTCATCACCATTAGATTGGCGGCCTCTAGTTGCATCCAGCATTGCGCTAGCGGGTGCTGAATACCTTGGTTTTGCCCGATGGGTCGGCCAAAGACAACGCGCTCCTTGGCATAGCGGGTGGCATGTTCGAGTGCAACGCGTCCAAGTCCGACTGCTTCGGCCGCAATGAGAATGCGCTCTGGATTGAGTCCGTGCAGGATGTATTCAAAGCCGTGGCCTTCTTCACCGATTCGGTCAGACACTGGGACACGGAGTTGATCGATGAAAAGCATATTGGAGTCAACGGCGGCACGGCCCATTTTGTCGATTTCGCGCACTTCTACGTGCTGACGATCAAGGTCAGTATAAAAAAGCGATAGGCCTTTGGTGGGCTTATTGACTTGGTCCATAGGGGTGGTGCGTGCGAGGATCAGCATCTTATTTGCCACTTGGGCTGTTGAGATCCAAATCTTGCGACCATTGAGAACATAGTGGTCACCGTCTCTAACTGCCTGTGTTTTTAGTTGTGTGGTGTCAAGACCTGCATCGGGCTCGGTTACGGCAAAGCAGGCTTTGTCGGCCAGCAATGAGGGGCGGCAACATGCGCTGCTTTTGTGCCTCGCTACCAAAAACTACGACTGGATTCAGGCCAAATATGTTCATGTGTATGGCTGAAGCACCGGAGAATCCCGCCCCAGATGCGCTTACGGCCTGGAGCATTAATGCGGCTTCGGTGATGCCAAGCCCCGCACCACCTTGCGCCTCGGGCATCGCGATACCAAGCCAGCCAGCGTCAGCCATAGCCTTATGAAACGCGTGTGGGAACAAGGCCTCAGCATCATTTTTTCGCCAGTAGTTTTCATCAAAAGCCCTACAGGTCTTTTGTACCTCGTCGACAATGGCACGCTGTTCACCGGAGAGATCGAAATTCATTTTTCAGGTGTCCGAGTCACTTGGTTTTTCACCATCTCAGTAATGTCTTCGTTGCTGTAGCCGGCTTCTCGCAAGATCTCGGCGCTTTGCTGGCCTAGGCTGGGTGGCAAGCTGCGTATGGTCAGTGGTCCTTCAGACCATGACAGCGTCGGCTTCATCATGCGCAACATGCCTTCGGTTGGATGGTCCACGAGTTGAAAAAATCCGCTGGCCTCTAAATGCGGATCAGTTACCAAACTAGAGGGCGTGTGCATTGGCATAACCGGTATGTCTGCCGCATCGAGCGCCTGCAACCAATCAGCGGTGCTGCGTGTTTGCATGACGTCAGCGACATAGGCATAAACCTCAGCGATATTTACCCCCCGTTCCGTATGGTTGCGGAAACGAGGATCGTCTTTGAGCTCAGGCTTACCGATGAGGTCGAAAAAACTTTGCCATTGCTTGTCGTTATAAATAAGCACGCATACATAGCCGTCATTGGTAGCGTAGGGGCGTCGGTGTTTTGCAATCAGGCGTTTATATCCAGCCTCTCCGATNGGGGGGTCGAAANTCAAGCCACCTAGGTGGTCCCCCATTACAAATTGCACCAAAGACTCAAACATCGGAACCTCAATCGATTGGCCCCGCCCGGTTTTTTCGCGGTAATAAAGAGCAGCATTGATGGCTATGGCGACATTCAACCCAACACTGCGATCTGCCAGCGTCACTGGTGCATAGCGTGGCAGGTCTGCTCCCGACATTTGCGTTAAAGCCGGGACAGCCGCCGCACCCTGTATCAAATCGTCATAGGCTGATTTACCCGAGTAGGGGCCACCTTCGCCATAGCCAACCGCTGCGGCGTAGATGATTTTGGGATTGACCTTTTTGACGTCTTCGTAGGAAAGGCCCAATCGCGCCATAGCCTGGGGTCGGACATTGAAAACCAGCACATCGCTTTTTTCGGCGAGTCGAAGGGCAGCATCACGCCCAGCTGGTTGTTTCAGGTCGAGCACGACGGATCGCTTGTTGCGATTGACGTGTAAATATATGTGACCCATTCCAGGATTTCGCATCGGGCCGACGTCTCGCAAGATATCGCCCTCGGGGGGCTCGACTTTGATCACATCGGCACCCAAGTCGGCAAGAATTTGGGTGGCATAAGGACCCATCAGCACGGAAGTCAGGTCGAGTATTCGTACCCCCTCGAGTGGGCCAACTGGCGTGGAACTCAAAATTTCACCATCATTGGGGTTTTATCGGTGAGTTTGTATCAACGACGAGTGCGACAAAATAGTTACTTCCCAAATTGTTCTCCTCTGTTTTATAGCGGTCATGTTAGCGTTTGGCGATCCGGCATGGGGACTGATAAACCCCTAAGACTTAGCCCTTATTGCCTGTTCCTCAATAATTTCTGGCACTAATTTTTTGAAAGTGTTGTGGCAGCAGATATTAGTGTTTACATCAGTAGTATTAGGTCAAAAGTTGCTTAAAGTAACTTTAATAAGCGATAAGAATTTTCAACCATTAAATGATTACAAAGCACTCGATCCAAAGAACTGACTTCTTATGAATGCATGTTTTCGAGTTGGTAATGGAGCTGGGTTTTCTGGTGATCGGATAGACGCAGCCCTTCCAGTTGTGGACACCCTTATTGAATGGGGTGGTCCTAGCGCTATATTTTTTGAAACGCTTGGTGAGCGAACCGTCGCTCTTGCACAACTTGAGAAGCGTAGAGACCCGCAAAAAGGCTATGAGCCTATGTTGGAGAGGTTGCTTGAGCCCATACTCTTAAAGTGTGCGCAGCATTCCATACCCATCATCGGTAACTTTGGTGCAGCCAACCCCATGGGTGCTGCAAAAGTGATTGCTTCTTTGGCTAAACGCTTAGGACTCCCCGATTTAAAAATTGGAGTCGTGCACGGAGATGATGTTCGTGACAGACTTGATCTTCAAAACCACGAAGTCTACGAAGCAGACACTGGGCTAGATATGGGAGGTAGCGACGTTGTTTCTGCTAATGCTTATCTCTCAGCCCAGCCTATTGTTCAGGCCTTACAACAAGGGGCCCAAGTAGTTGTGACTGGTCGAACGGGGGACCCGTCGCTAGCGCTTGCGCCACTGGTGCATCACTTTGGTTGGGATTGGAAAGACTGGTCAAAACTAGCAGTAGGCGCAACAGCAGGGCATTTGCTCGAATGCGGGGCTCAGGTGACAGGGGGTTATTTTTATGATCCAGGTTTTAAAGATATCCCAGATCCTGCCAATATCGGATTCCCAATTGCCGAGGTTTATGAAGATGGTCGATTGGTGATCACTAAAGCGGTTCGAACTGGTGGGTTGGTTAACGCACAAGTCGTCAAAGAGCAATTGCTTTATGAAATTCATGACCCTTCAAAATATATTACACCTGATGTCACCCTTGATTTCACTGGGGTCAGAGTCAATGAAATAGGTTTAGATCGAGTTGAGGTGACTGGAATAAAGGGAAGCCATGCGCCTGAAAAAATTAAGGCGACGGTATGCTTTGATGGAGGCTGGTTAGGTGAAGGAGAGATCTCTTACGCTGGACCTAATTGCGTTGCTCGCGCACGTAAGGCCGCTGAAGTTGTTGTGGAACGTTTAAAAATTCGTGGACTGCAAGTAGAAAGTAGAGTTGATTTGATAGGCGTTAGTAGCGTTCACGATGGTGATACTGGGCTTTTGTGGCGCGCGGCAGATGCACATGTACAAGATGTGCGCTTGCGTTTAGCGGTTTCCGCTAAAAGTCAAGATGACGCAGATCAAGCGGCTCGAGAAGTGCTTGCGATGTATTGTTGTGGGCCTGCAGGAGGGGGAGGTGTGAGATGGCGAACCACTCCCCGAATTCGCACCCAGTCCTACTTAATGCTACCAACTGACCTAGATCCGGGCTGTCAACTTTTTACTGCTAAGGATTTGAACCCATGACAAATCCAAACGAATGGGTGACAGTCCCTTTGCATAGCGTTGCGCATGGCAGGGCTGGCGACAAGGGCAACCGTTTAAATGTCAGTATCGTGCCCTATAACGCGCTTGCTTTTGATGCCTTAGCAACACAACTTACTCCGGAAAAAGTTTTGTCTCTCTATTCCCACCGAGGTGCTGCATCGGTTCGAAGATACGATATGCCTTTACTTCCAGCTTTTAATTTCGTTATTGACGATGTGCTTGAAGGTGGTGTGAATGGGAGTTTGAATTTAGACGGTCATGGAAAAAGCAACTCTTTCATTTTGCTAGCTATGCCGGTCCAAGTAAAAAAAGCTTGGATTAACGCAGGTCATGTTTTTAACTCAGAATAATTAGGAGATGGTATGAATCAACTAAAAGGTTTAAGGTTTTGCCGGTTTTTACTATGGTGCTGGCTGGCAATGGCCTTTGCGATTCCAGCTGTGTCGCAAGCGCAAATAAAGCCATGGCCCGATAGGCCCATCAAAGTAGTTGTACCTGCTCCTCCTGGTAGTGCGCCAGATGGGTTGTTGAGAGCCTTGACTCCAAAGCTGTCAGAGATTTGGGGCCAGCCAATCACTATTGAGAACGTTGTTGGAGCATCGGGCAATATAGGGACAGATCGCGTCGCTAAGGCTGCGGGTGATGGGTACACATTGCTCTACAACACGATGGGGCCGGTATCGGTCAGTCCATTTTTGTATGGAGATAAATTGCCTTACGATCCATTGCGTGATTTGGCACCTATCAGCTTAGTAACAAAAATGCCAAATATCTTGACTGTTCATCCGAGTTCACCCATCAAGTCTTTGAGTGAATTGATTGCTTTAGCCAAGAAGAACCCTGGCAAATTTCGATATGGCACTGCTGGTCCTGGAACCACTCAGCATCTATCTGGTGAGTTACTCAATACTGTTGCCGGCATTCAACTCATTGGTATTCCTTACAAGTCCAGCGCGCAAATGACTACAGACGCTATCGGAGGTCATTACGAAGTTTTATTTCATAACGCACCAGTAGTATTGCCACATATCAAAGCAGGCAATTTAAAAGCTTTAGCTATAACAAGCGGAAAGCGCTCACCTGTTTCACCCGAAGTGCCCACCATGCTTGAGGCAGGCATTGGTAATTTTGAAATCACAGCTTGGTTTGGATTCATGGCTCCTGCTTCGACATCTCCAGCACTTATTCAAAAAATATCAAACGATATTGCTAGAGTTATTGCTATGCCAGATATCCAGGAACGTATCCTGTCACAAGCGAGTGAGCCAGTAGGTGGAACACCTGAACAATATGCCGCTTTCATACGTGCCGAACAAGCCAAATGGCGCGAAGTTGTTAAGTTGGCAAATATGACAGCGGATTAATTTATTCACTGGACTGGTAAAAATAATGGTGAAAATTGCTAACCAAGAAGAATCGCTAAGTTTCCATGAGCAACCTAATGGATTGAAATATTTTCGACAAGATTATTTCCAACCTGAACCGGGCTTTATCAATTCGCCGCAGTCGTATTTGATTAAACAATTACCAAATATTACTAATCCGACACATTTTCATATCCAAAATCAGTTTCAAGTTTTTATTGAGGGTGCGGGCTCATTTGGTCCTCATACGATCAATCCTTATATCGTTCACTATGCTGGGGCACATACCGGCTACGGACCTATATTGGCTGGCCCATCAGGCTTGAACTATCTAACATTAAGAGCGCAACACGATCCAGGCGCAAAATTTTTACCTGAAAAAATTGACCTTTTAATGCGAGGACCTAAACACCACTATACGTCTAAGCAATTTTTACCAAGTAGCCCCGAGTCTATGAATAACCTGGGTGCCGCAGAATTGAATTGGGATGCACAAGAGCTTGATACAGGTTTAGGTATTGGCTTGTTAAGAATGCCGAATAAAGCTTCATACCCATTCACTTTGGGTGAGCATTCAGACGGTGTTTTTTTAGTTGTCATCAATGGCTCTATAGATGCCTATGGTCAAACCCTTGGTGTCCATAAAAACGTCTATGTTCCAGCCAAAGACAAGAGTTTTGAGATAACAACAACGAATTCTTATGCCGAAATTTTGGTNTTNCAGATGCCAGAAAAAAATGGTAACTACTAACTAAACTTAGTAGTCTTCTACCAACGTAAAANTTGTTTAATTAAGTTAAAGGTGAGTTCCCGTACTTTAAAAACCCTGGTTTTTGGGTNGCATTTTTGAACCAAACATCGAGATGCTCAAATTCTTCCCTTTCAATGGGTAAGTTAAACCATCTGTAAGCAATTAAGGCCAAGGTAATATCTGCAAGAGTGAAGGTTTCTCCGGCAACCCATGTACTTTTCTTGAGTTGTTCGTTGAGAATTCTAAAAATAGCCGTCATTGGTGCCCTGGCATTTTCTAGCTCAAGGGTATTGCGATTTTCGGGCTTGGTACGAATCCACCCAAAAAATAATGGACGCATTGCAGGCCATGCCATGGTGTTCGCCCAGTCCAACCATTGGTCTACCTTCGCGCTCTCCGCAGATGAACTTGGGTAGTAAGAATTACCAGCGCCANATTTTTTGCAAGATAGCGCAATATGGAATGTGACTCCCACAAAATAAAACCGTTGTCATTGATGACGGGGACGAGCCCATTTGGATTCATTTCAAGNTAAGTAGGNGTTTTGTTTACGCCAAANTCNAAGCCAGCATTCGTTCTATCGAATTCAATATGTAGGTCCTCACATAACCAGAATACCTTTTGGGCATTAATTGAATTGAGACGACCCCAGATGTGTATTTTTTTCATGACCATTCCAATTTAAGTGCAGATGCTAAGTAGTTATTTAATCTAAGCACGCCTAAGAATCGAGCATCAATTTAGAAGAAGTCGAATCAAAAGGCTTTGCTTTTAAGTCATAAAGGTTGGATGTCAGCTTCTTTAACAATTTTTTGATAGGTATTTATTTCTTCCCTT
>JGI25912J50252_10000275_pt1 | contig 16339 bp, 19 predicted proteins | sample LauGreSBDMM110DD_2_FD_50252 | JGI IMG/M metagenome (IMG submission 50252)
AACTTGAGTTTGTTGCAACATGATTTCTGATACCCAAACATTGTAAGGGTCTTTTGATTCCTGCCAGGGTAAATGGTGCCGACCTGACTTGGCATGCCAAGTAATTAAGAGGTCAGCAAATGATTTCATGAAACGAGTTGATGGAGCCAGTGGCTGAAATTATGCAGTCCTTCTAGCCCTAAAAGATAGAGACCTATAAAAAATGCAGCAAAATAAAGAATGGTAAAAAGAATCCAAAAGAATGCAATCAAAATAAAAAATCCATCTTTATGGAGTTGACCTAATGCACAAAATACAATGGCAAGGCCTGGGAAGAAATTATTTAATGGGAGTATGCCAAAAGGAACAGCCATGAGAACACCTGAGAGAATGAGAATGAAGCTTCAATTTTGACACCTAAAGAACCTCGAATTAACAAAGCTAAACGTGGCCTAGTAAATTTTTCAGTCCACTGAATAATTTTAATGGCAGCATTTGTAATGCGTCGCCAATTATCAGCACTTAAAACAATCCCGTTTATTTTCTGAGGCAAATGCGGGACGGTATACCCTTTTAAAATTTGCCAGCCAAATGCTGCGAAAGTAACCCCTCCTAATACACTGATAGGACCCACTGGAAATGGCTGCATAAACGGGAGTGCTAATAAAAAACTAATGAGTGAAAATCCAAAATGATTGAGTGCTGACAAACCTTCTTCGATGGTGACAGATTGACGTGCCGCTTTTTTAGCTATGCCATGGAGTTTTTGAATAAGTGCTCGATGGTTAGACATGATCATCCACTAAAATAAATAAAAACAAGAATGCCTAAGATGATGCGATACCAGGCAAAAGAAATAAAGGTATGTGTTGCTACAAAACGAATAAAAAGTTTAATGACAGCATAAGCACTTAGAAATGCAGTGACAAAACCTATCGCAAAAATAGGTAAATCTTGCAAGGTTAAATCTTGGAAATTTTTGAGTAAATCAAAAAGGGATGCTGCCGTAATGATGGGGATCGCAAGATAAAAAGAAAATTCAGTGGCTGTTTGACGATTTAATCCTGTGAGCATGCCACCCATGATTGTTGCAGCTGCTCTGGAAACCCCAGGAATTAATGATAAACATTGCGCACAACCAATTTTAAATGCCTGCATCATGTTGATATCGTTTGTGCTTTTGTATTGATTCTTAAGGGACGTTTTTCAATCGCTATCATCACAATGCCACCTAAGATGAGCGCGAGTGATACATAAAGTGGTGAAAATAAATAAGCTTTAATTGCTTTATGAAATAAAAGACCTAAGATTGCTGCAGGTAAAAATGCAATGAAGAGACGTAAGACAAAGTCTTGAGAAGTTCTATCATGAAGTGCATTACTCGCGACTTTAAAAAGTATTTTGCGATACTCAACCACAATTGCAAGAATGGCACCTAATTGAATGAAGATTTCAAAAACATTGGCGGAAGCTTGTTTAAAATTTAAAAGCTCACCCGCAATAATCAAATGCCCTGTAGAGCTCACAGGTAAAAATTCAGTAGCTCCTTCAATAAGCCCTAGAATCAAACTTGAAAAATAAAGTGAGAGATCCATTTAAGTTTTTTGGTAGATCTCAACGCCCTTTTTAATAAACTCAATTGATTTTTCTTCCATACCTTTTTTCAATGCTTCATCTTCTTTCATGCCTTTAGATGCAGCATAGTCTCTGACGTCTTGTGTGATTTTCATGGAACAGAAATGCGGACCACACATGGAGCAAAAGTGTGCTTGTTTAGCGCCTTCTTGCGGCAAGGTTTCATCGTGAAATTCTTTTGCTTTTTCTGGATCTAAACCTAAATTAAATTGATCATCCCAACGGAACTCGAAACGTGCTTTCGATAAAGCATTGTCACGGATTTGTGCACCTGGATGACCTTTAGCAAGATCGGCCGCATGCGCTGCAATTTTATAAGTGATGATGCCTACTCTTACATCTTCTTTATCAGGCAAACCTAGATGCTCTTTAGGTGTCACGTAACATAACATTGCACACCCATACCAACCAATCATCGCGGCACCAATACCAGATGTGATGTGATCGTAACCTGGAGCAATGTCGGTGGTCAGTGGACCTAATGTATAAAAAGGAGCTTCACCGCAATGTTCAAGCTGAAGATCCATATTTTCTTTAATGAGGTGCATCGGCACATGACCTGGGCCTTCGATCATGACTTGCACATCATGTTTCCATGCAATTTGTGTGAGCTCACCTAAAGTTTTAAGTTCTGCAAACTGAGCTTCATCATTCGCGTCATAAATGGAGCCAGGTCTTAGGCCGTCACCTAAACTAAAGCTGACATCATAAGCTTTCATGATTTCGCAAATGTCTTCGAAGTGTGTGTAGAGGAAGGATTCTTCGTGATGTGCTAAACACCATTTAGCCATAATTGACCCACCGCGACTGACAATACCAGTCATACGTTTTGCCGTCATCGGTATATAACTCAATCTCACCCCTGCATGAATCGTAAAATAATCGACACCTTGTTCTGCTTGTTCGATGAGCGTGTCTTTAAAAATTTCCCAAGTAAGATCTTCAGCTTTACCATCCACTTTTTCGAGTGCTTGATAAATAGGTACGGTTCCAATTGGTACAGGACTATTACGAATAATCCACTCACGTGTTTCGTGAATGTTTTTTCCTGTTGATAAATCCATCACAGTATCCGCACCCCAACGGGTACCCCACACCATTTTTTCAACTTCTTCACTGATACTAGAACCTAGTGCCGAATTACCTATGTTGGCATTAATTTTCACTAAAAAGTTACGACCAATAATCATGGGCTCTGTTTCAGGATGATTAATGTTGGCAGGAATGATGGCTCGACCGCGAGCTACTTCATCCCTTACAAATTCAGGTGTGATAAGTTGAGGAATAGCAGCGCCAAAATCATGACCTGGATGTTGTGTTTGTAACAAAGCAGACATTTCTTCACGCCTTTGATTTTCTCTAATGGCAATGTATTCCATTTCGGGCGTGACAATCCCTTGTCTAGCGTAATGCATTTGCGACACATTTTTACCTTTTTTTGCACGTCGTGGCTGTCTTAATAAATTGAAACGCATTTTGGCAAGATCAGGATTTGTTTTGCGTTCATGTCCAAAGATAGATGTAGGACCGTCTAAAAATTCGGTGTCATTTCTTTCATTGATCCACTGGGACCGCAATGAGGGAAGTCCGTTACGAATATCAATTTGATAATCAGGATCGGTATAAGGGCCTGAAGTGTCATAGACCATGACTGGCGGATTTTTTTCAGCACCAAAAGATGAAGGTGTATCGGATAAAGATATTTCTCTAAAAGGAACTTTTAAATCAGGACGCGAACCCGTGATATAGACTTTTTTAGATTTTGCAAAAGATTTGAGCGCTTCAGGATCGAGAGACGCTGTTTCATTTAAAAATTGATCAATATTTTTTTTTAATTCTTTATCGGTGGCGTTCATGAATTACTCCTTAAATTTTTTGTCATACCGTAAGGAGTCTTTTAGAGGACTGCATTCCCTACGGCGGTATTACCCGCATCAGGTTCAAAGGGTTTTTCTCACCACCTTATAAAGGTGGACCCCTAGCACCCCATAAAATTACGCGAAACCCCCATGAAATGCAAGTTAGATTTATATTTAATCTATATCAAAATGATGAACTTTTCTTTGGTTATAATGGGCACATGACAATGAACCCTATTGAACAGCATCGTTTTAATATGATTGAGCAGCAAATTCGCACTTGGGAAGTTTTAGATCCCGAAGTGCTTAATTTACTTCATCAAGTGCCGCGTGAAAAATTTGTACCGACGGAATATCAGGGAGTAGCTTTCGCGGATACTGAAATTCCTTTGTATGATGATGTGTGCATGTTGTCGCCTAAATTAGAAGCAAGACTCATTCAATCTTTGTCACTTCAAAAAAAAGACCATGTCTTGGTGGTGGGTTCTGGAAGTGGTTATCTCACAGCGCTCACGGCAAGTTTAGTTAAAAACGTAGTGTCAGTGGACATCAATCCTTATTTCACAAAACTTGCTAAACAAAACTGTCAAAAAATAAAACTTAACAATATTACATTTGTGACAGGTGATGGTTCATTGGGCTGGCTAAAAAATCAACCCTATGATGCTATTTTATTTGCGGGTTCTTTACCTCATCTGCCGGAAAGTATTCGAAATCAATTGAATGTGAATGGCAGACTCTTAGCCATTTTGGGCGAAGCACCCTCGATGCAAGCAACCTTAATTACAAGATCGAGCAATCAAGATTTTGAAGAAGAAATTTTATTTGAAACGGTTGTACCTTCTTTATACATTAAACATGAAAATACATTTGTGTTTTAATTTCAAATGATTAATGATCAACTTTTAAGCCAGGTTGTGGTGATTGATATCCAGGACAAGCTTGTGGATGTCATGCCCAAAAGTGAAATTAAAAAAGTCATTGATGCATCAAGCGTTCTCATTCAAGCAGCAAAAATTTTAGAAGTGCCTTGTCTTTATACGGAGCAATATCCGAAAGGCTTGGGATCAACAGTCAAAAAATTAAAAACATTACTACTCAATCCTGCCATTGAAAAAAAAGCATTCTCATGCCTTGATGAATCTAAATTTAAAAGTGCCTTGGTGAAATCAAGACCACAAATTATTTTATGTGGGTTAGAAACACACATTTGTATTTTACAAACAGCATTAGCTTTAAAAGCAGCAGGCAAAGAAGTGTTTGTGGTAGAAGATGCAACACTTTCAAGATCGAGCCTTCATCACCAAAATGCGATCGCGCGATTAAGATCAGAAGGTATTGTGGTAACTAATATAGAGTCGGTGATTTTTGAATGGTTGCGTGCGGCCGAAGGGGATCACTTTAAAATTATCGCAAAACTTATCAAATCATAGATTTAATTTTATTTAAGATTTTTAATGTAGCGCCCTGATGTGTATGCATCATTTCGCTGCATGCTTGCTTCATTTTTAATTGAGAAGATGATTTAAGCATTTGAGGTAAGACTTTTTCTAATTCATCCAATGTATGAATTCTCAATCCCGCACCAGTGCGGATGGCCTCATTCGATACATCATGAAAGTTATAAGTGTGAGGACCTAAAATCACTGGCACTTTCATCGCCATGGANTCAATGAGATTCTGTCCGCCATAAGGNAATATCGTGCCACCCATAAGNGCAATATTTGCTAAGGTGTAATAACTGTACATNTCNCCCATAGAGTCGCCTAAAATAAATTGGTAAGGTTTGACTTTGATTTTTTTATCGCTGCGCTTAATAAAAGATGCACGATATTTTTTTAACAAGAGCTCAACTTCTTTAAAACGTTGCGGATGTCGCGGTACAAAAATTGTGACGAGATTTTTATATTGAAGTTTTAATAAGTGCTGCAAAATAATTTCTTCTTCATCTTGTCTTGAACTCGCAATCAAAAGTACCGACTGATTTTTTAAATGCAAATGTTTTTTGAGTGCTGCACTTTGTTTATTTGTATCACGCGGAGGAGTCACATCAAATTTTAAATTGCCCATCACTTCAACGTTCTTCGCACCAAGCGCTTCAAAGCGTTTCGCATCATCTCTTGTTTGCGCTAGCACACCTTTTAGTTCTTGAAGGGATGGTTTCACAAGGAGTGAAATTCTTTTATAAAGTTGAAAAGATTTTTCAGATAATCGCGCATTCACTAAATAAAGCGGAATAGATTTTTGAAAACCTTGATGAATTAAATTAAACCAAAGCTCTGTTTCAAGTAAGAGACCCATTTCTGGTTTAAAGGTACTTAAAAATCTTTTTGTGGCATCGGGTGTATCGAAAGGAAGATAGATACGGCTAATTCGAGAATCTTTAATATCAATTGAAGTCGCTCGTCCTGTTGGTGTTCCATGTGTGATGAGTAAATAATGACGCGGATATTTTTTTAAAAAAAGTTTAATCAATGGAATTGCAGCTTTCGTTTCACCGACAGAAACAGCATGGATCCAAAGTATTTTTCGTGCGTCCCAGATTTTTTTTGTAGAAGCGCTATAAAAACCATAGCGTTCACCCCAATATTTTAGGTAGTCAGGCTGTCTAAAACCGCGGTAAATCAGCTTAAAGCAGGTGAATGGCAGAAGAAAATAAACTAAAAGGCTATAGAAAAAGCGAATCATGAGATATTTTCGCATAAACCATCTTGATGAACTTGTGTTTAATTTATTTTTAAAGAAAGGTCTTGCTTAAGTTTTAAAAGTTAACCTCGAAAAATAGAGGTTAACTTTTGCCCTAAATTTGTGCATAGATTTCAATTGACGGACTACTAGACCATGGATAATATGTCTACAAAACCACTATATATTGTGGTTTTAGGCAAAAATACCATGTAGTACCAAATTTAGTAAATATATTTAAATAAAGAATAATTCAGGGGAAATTCATGCTCAAAGCTGTTCGTCCAAAGTCCACATTAAGTGACCATCAAGACCACGAAATACCAATTCAAGATGTTTCACTAGATATCTGGGACAAAAAGTATCGTTTGAAATCAAAACAGGGCGAGCATGTTGATAAAAGTATTGATGATTCCTTTGTGCGTGTGGCTAGAGCTTTAGCAGATGTTGAAATTCCAGCTAAAAGAGAAGAATGGTATGAAAAATTCTTATGGGCATTAAGACACGGCGCTATCCCAGCAGGTCGTATTACTTCGAATGCAGGTGCTCTAGAACATAAGCCAGCGACCTCGACGATTAACTGCACGGTATCAGGCATTGTGGAAGACAGCATGTCTGGCATTTTAGATAAAGTGCATGAAGCAGGACTTACCTTAAAAGCAGGTTGCGGTATCGGCTATGAATTTTCAACCTTAAGACCTAAAGGTGCTTTTGTGGCAGGTGCAGGCGCTTATACAAGTGGCCCACTTTCATTTATGGATATCTACGACAAGATGTGTTTCACCGTATCATCTGCTGGCGGCCGACGTGGCGCGCAAATGGCAACTTTCGATATTGCCCACCCAGATGTCACTGACTTTATTAAAGCAAAACGTGAAAACGGTCGACTCCGTCAATTTAATCTTTCATGCTTGATCACTAAAGAATTTATGGAGGCGGTCAAGGCTGACAGCGATTGGAAAGTAGCATTCCCTGTCACGGAAAAAGAATCCATCGTTGATGGTTTAAATGTGAATGACGAAAGCCAAGTGGTTTGGAGAGAGTGGCCTGTTAAAGGTAAGTACCTCACTAAGGCGGAAGGTATTGACGCAGGTAAAGTTGCATGCCGCGTTTACAAAACTATTAAAGCAAGACGTTTGTGGGACATCATCATGTCATCAACTTACGATTTTGCTGAGCCTGGTTTTATTTTGATTGATCGCGTGAACGAAATGAACAATAACTGGTTCTGCGAAAACATTCGCGCCACCAACCCGTGTGGCGAGCAACCTCTCCCACCTTATGGTGCTTGTTTGTTAGGTTCTGTGAACCTAACAAAATTTGTTAAAAAACCTTTCACCGATGAAGCATTTTTTGATTGGGCTGAATATAAAGAAGTGATTGCGATCTTTACACGTATGTTAGATAACGTGGTTGAAATTAATGGCCTACCTTTAGAAGAGCAACGCAAAGAAATCATACGTAAACGTCGTCACGGTATGGGTTACTTAGGTTTAGGTTCATCACTCACGATGCTTAAAATGCAATATGGTGACGATGCTTCTTTAAAATTCACTGACGAAGTGAGCCGTATTTTGGCCGAGGTGGGTTGGGAAGCAGGGATTGATTTAGCCGATGAAAAAGGTGCCGCTCCCATTATGGAAGAAGAGTTTGTAGTGACTGCCGACATGTTAGCTAAGCGACCTGAGATGGCAGCCGATGGTATTAAAGTGGGCGCTAAAGTAAAAGGCAAAGTATTGCTCGGTAAATATAGTCGCTATATGCAGCAATTCCCTGAAGGCCTTCGTAATAAGATTGCTAAACAAGGTGTGCGTTTCACACACCATAGTTCAATTGCACCGACAGGCACAATTTCATTGTCTTTAGCTAATAATGCAAGTAACGGAATTGAACCTTCTTTTGCGCATCACTATAGTCGTAACGTGATTCGTGAAGGTAAGAAATCAAAAGAAAAAGTGGATGTCTACTCATACGAATTATTAGCGTATCGCGAATTGATTAATTCAAATGCGATGCCGTTCTCAGAAAAAGAAGATGAAAAATTACCAGATTACTTTTTAGATTCCTCAACGATTCAAGCGAAAGCGCACGTCGATATTCAAGCGGCTTCACAAAAGTGGATTGATAGTTCGATTTCTAAAACGATCAACGTGCCAACCGACTACGACTACGAAGACTTTAAAAATATTTATTTATACGCCTATGACAAAGGCCTTAAAGGTTGTACAACTTTTAGATTTAATCCTGAGGCTTTCCAAGGTGTATTAGTGACGGAAAAAGATTTAGAGAACACCACGTATAAATTTACTTTGGACGATGGTTCTCAAGTTGAAGTGAAGGGTAACGAAGAGATTGAATATGATGGTGAGACCCATTCAGCAGCGAATCTTTACGATGCGTTAAAAGAAGGTTATTACGGTAAGTTCTAAGACTTAAGAAATTAAAGGAAAATAATGGCAATTAAAATTGAAAAAAAAATCGTAGGTTATAACGTTGTTTCTGAAGAAGATAAAGCGAATGCGCTAACTCAGAAAGAAAACCAAAATGTTGTGCAACTAGGTGAGCCTCTAGGCCGTCCTGAAAAAATTACAGGCTCCACTTATAAAGTGAAAACACCTGTGACTGAGCACGCACTTTATATCACAATCAATGACATCATCATGAATGAAGGCACGCCGCAAGAACATCGCAGGCCTTTTGAAATTTTTATCAACTCAAAAAATATGGATCACTTCCAATGGATTGTAGGTTTGACGCGTGTCATGTCTGCTGTATTCAGAAAAGGTGGCGATTTGACATTCTTGGTCGAAGAGCTTCATAGCGTATTTGATCCTAATGGCGGCTACTATAAAAAAGGCGGTAAGTACGTGCCGAGTTTAGTGGCTGAAATTGGAGAAGTGGTTGAACAACATTTAATCGATATTGGTATGCTTAAAAAAGCTTTACCTGATGAACATCAAAAAAAATTGATGGAGGAAAAGCGTGCTGAATATATGGTAAAAAATTCTGAAGAAATGGACAGCACAGGATATCCAAAAGGCTCACAACTTTGTAGCAAATGCCAAACTAAAGCAGTCATCATGATGGACGGATGTCTCACATGCTTAAGTTGTGGCGACAGTAAATGTGGTTAAGTTTTGAATTTTTATGGAACTAAGCTTTTTAGTTCGCCATCTACTGTTTCCTTAGTTAAATTTTTTTCGTTATGTATCGATTTTTAACCCTACTATTTTTCATTCCTCAAATAGTGTTTGCAATGGCTTCAAGTGAGGTTACTTTTGCTGTTTCACCTTCAATCGTGAAGGTTCATGTGCTTGATTCAAAAGGGGGCCATGGAGTTGGTTCAGGCATTGTTGTAGCTGACGATCAAGTTGCAACTAATTGTCATGTTATAGCTAACTCTCAAGGGGTACAAATTGCAAAATATGGTGAGCGATTTGCACCTGTCAGCATGAAAGCAGACTGGCGCCATGATTTATGCATACTCCAATTTAAGTTTTTAAATATTAAGCCGGTTGTTTTGGGTGACACTAAAAAACTCACATACGAGCAATCAGTTTTTTCAAAAAGTTATAGTGGCAATGCTGTTAAACCAGTTGTGTCGTATGGGCAAATTAAAGCTTTATATTCTCTAGATAATGAAAATATCATTCACTCCTCAACTGGCTTTGCTATGGGAGCTTCTGGCGGAGGGCTTTTTGACGACGAGGGGCAACTGATTGGAGTGACTACTTTTAAAAGCCCAGGACGCTTTGCTTATTTTTATAGTATTCCTGTGGAGTGGATAAAAAATTTATTGCAGCAAGGTAAAGATATAGAATTGACTGCTCAAACTGAATTGCCTTTCTGGGATGCGCCCTTAGATAAACGTCCTTATTTTATGCAAACTTATGATGCTGAGCGAGAGAAGCAATGGGGCCGTTTATTTGAGATTTCAAGCCTTTGGCTTAAAAGTGAACCTCAATCTCTCGAAGCAATTTTTACTAAAGCTTTATCTCAATTTGAACTAAAAGATTATGTGGGAGCAAAGAAAGTATTAGACGAGGTTGTCAAGAAAAATTCTCGTCATGCACGTGCACAGTTTTACTTATTAAAGATTGCAAAAGTTAATAATGATACCAATCAAATTCTGGCGATTGAGACATTGTTAAGTCAGTTAGATGAATCCCTATTGCAGGAAGCACAATGAAACTAAGTTTTAAACAATTGATATTGTTAAGTATGCCATTTCTCATTTCAAGTTGTGGGAGTGTGAAGATGCCTGAAGTAAATTTACCTATGCTTAACGGTGATTATCGTGAACTCTCAACTGCTCCTCTAGGGGCTTCTTTATATCAGTGTGAAAAAAATAAGAAGTTTTATATAAAAGCACTCGAGGGCGGTAAAGAGATGTGGATTACTTTCCCGAATCGTGAATTTGGTTTAAAACAAGTAGACGCCTTAAAAAATACTTATACCAATGAGTCGACCACATTAGAGATTAATGACCCTGAGACTTACATTAAAGAGGGTGATGTTTTAACCTATCAAAAATGTCAGTTACAAAAGTTAAAATAGCCACTTGCGCTTCATAAAAACGAGGCGTACATTAAAGCTTCATCACCATTTGATTTTTTAAGGGGGTCTTATGGATAATAAGTATGGTCTTGGAAGTGATAAAGTATCTGCGGAGATTCATGATCGCCACGAGAAGGCTTCAAGCTGTTTTAAGTGTAAGGCAACTCATTTGCAATATTGCCCGACCATGGAAGATCATCAATGCGTCGACTGCGGTGAGTGGCAAAATGATGCCCCTTTAAATTACTCCACAGGCCGCAGTTCAGATTACTAAAATTCACTTTAAACTCGCTTCGAATCAAGTAAAATAAGGGCTTCCGTTTTTCTATTAACCCCTTATTAAGCTTAGGATGAAGCATGTTAATTCAGTCAGAATTCGTTGATTTAAATACCCCTACAGGCATTATGCGTACTTATGTGCATAAGCCTCTCACGCATAAAAAGACTCCCGCAATTCTCTTTTATTCAGAAATTTTTCAGCAAACAGGTCCGATTGAACGTGCAGCCAAAATCATTGCGGGTCATGGATTCACTGTGTTAGTGCCTGAAGTCTTTCACGAGTTAAATCCGATTGGCACAGTCTTAGCTTATGACGACGCAGGACGTGATAAAGGTAATGCGGATAAGTCTGCAAAAGACGTTGAGGGTTATGACGCTGACAATCAAGCAATGATTGCATGGATCAAAAAACAACCTTGGTTTTCAGGCCATATCGGGGCTATGGGATTTTGTATCGGCGGGCACTTAGCTTTTAGAGCAGCACTTCAACCCGAAATTGAAGCCACCGCATGTTTTTATGCGACAGATTTACATACCAATGTGATTCCAAACAAACCTAATCAGCATTCCATGAATCGCTTAAAAGATATCAAGGGTGAGCTTCTAATGATTTGGGGCAAACAAGACAACCATATTCCAGAACAAGGTCGTAAAGTCGTTTATGAAAAAATGCTTGATGCTCAATTAGCATTTACGTGGCATGAGTTTAATGGCCAACATGCCTTTATGCGTGACGAAGGTGAGCGCTATGATCCTGAGTTGGCACTTTTAGGTTATGACTTAGCTTTAAAACTTTTCCAACGCAAACTTGCTTAAACGCAATCTGAGATCGACTCGAGCCAACGTTTACGGCGAAGCTTTTCATCGGTAGTTAATTCAATCGGCGTGTTTTTCTTTTCCAACGGAATTAAATGATCTGTCTCGTCTTTGTTCTGAGGCAATGTATTCAGCGAATCTGTATTATAATTTTGCATATAGCTTTTCCTTTTGGGATTGTATTTAACTCTATGGAATTGTGTTCCATTGAATTAGGACTCTAAATTCATTTAAAAATTCAATGTTTGACGAATAAAGCCATATCCATGAATCTTAAAATTAACGGTAATATAAAATCTTTTGATGACACTTCGATGACAATCGAAGGATTAGTCATACAACTTAATCTTTTAGGTAAGCGAATTGCAATCGAAAAGAACGGCATGATTATTTCAAAATCTGAATTCCAAAATATCTTGCTCCAAGATGGTGACCAATTAGAAATTGTTGGCGCAGTTGGTGGTGGTTAAGATGACACAAAAAAAAGATTCACTTATCATCGCAGGTAAAAGTTACCAATCAAGACTATTGGTAGGTACTGGTAAATATAAAGATTTTCAGGAAACAAGACTCGCGATTGATGCGAGTGGTGCAGAAATTATTACAGTTGCGATTCGCCGAACTAATATTGGTCAAAATGAAGGCGAGCCATCCCTTCTTGATTTTGTGCCACCCAATCATTTTACTTATCTTCCTAATACGGCAGGTTGTTATTCAGCCGATGATGCGGTGAGAACACTTCGTTTGGCCCGAGAATTATTAGATGGCCATACGCTTGTCAAGTTAGAAGTCTTAGGTGACCCTAAAACACTTTATCCCAATGTGATGGAAACTTTAAAAGCCGCAGAAGTTTTAATTAAAGAAGGTTTTGATGTGATGGTGTACACATCAGATGATCCGATTGTGGCAAAAGAACTTGAAAATATTGGTTGCTGTGCCATCATGCCTTTGGCTTCTCTCATTGGTTCTGGCATGGGCATTTTAAATCCATGGAATTTACAAATTATTATTGAACATGCAAAAGTCCCTGTTTTAGTAGACGCAGGTGTGGGTACCGCATCAGATGCTGCGATTGCGATGGAATTAGGTTGCGAAGGTGTCCTCATGAATACAGCCATTGCAAGTGCGAATGATCCAATCATGATGGCAGGTGCTATGAAAAAAGCCATTGAGGCTGGGCGCGAAGCATACCTTGCAGGACGAATGGCTAAGAAATTATATTCAGCATCACCCACCTCCCCCACACAAGGCATGATTTCCTAATATTATGGGATCTTCAAAATTACATGCGATTCGTATTAATGTTGAAACTCATTTTGTAGAAGAAAAATCTAGCATTGAGCATAACCGTTATTTTTTCAATTACACCGTTACGATCAGCAATGATGGATTGATTCCAGCGCAGCTTGTGAGCCGTCATTGGATTATTACAGACGCTAATGAAGAATCTTTTGAAGTGAAAGGTTTAGGGGTAGTCGGTGAACAGCCTCTGATTCAACCGCATGAGTCGTATACTTATACAAGCGGGACTGAAATTAACACACCTGTAGGCTCCATGCACGGCAGTTATCAGATGGTGTCCGAAGATGGCACATCATTTGATGCAGAAATTCCTATGTTTATTTTATCGATGCCAAGGACGCTCCATTAAATGAGACATTTCATTATATTTTTACTTACTTTATTTCTTGTCTCATGCGTAGATGTTCCCAATAAGGGAGAAAAAGTTTCTGTTACAAAATCTAATTGTGATTGCCCAAAAATTAAAACAGAAAAAGAAGATTTAACAAAAATTCCTGATTACGGCCTTCTAAAGAAATCAGACTGGAGCACAATTGAATCCTCATTTGAAAATGACAATCTTTTACCTGCTTGGACGGCATGGCTTAGAAGCTGTTCTGCTTTAAAACAAAAAGATGCTTGGAAAAAAGTATGTGATCTTGCGGATGATATCAAAGAGCCAAGTGATGAAAATATACAAAACTATTTTAAAAACTATTTTAATGTTTATATCGCAAGTAATATCGATGGCTCTGAAACCGGCATGATCACTGGTTATTATCAGCCTATCTTAAAAGGTAGTAAGGTTAAAACGTCGCATTACAAAATCCCACTTTACACAACGCCCAAAGATTTGATTACTGTGGATCTAAGTGAAGTTTATCCAGAACTTAAATCAAAACGTTTGCGTGGGAAAGTAGTGGGAAACAAATTAGTCCCCTACTTATCAAGAGCCGAGATTGATGGGCAAGGCACCCCTTTGGCAGGTAATGAAATTGTTTGGGTAGAAGATCCTGTAGAGGCTTTCTTTTTAGAGATTCAAGGATCAGGCATTATTCATTTTGATAATGGAGAAACTATGCAAATTGGGTATGCCGATCAAAATGGCCATCCATTTAAAGCGATTGGTTCGGCACTCATTCAGAAAAAAGAAATCACTATGGCTGAAGCTTCGATGGAAGGTATCAAAAATTGGGCTAGAAAAAATATTGTGAAACTTAAAGCATTTTTAAATATGAATACTAGCTATGTATTTTTTAGAAAATTACCAAATGATTTACCAGGTCCGATTGGCGCTTTAGGGGTATCGATTGAAGCTGAGCGAAGTGTTGCGATCGATCCTAAATTTATTCCATTAGGCGCGCCTATTTTCTTATCTACAACCCAACCTAATACCAATGATNCNCTCGATCNCTTNATGGTTGCTCAAGATACAGGTGGGGCAATTCGAGGCGGTGTTCGCGCAGATTTCTATTGGGGCACTGGGGAAGAGGCGGGAAGAAAAGCGGGATCGATGAAACAACAGGGAAAAATTTGGGCATTACTCCCTAAGGATTATGTATTCCCAATCGCGACGCAAGAATTTGCTATGAAACGCAATCGTATTGAGGAAGCTTCCAAATAAAAAAAAGGAAGCTAAGCTTCCTTTTTTATGTAACCGTAGTTAACGAACAATTACTTGTTCATTACGTACATAGTTACTTCAAAGCCAAAACGCATTTCTGTAGCTGCTGGAGTTGTCCACATAATATTTCTCCTATAAGGGTTAAACGATCTGCATTCAAGATGCATTGAAAGAACTATAGGCTGCATCAATATTAAATACACGGAACAGGTAATGAATTGGACCTCATGATTTTCATGATAGAGCCATGATATTGGTGACATTAAGATCTAAGGCTTTTGGTGTATCAATGAAGATAATAGGATCCATCGATCTCCAGACCAGGTAGATCGGCGTATCTGTAATTTTGAATTGATTGCGATCAATCATGTCACCATGGCTGTCATAGATTTTAGCTGTATAGATATCTTCAATATGATAAAAACTCTCTGGATTTAAGGTCTTATCATCTCGCGCCCATATGGCATGCATTTGTTCTTTCTCATTTTTGAAGTGATGAATTTCAAAAGATGCATCATGAAATAAAGAACCGAGATAAGTCATACCCTCCATACGATCCACTAGAAATAGAATACCTTCTGCATTTCGATAAGGCACATATAGTTTTGAGAGTCGGCCAGAAGCAATCAGCAAAGAAATCGCTCGCAGGGTATAGGAAGTAATTTCATGACGCTTTAATTCAATCGTCCCATAAACGGTTTTGATATTAAAACTTTCAGCAATTCTTTGAATGAGCGCTAATTTTTTTATGAGATTGAATCTAAAAAGTTTACCTAATTTGGGGATTAAGAAATTTNAATAAATAAGCTCAGGCTCTTTATCCATTTCGTTGGTTAAATTAATCGTGTGAATNTCCGGTAGTTGATATTTGTCTTTTAAAAGCTTAAATACCATGTCATTAAAGAAGGGGCTAAATGAAGGAATAGAAGGGCCTGCGACTTTAATCTTTTTAAGTCTCGCAATATTAAACGTCATGGTCCAAATATTTAAGAACATATGCAATGCTTTTTGAGTAAAGCTCGTCATTTCAATTTCTATGGATGAAATATGAGTTTGATAACCTAGCAAGGTAAGATCTAAAATCTCTCGCCATTGAAGATAGATATCTTCCTCATCAATCAGGACTAGCTTGAGATTAAATTTAATGTCATGCCCAATGAGGTCATCCATAAATGTTGCACTAAATTCACTGATACGATTGGATGGAATAAGAAGTGTCACGTCTCGAATTTTATGCTGACGACACATTTCAACAACACCTATGGGGTCTTCGATTAAATCTTCAATGGTGAGACTTAATCCAAAAAAGCGATTTGGAATTTTATGGTTCTTAGGAGGAATGTGCCCGTGATTGAAAAAAAGCTTGGGACTTAAAATAAGTAAAAAAGCATTCCTAAGAAATGCGTGATTGAAAAAAGAAAACTTTTTAAACATGGGCTCTATTATAACTTTAAGCGATTAAATTTTATGGATAAAAAAAGGGCGCTAAAAAAGCGCCCTTGAGAAGTTACTACTTTCAGGATATTTTATTTATAGTAAGCCTGTTCGCCGTGTTCAGAGATGTCTAAGCCTTCACGCTCAGCATCTGGTTTCACACGTAAACCAATCGTCATATCAATCAGTT
>JGI25912J50252_10000276_pt1 | contig 16199 bp, 15 predicted proteins | sample LauGreSBDMM110DD_2_FD_50252 | JGI IMG/M metagenome (IMG submission 50252)
AGAGAAGCGCTTGGTGTTGATCGAGAAGAAATAGATCTCGTGAGCAGTATTGAAACAGTGGCTGACCTAGTAGATTTTTTAAAAAGTAGGGGTAGTGCTTGGCAAGCTACTTTTAGTGAGCTTTCGTCAATGAGAATGGCGGTCAATCAGGAAATAGTAGACGATAGTCACGCGATTAGAGCCAATGATGAAGTTGCCTTTTTCCCTCCTATCACAGGTGGTTGATTATGACAGTGCATGTTCAAGAAGACTTATTTGATTTACACACCATCGCCCAAAAACTAAAAAAACTACATAATAGCGGTGCTTCGGTTACCTTTGAAGGTTATGTGAGAGATTTTGATCTGGAGCAAGATAAGTTGGACGTGCTGGAATTGGAGCACTATCCTGGCATGACTGAAAAAGCATTATTAGGTATTGAATTATTAGCATCTCAACGATGGAATTTAGATGATGTTTATATTGTGCATCGATACGGCAAGTTAAAAGTAGGTGAGCCTATTGTTGGTATTATTGTATTTTCAAAACACCGTAAAGATGCTTTTGAGGCCTGTCATTTTATTATCGATTTTCTAAAAACGGATGCCCCTTTTTGGAAAAAAGAGATTACCAACCAAAAATCATACTGGGTGGAAGCTAAAAAGTTAGATGATGAAGAGAAGAATAAGTGGAATTAAATTTTATAATTAATACATACACTTATGTATATAATTTAAAGTTAAATATTAAAATAAAAAGCCTATGAAAGTGATGTTATACCTATGAAAGCGATAAAAAAAGCTGTATTCCCAGTAGCCGGTCTCGGTACGCGCTTTTTACCTGCAACAAAGGCTAACCCAAAAGAGATGCTTCCTGTTGTGGATAAACCTTTAATTCAATATGCAGTCGAAGAGGCAATTCAATCAGGCATTACTGAGCTTATTTTTGTGACGGGTCGCAACAAAAGATCTATTGAAGATCATTTTGANAANAATGTTGAGCTNGAAGCTAGCCTNATTGCATCCAATAAAAACNTTTTATTGGAGTCTATTCGATCCATCATTCCTTCTCATGTGAAATGTATCTACACCAGNCAATCAGAACCCTTAGGTTTAGGTCATGCCGTTCTTCAAGCAAAAACAATTATTAATGATGAGCCATTCGCTGTTTTATTGGCTGATGATTTAACTGATGCCCATACGCCAGTTTTAAAACAATTGATCTTGCAGCATCAAAAAGAACAATCATCAGTCATTGCGATTGAGGACATCCCGAAAGAAAAAACGGTGCAATATGGCATTGTTGATGTTGGAGACTCTAAAAATAATTTATACAAAATTAATTCAATTGTAGAAAAACCTCAGCCAATAGATGCGCCATCCACTTTAGGCGTCATTGGTCGGTATGTATTTAATCCGGAAATTTTTGATTGTTTAGAAAAAATTAAACCTGGGAAGGGCGGAGAGATCCAACTCACTGACGCTATTCAAATGTTGCTTAGTCAGCAAGCTATCTTCGCATATCTATTTGAAGGTAAGCGTTATGATTGCGGTGACAAATTGGGTTTTATAAAAGCCAATATCGAATTTTCAAAAAAACATCCAGAAATCGGGAAAGAATTCACAGAATTTCTAAAATCAGCATCATGATGCAGTTTATTCGTTGATGGATACCATTCAAGCATTAATTCGTAAATCTTCTGTAATCTACTCAGAAATTGAAATAAAAACAGTAATTAAGAATATTGCAGATCAAGTTAATCAAACAATTAAAACAGACGATCTATACGTTTTATGTGTGATGAATGGCGCATTAATTTTTGCAGGCCAACTTTTACCTCGTCTAGAAAAGAATATTCAATATAGTTATATTCACGCAACGCGCTATGCAGCCTCTTTGACTGGCGGTCCAATTCATTGGCTTGTAAAGCCGCCAATAGATATTGAAGGTAAAACTGTTTTGATTCTTGACGATATCTTGGATGAAGGTATTACTCTTAGAGAAATTGCAGCTACATGCTTAGCAATGAAAGCCAAAGCCATCTATACCGCTGTGTTATTTGATAAAGAGATAACAAAAGAAAAATCTTATTTCCCAAATTTTATAGGCCTTAAAGTGCCCAATAGGTTTGTATTTGGATACGGCTTAGATTGCAAGGGTTTAGGTAGAAATCTTCCACATTTGTATGCTTTGGATTAAAAGCATCTTATGTTTTCTTAATTTAATGTCACAATGACGCACATATGAGTAAAAAAAATAAATCTATAAGACAAGACGACCCTCAAAAAGAACGCGAGGCTATGTTTTATGAAAAACCCCTTCCAAGTCGAGAATTAATCTTAAAGATCATGGCTGATCAGGGTGTTCCTCTTTCAATTTTAAGGCTTACTGAGTTGCTTGAAATTGCTGATGATGAATCTGAAGCATTTAATAAACGTATTCGAGCCATGGAGAGGCAAGGTCAGATTATGCGTAATCGTAAAGATGATTTTTGCATTTCCGAAAAATTAAATCTTATTGCAGGGCGCATACAAGGCCACGCTGATGGTTTTGGCTTCTTATTCCAGATCAAGAAGGAGATGATATTTTCTTGTCTTCTAGGGAGATGATGCAAGTCCTTCATAACGATCGCGTGATGGTTCAAACCATAGGGCAAGACAGGAAAGGCCGACCTGAAGGTAAAGTGATCGAGATTCTTGAAAGAAAGAATGAAACGTTAGTGGGGAGGGTGGTTCAAGGGCAGGGCGTTACGATCGTTGCAGCTGAAGATAAGAGAATTAATCAAGACTTTCTCATTCCTTATCATCTTGATATGGGAGCCAAACCTGGGCAAATTGTTGTCATTGAAATTACTGCTCAACCTTCATTCAAATCTAGGCCTATGGGCAAGGTAGTTCAAATTCTTGGTAATTATGCAGATAGCGGTATGGAAATTGAGATTGCCTTAAGAAAACATCAACTTCCTTACAGTTTCTCAGAAGATACGATTCGCATTGCAGAGTCTTTTTCTAAAAAAGTATCAGAAAATGATTTTAAGGGAAGAATCGATTTGCGTGATTTACCTCTTATTACTATTGATGGAGAAACTGCAAGAGATTTTGATGATGCAGTCTATGCAGAAAGTATCGATAAAAATTGGCGTTTAATTGTTGCTATTGCTGATGTAAGTTTTTATGTGCAACCCGATAATACTTTAGACAAAGAAGCTTTTGATAGAGGCAATTCAGTTTATTTTCCAAGAAGAGTCATTCCAATGTTGCCTGAAGCCTTATCAAATGGCCTATGCTCACTTAATCCGCATGTCGATCGATTATGTATGGTTTGTGACATGATCATTGATGACCATGGAAAAGTTATTTCTTATAAATTTTATCCGTCGGTTATGGAGTCAAAAGCTCGTATGACTTATACGGATGTAAGTACATTATTGAAAGAGACATCACCTGAGCTGACAGAAAAATATAAATCTATTATTCCACACATTAAAAATCTTGAGTCGGTGTATAGAATACTTACCAAGCAAAGGCATATAAGAGGTGCCATTGAATTTGACTCCTCTGAAACCATTATGATTTTTAATGATCAAGGAAAAATTGATCGTATTGAGCCTGTGATTCGAAATGAAGCACATCGTCTTATTGAGGAGTGCATGTTAGCTGCAAATGTATGTGCAGCTAATTTCTTAATTGAACATGAACATCCAGCGCTTTATAGAACTCACGAAGGCCCAACCGAAGAGCGCTTAGAAAATTTACAAATATTTTTGGCTGAATTTGGATTTATGTTAACTGGTGGTAGCAAGCCATCAATTAAAGATTATGCTGCGTTAATTGAAAAAATTAAAGGCCGGCCAGACGAACATTTATTACAAACAGTTTTATTAAGGTCGATGCAACAGGCTGTATATAGCCCAGATAATAATGGCCACTTTGGTTTAGCTTATGAAGCCTATGCACATTTTACTTCTCCGATACGTCGATATCCTGACCTTTTAATTCATCGTGCCATTAAAGCTACTTTACAAAAGAAGACAATGCCTGCTTCAAATTGGCATGCTTTTGGCCAACATTGTTCAATGACAGAAAGAAGAGCTGATGATGCTACGCGTGATGTTTCATCATGGCTTAAGTGTTATTACATGCAAGATAAAATTGGTGAGATATACGAAGGCACTGTTGCAGGCGTAACAAGTTTTGGTTTATTTGTGTCGATTGATGGCATTTATATTGAAGGTTTGTTGCATGTTACAGAATTAGGTAACGATTATTTTACTTATGACAAAGCAAGGCATGCCATGGTCGGAGAAAGATCTCATGTCGTTTATCGGTTGGGAGATCGATTAAAAGTAAAATTAGTTCGCGTCGATTTGGAACTTAGCAAAATTGACTTTAGCCTTGAAAGTCATCAAGAAGTTCAAAAGTCCCCATTAAAAGATAGAAAACCAAAAAATTTCTTTAAAGAGAAAGCCGCGCATAAAAAGAAAGTTCATTCTGCCAAGCATAAAAGTGGCTCAAAGTTATCTGGACAACCGAGAAGTAAAAAGAAGACAAGAGCAAAATAATATGTCTCAAAGTCAGATTATTTTTGGTTTTCATCCTATTATCAGTCAATTAAGGCAGTCTTCAAGAAGCATACAAGAGATTTATTTGGACAGTGATCGTAATGATCCAAGAGCTAAAGAAATTGTTGAGTTGGCTAAAGAAAATAATATTCGAATACTTATGGTTGATCGTGCAAGATTAGATGGCATTGCTTCGCAAGCAAAACATCAGGGTGTAGTAGCTAAAATTATCCCTTTAGTAATTCCTTATAAGACGGTTGAGGATATTCTAGAGGGAGATCTTAAAGAACCCGCATTTTTCCTAATATTAGATGGCGTAGAAGACCCTCACAATTTAGGCGCATGTCTGCGTGTTGCAGATGGTATGGGCGTGCATGCTGTTATAGCCCCTAAAGATCGAGCAGTGGGATTAAATGCGACTGTGAGAAAAGTTGCTTCAGGCGCAGCTGAATCAGTACCCTTCATTGTGGTCACCAATCTAGCGAGAACCATACGTCAACTCAAAGAGCAAGGTGTGCTTGTGGTTGGAACAGCGGAAGATGGCGCTGAATCACTTTATCAATCAACTTTAAGCGGCCCCATTGCTGTCGTTTTAGGCTCAGAAGGAAGTGGCTTAAGGAGACTCACTCGCGATGTGTGTGACTTATTAATTAAAATACCTATGCTAGGCGCTGTGGAAAGTTTAAATGTGAGTGTTGCTAGCGGGATTGTATTGTCAGAAATTAGACGACAACGTTTTAAATCTTAAATCCAAGTGTTTTATAAGTAGATCGTCGAGTTTTATTGAACAAAGATGGCTGCTTACTTAAATCTTGATTGTATGATGGCACCATCTTTTCAATTTTATTCTTCCAAACTTTAGAGTTTATTCTTCCCTTAAAGCTTTTTTCAATCACATTTAACATTGAATATACAGATGTTGAGGCTCCAGGAGAGGCGCCTAAAAGCGCGGCTAGAGATGAGTCGTCTGACCAAACTACCTCTGTTCCAAATTCTAATTTACCACCAATTTTTTTATAAGGCTTGATGATCTGAACTCTCTTGCCAGCTGATGCAAGCTTCCAATCTTTTTCGTTAGCTAAAGGATAAAACTCTTTCAGTGCATTCATTTTATCTTTGTATGAACTAGCAGACTCTTTAATTAGATAAATTAGAAGATTTAGATTGCAAATAAATACATGTAACATTGGCAAAATATTTTGGATACGAATTGATTTCAATAAATCCAAATACGAACCCGTTTTCAAAAATTTAAATGTGAAGCTTGCGAATGGACCAAACATAAGCTGTCTTTTACCATTAATAATCCTTAAGTCTAAATGAGGCGCTGACATTGGAGGTGCCTTAGGGCCTGCTAAGCCATAAACCTTAGAAAAGTGTTTTTTTGTAATAGATGATTTCTTGCATATCAACCATTCACCATTGATGGGAAAACCTGCATAGCCGATTTGATTTTTAATATTACTTTTTTGGAGTAAATGAATAGTTGATCCACCAGCCCCAAGGAAAATAAATTTTGCATTTACTGAAATTATTTTTTTACTCTTCACACAGTAAATTTTTATATCCCAAGTTTTATTATCTGTCTGTGATATTGATTTAATTTCGTGATTTACATGAATAGAGAATTTTTTATTTGAAGATAAAATCTTTATCATTTGATGACTAAGTGATTCAAAATCTACATCACTCCCATACTTAACTCTTGTCATTGCGATATTATCTTTTAAGTCTTCAGCAATAAGTGGCGCCCACTCTTTAATAGTTTCTTTACTGCGAGAGAATTGCATTCCCTTGAATAGAAGAGTTTTACTTAAAACCTCATACCTTTTCTTTAAAAAAGATATATTTTTATCTCCTTTGACTAGGCTTATGTGAGGAACCTGGGTAATAAAGGATTTGGGCTTAAAGCTTTTATATTTTTTGGTTAAAAAGCTCCAAAACTGAAGTGAGACTTCAAATTCACTATTTATCTTTAATGCTCTGTCTACACTTACAAGTTGCTGCCTATTCATGGGTGTGTAATTTAATTCACAGAAGCCAGCATGACCAGTTCCAGCATTATTGATTGATTGTGAGCTTTCTAGCGCGCAAGAGGAAAGCTTCTCGTAAATGGTAATATCTAAATCAGGATCTAACTCTTGAAGTAATCTGGCTAATGTGACGCTCATGATCCCGCCACCAATACAAACTACATCTTTTTTAATGTTCACTATCGACAAACCTTACTCTCTTAATTATATTTTTTGATTTTATAAGTTGTTATAATCTATCGAAATAATTTACCTTTAAATTAACCATTAGTCACTACATTAATGCCTAAACTTTCCGTCATCATCATTACAAAGAATGAATCTCAAAATATTGCTGATTGCATTAAAAGTGTCAAATTTCGCTAATGAAGTTATTGTTCTAGATTCAGGCAGTTCCGATAACACTGTTTCTCTTGCTAAGAAATTAGGGGCTAAAGTTTTTAATAAGCCATGGAAAGGCTATGGTCAGCAAAAAAATATGGCTATTCAATTAACCAAGCACGAATGGATATTTTCTTTAGATGCTGATGAAAGAATTACACCTGCCCTTAAACAAGAAATTTTAAAAGTAATTAATCGTTCAGACTTCAATGTTTATGATGTTCCTAGACGATCCTTATTTGTTTCTAGATTTATAAAACACTCAGGGTGGCAGCCAGATAGGACAAAGAGACTATTTAAAAAAGGTAGTGCTAAATTTTCAGAACACCATGTGCATGAACATCTTGAGAGTAAATATGAAATTGGCCATTTATTGCAGCCCTTAATTCATTATTCATACAGAGATTTTGAGACGGTATTAAAAAAGATCAATGTCTATTCAAGCTTGGGCGCTAAAGATCTTAAAAGCAAAGGCAAAAAAGGCAGTCTTAAAAAAGCAATTCTTCATGCTTTATGGGCTTTTATTCGAACTTATATTGTAAGGCTTGGTTTTCTAGACGGTCGCGAGGGCTTAATGCTTGCAATCTCTGTTGCAGAAGGTACTTATTATCGTTATATCAAACTTATCTATTTAAAATAAAAAAAGCCCATATGCATGGGCTCTTTGAATTTGGCTCCTCGACCTGGGCTCGAACCAGGGACACACGGATTAACAGTCCGTTGCTCTACCAGCTGAGCTATCGAGGAATTGAGAACGTGATCATAAAACAGTTATTGCTTTAAGGTCAACTTAAACAAGGTGTAAATTATACTTGAATTGACCCCTCATTTAAACAGAGAGCGCGCGTTTGATGCGTTTCATTGCCTCTATTAGATTTTCCATAGAAGTTGCAAATGAAATTCTGAAATAACCATCCGAACCAAATGCAGATCCAGGCACTACTGCAACGCCTTCTTTTTCAAGCAAGTAATCAGCTAAAGCATGATCTGTTTTTTCTTTTAAAACCTTTTGATTGAATAAATATTCGATGGCTTTTCGCGCGTCAGGAAAAGCATAGAATGCCCCTTCTGCTTCGATGCAAGACAAACCAGGGATCTCATTAAAGCTTTTTACAACGTAAGCATGCCTTTCTCTAAAGGCTTTAATCATTGGATCCATACATGCCTGGTCTCCTGAAAGCGCAGCTTCGGCAGCGACCTGGGAAATCGAGGTAGGATTGGATGTCGATTGTGATTGAAGTATTTCCATGGCTTTAATAATGTAACTCGGTCCCGCTGCATAACCTATACGCCAACCTGTCATTGAATATGCTTTAGATACACCATTCATAATCACACAGCGATCTTTCAATGCTGGGTTTACATTTAGAATATTATAAAAGGGCATATCTTTTAATTTAACATGCTCGTACATATCATCAGTGCCAATTAAAATATGAGGGTGTTTAACGAGAACGTCTGCAAGTGATTTCAGTTCTTCTTTTGAATAAACAGCGCCTGTTGGATTTGAAGGTGAATTTAAGATCAACAGTTTTGTTTTTGATGTAATTGCTTTTTCAAGTTGTGATGCGGTCATTTTAAATTTTTGTTCAATGCCACATTCAACAATGATCGGTTTAGCATCAGAAACTAAAGCTATATCTGCATAAGATACCCAGTAAGGTGCTGGAATAATAACTTCATCACCTGAGTTTAAAACTGCAAGACAAAAATTAAAAATACATTGTTTCCCGCCTACACCAACGATAACTTCGCTAAGAGCGTAGTCGAGATTGTTGTCGCGCTTAAACTTTTCAACAATTGCTTTTTTTAAAGAAGGAATACCTGAAACTGGTGTGTACTTAGTGAAACCATTGTCGATTGCTTTTTTTGCAGCGTCTTTAATATGTTGGGGTGTATCAAAATCAGGTTCACCAGCTGCAAGTCCAATAATATCCTTGCCTTCTGATTTATAGCGGGCAGCTTTTGCCGTAATAGCAAGCGTTGGAGATTCTTTGATACGTCCGACACATTCAGATAATTTTATGGATGACAATTTTTATCCAGGGGTGATTAATGTATCCCCCTATTTTACGCAAAAAGAAGTTGAGTTGAAATAGACTTTTAATCTATTCGCAAGTCTTAGAGCACCCAACGAGCTTGTAATAGTCCTCAAGTAGCTCAGGATTAATTTTAGAAATTTTTTCTTGAATCACCTTAATTTCCTTCTTGTCGTCTTTAGATTTGGCAATGAAACCCAACCTCAAAAGTGCATCTGTATTTTGGTCATCTAACAAAACTGATCGGCGATATGCTGTTTCAGCTGCACTTAAGTCATTAAGATGCTCATTTGCCAAACCAAGCTCAAACCAGGCCTCGGCATTATTATTTTCTTTTTTTGTCCACTCTAAAGATATATTTAATAGTTTTTTCCAGTCTTCTTTAATAGTTGGAATGGCTATTTGAAGGAAGAGTGGTTTTTTATCCTCTTCCTCTTCCCATAAGGCTTTACCGACAACTGGAAAGGTAGTTTCAGTCGGTTTATTTTTGAGCGCATTTAGCCATTCAATGGGAAGGGCATAGTAAAAAGAATTTTTTCCGGAGGTTTTAAAGGTGTTAATACCGACAAGCCTTCCTGCTGTATCAAATAAGCCGCTTCCAGAAGCACCCATTCTAAATTGGGCTGTACTTAGAATAACTTTGCCTTGATCTAGATCGTAGGTCGATTTTACAACGCCTGCTGAAGTTAAGGCCACAGGAGCGCCACTCGAGTGCCCGATAGCGATAACTCCTTGACCTTTTTTCAGGTCAGTACTTTTACCTATTAAAGCTGGTTTATTGGTCATACCAAAAGTTGTAACTAAACACAAATCATGCCAATGATCTACTTTTACACTTGTTGCTGAGTAGGTTTCTTCTCCTTGAGATACCCAAGGTTGTTTTGTTTTTCTTAGTACATGACAATTAGTTATCACTTGATTATCACCCACCACAACACCTGATCCGTAAGCGAGACCGCCTGCGTCGTTATAACCCCTGATCATGACAACACTAAAAAATGAACTCATTAATTGATCTTTATCTAATGACCATGCATTTCCCGAATAGAAAAAGGCGCTGACGAGGATAAAGGATATAAATTTAAAGAATGGGTTCATAAGATGAATTTAAAAAGTATAAAATTAAATGACTGGATGCTGCATCAAAAGTTCTTATTAGTTTTCACATATTTTCTTTTCTAAATCTTTTTTTAAGTAGAATATCACTATCTTGTTACTTACATTCCCAAATAGTCCCTATAAGTTATTTCAACCATTTTCTCCTGCTGGAGATCAGCCCCAGGCTATTGATCTTTTAACAAAAGGAATTGTGGATGGAAAGAAATTTCAAACACTTTTAGGCGTTACAGGCTCAGGTAAAACATTTACGATCGCAAATGTCATTGCAAGAATAGGTAAGCCGGCAATTGTTATGGCACCTAACAAAACATTAGCTGCACAACTTTACTCAGAATTTAGAGAGTTTTTTCCACATAATGCAGTGGAATATTTTGTATCATATTATGATTATTATCAACCAGAAGCTTATGTGCCTGCGCGAGATCTTTTTATTGAAAAAGATTCGAGTATTAATGAGCATATCGAGCAGATGCGCCTATCTGCAACTAAGGCGCTCCTTGAGCGTGACGACAGTATTATTGTAGCGACAGTATCCGCAATCTACGGTATTGGAGACCCTGTAGATTATCAGGGCATGGTCATGCAACTTGTACAAGGTGAAAAATTATTACAACGTAATATTATTTTGCGGTTAGTGTCCATGCAATATGATCGAAATGATTTTGACTTTTCACGTGGTGCTTTTAGAGTCAGAGGCGATACGATTGATATATTTCCTGCTGAAAATTCAGAAACTGCAATTAGAGTTACTTTGTTTGATGATCTGATTGAATCGATTACGCTCTTTGATCCACTCACAGGACAAATGTACAAAAAAGTTAAACATTTTACTGTGTATCCCTCGAGTCATTATGTGACGCCTCGAGACACAGTAGTAAGAGCTATCGAAAAAATAAAAAATGAATTAAGGGAGCGTTCTGATTATTTTGTTAAGGCTAATAAATTAGTTGAGGCTCAAAGAATTGAACAGCGCACTCGTTTTGATATTGAGATGTTAAATGAAATAGGTTTCTGCAAAGGCATTGAAAATTATTCGAGACATTTGTCAGGAAGAAATCCTGGCGATCCACCCCCAACTTTAATTGAGTATTTACCTAAAGATGCTTTAATGATTATTGATGAAAGCCATGTCACCGTGCCTCAGGTGGGTGGCATGTATAAAGGAGATCGCGCAAGAAAAGAAAATTTAGTGGGGTATGGTTTTAGATTACCTTCAGCGCTGGACAATCGACCTTTAAAGTTCGAAGAATTTGAAAAAACGATGCGCCAGTGTATTTTTGTATCTGCAACACCAGCAGACTATGAGGCTACTCATACAGAGCAAGTTGTAGAACAGGTAGCAAGACCTACTGGACTTATTGACCCTGAAATTACTGTGAAACCTGCAGATACCCAAGTGGATGATTTATTGAGCGAGATCAATATTCGTGTTGAAAAAAATGAAAGAGTATTGGCGACTACTTTAACTAAACGCATGGCGGAAGATTTAACTGATTATTTAACTGAGCATCAAATTAAGGTGCGTTACCTTCATTCAGATATTGATACAGTAGAACGAGTTGAAATTATCCGCGACTTAAGATTGGGTAAGTTTGACGTTGTGGTAGGTATCAATCTATTAAGAGAGGGTTTAGATATCCCCGAGGTTTCATTAGTAGCGGTATTAGACGCTGATAAAGAGGGATTTCTAAGGTCTGAACGTTCGCTTATTCAAACTGCAGGAAGAGCAGCCCGAAATCTCAATGGGCAAGTGATTTTCTATGGTAACAAGATCACACGAAGCATGAAGATTGCAATTGATGAAACCAACCGAAGACGCAAAAAGCAAATTGCATTTAATCTGGAAAATAATATTACGCCAGTGGGTGTGATTAAAAAGATTAAAGATATCATTGAGGGCACCTTTGACAAGGCAGAGGTTGACCTTAATCGAGCCCTCAAAAAAGAAGAAGCTCGTTATGACCATCTTAATGAAAAGCAGATGGCCAAAGAAATTCAAAAAATTGAAAAGACGATGCAGACGGCGGCTCGCAATTTAGAGTTCGAAAAAGCGGCTCAACTTCGAGATGAGGCAAAATTTCTTAAAGAAAGGCTTTACGGGGCAGGGCTTAAGGACCGAATTGACCTTTAAAAATCATTGATTTAATCCAAAAAACACCTATAATACTCGATCTTTCTACCTTGCTTTACAGTGAGTTGCATCACTGAAAGCTTATAACCATAAGGAGATTTATATGCGACATTATGAAGTAGTATTTATCGTACATCCTGATCAAAGCGAACAAGTGCCTGGCATGATTGAACGCTACAGATCTCTAGTCACATCCAAAGGTGGAAAGCTCCACCGCCTCGAAGATTGGGGTCGCAAACAGCTTGCTTACATGATTGAAAAAATTCATAAAGCGCATTATGTGCTTATGAATATCGAATGCGACATTGAAACGCTTGCAGAATTAGAGCATGCATTTAAGTTCAATGATGCCGTGTTACGTCATTTGATTATGAGCACAAAAACAGCCGTGACTGCACCATCAATTATGATGAAAGAAGAAAAATCAAAATCAGTGCTTGATAAAGATGAGCGCGCTGCACCTGAGGTTGCTGTAGCTTAATCTAGATTGAATTGTTTAGAGATTTCTGGGGAAGTGTGCCATGTGGACCCGGTTCGTTATACACCCGCAGGAATACCAGCTCTTAATCTTACGTTAAAACATAGCTCGGAGCAGATTGAGGCAAATTTAAAGCGGACAATCAATTGTGAGTTAAGCGCAAAAATTATGGGTAATGATGCATTGATACCTTTAAAAGATTGGCGACAGAATTAAAACAAAAGGGTTTATTGGAAATAAAAGCGCAAAAAGTAATCAGCTAATTTTCCATATTAATTTTATAGAATATCTATAGGAGTTTATGATGGCTAGAGAAATGTACAAAAGAAGACGTTACTGCAGATTTAGTGCTGAAGGCATTAAAGAAGTAGATTACAAGGATGTTGATTTATTAAAAGACTTTATTACTGAAAATGGAAAACTTATTCCAGCGCGTATTACAGGTACTAAAGCCATTTATCAACGTCAACTCAATATTGCGGTGAAACGCGCTCGTTTTTTAGCGCTTTTACCATACACTGATAAGCACTAAGGAGATTACAAGATGCAAGTTATTTTATTAGAGAAAGTAGCTAATTTAGGAAACCTTGGTGACATTGTTAAAGTTAAGGACGGCTTTGGTCGAAATTTTTTAATTCCACAAGGCAAAGCTAAACGTGCAACTGATTCAAACAAGGCTGAATTTGAGGCAAAACGTGCTGAGCTTGAAAAGCAACAAGTGGTGCTTCTTGACGCAGCTAAAGAGAGAGCAAAAGCGCTTGCTGGCTTTACTTTATCTGTAACGCAAAAATCAGGTGTTGATGGCAAACTTTTTGGCTCGGTCACAAACACAGATATTGCTGAAGGCTTAACAGCTAAAAATATCAAGGTTGTGAAAGCTGAAATTCGTATGCCAAACGGACCACTTAAAACAGTGGGCCAACATCAAGTGACTATTGCTTTACATCATGATGTGACAGTTGATATTTCAATTGACGTGATTGGTGAACCTGCTTAATAAAAAGCAATCTATTTTTTTAAAGGCTGCCTAGAGCAGCCTTTTTTTATTCCGTTATAATTAATCCATGGCCGACGACATTCTTAATAACCTTAAATTACCACCTCATTCTATAGAGGCTGAGCAGTCCTTATTGGGCGGTTTGCTGATTGAAAATGAAGCGCTCGATAAAATCGCAGACCTTGTATCGCCAAATGATTTTTATCGTCAAGACCATCGTTTAATTTACCAACACATTATTAAGCTTGTTGAGCAAAATAGCCCAGCCGATATTGTGACTGTTGCCGAATCCTTAGAAAAAAATGCAGAATTGGTCACGGTAGGGGGTATTAGCTATTTGGGCTCCTTGGCACAGAATACTCCAACTTCTGCAAATATACGTCGATATGCGGAGATTGTTCGCGAACGTTCAATTATGAGACATTTAGTTGAAGTGGGTTCTGATATTGCTGATAGCGCATTTGCACCTCAAGGACGAGATGCGCAGCAGCTCCTTGATGAAGCAGAGGCAAAGATTTTCCAAATTGCTGAAAAAGAAAAACATGACCAATCAGGCTTTAAAGATATTAAAGAGCTCTTGCCCCAGGTAGCTCAAAGAATTGATGATTTATTCACCGCGGGTGCTAGTGACGTTACTGGAGTGCCTACAGGATTCTCAGACCTAGATGCTATGACTTCAGGACTTCAGCCTGGAGACCTTGTGATCGTAGCTGGCCGCCCTTCGATGGGTAAGACCTCATTGGCGCTTAATATGGCAGAGAACGTAGCCCTAGATACAGGGCTGCCAGTTGCCGTATTTTCAATGGAAATGGCATCTACCCAATTAACGATGCGTCTTTTAGGTTCGGTGGGTCGTTTAGATCAGCACAAGATGAGAACAGGACGATTAGAGGATGATGATTGGGAAAGATTAACACATGCTTTAGGCAGGCTTAATGAGGCACCTATTCATATTGATGAAGGGGCTGCTTTAAATTCTTTTGATATTAGAGCCCGTGCTAGAAGACTCTCAAGACAGTGCGGAAAATTAGGTTTAATCGTAATCGATTACCTTCAATTAATGTCAGCGCCTGGTGGTCGACAAAGTGAAAATCGTGCAACGGAAATTTCTGAAATGTCACGATCATTAAAAGCGCTAGCAAAGGAACTAGATGTGCCAGTCGTTGCATTGTCTCAGCTTAATCGAAGCGTTGAGCAGCGACCTGATAAACGACCTGTTATGTCAGATCTAAGAGAATCAGGCGCAATTGAGCAAGATGCCGATTTAATACTTTTCATTTATCGCGATGAAGTCTACAACCCTGATACACCCGAAAAAGGTGTTGCAGAGATTATTATTGCAAAACAAAGAAATGGTCCTATTGGAAGAGTAAAACTAACATTTTTAGGCGAGTACACACGCTTTGAAAATTTTGCTAACCCAGGTTTTCAATCCTACGACGAATAGACTAGATGCGTCCTCTTAAGGTATTTGTTGATCAGGCTTCGCTGCGACATAACCTCGCTATTGTTAAGCAATTAGCTCCCTAAATCAAAAATCATGTCCGTAGTAAAAGCTAACGGCTATGGCCATGGCCTTATTAATGTTGCGCAAGGATTAAGCGAGAGTGATGGTTTTGCAGTACTTGCTTTAAATGAGGCTATTGATTTAAGGGAGCATGGTTTTGAGCAAGATATTTTATTACTCGAAGGCGCATTTGAATCATACGAAATTTCTATTGCAGCAAAAATGCGTTTTAATCTTGTAGTTCATAATCTTCATCAATTACAAATGATTGAAAAATTAAAACTTAATCATCCAATCGACATTCACTTCAAGATCAATACTGGCATGAATCGTTTAGGTTTTAATCCTAACGAAGCAAAAGAAATTCTTAAAACTTTACAAAACAAATCTCATTTTAAATCAATCACACTGATGACGCATTTTGCAACGGCAGATGAGCCGAAAGGCGTAGATTGGCAATTGACTGTCTTTAATGATATAGCACAGCATTTTAATTTTTCTCATTCAGTTGCAAACTCTGCATCTATTGTGAATTTTAAAAAGACACATCTTGATTGGGTTCGGCCCGGCATTATGCTTTATGGCGCATCGCCAATTATGGGGCAAAAAAGTAGCGCATTAAATATCAAACCTGTCATGCAATTAAAAAGTAAAATTATTGCGATACAAAATTTATCTAAAGACGATTCAGTGGGATACGGTGAAACTTTTAAAGCTAAAAATGATATGCGAATTGCCGTTGTTGCATGCGGCTACGCAGATGGATATCCGCGGCATGCACCAACTGGCACGCCGGTATATGTAGAAGGAAAAAAAACATTAACCGTAGGAAGGGTGTCGATGGACATGCTCTATATTGATGTTACCAACATACCTCAAGCATCTATTTCAAGTGATGTTGAATTATGGGGGGAACATATACCTGTTGATGAAGTTGCAGAAAAAGCTGGCACAGTTGGTTACGAATTGCTCTG
>JGI25912J50252_10000284_pt1 | contig 16043 bp, 15 predicted proteins | sample LauGreSBDMM110DD_2_FD_50252 | JGI IMG/M metagenome (IMG submission 50252)
AGGTGGCAAATTCAAGGGGAGCGGTTGTTAAAAGATTAAACCACCACTTTGGTTTAAGAGCCATATCAAAGAAAGTTTTAAAACCAATCTTTGGTGGCACAGTTAATCCATTTCGCATATCACGCCATTTAATGCCACCAACAGCAGTATCAACAGTCAGCATTAATCCTTCAAAGCCCGCCTTTTTTGCTTCTTCAATAAATTTTAAGCTTTGATCACGATCTCGCCACAAATAAAGTTGAAACCATCTGCGCACACCTGGTACTTGATTTCCAATTTCTTCAGAGGAGGTAGTTCCCATTGTTGATAAGTTATAAATTAAGTTATTTTCTTCACAGATTTTTGCAACCATTACTTCGCCTTGATAATGCATCATTCGGGTGTATCCAGTAGGTGCAAAAATTATTGGTAGTGCACTTTTTTGCCCAATAACATCACATGTTAAATCTATTTTAGAGACATCTCGTAGCACCCGCGCTTTAAACTCAACACGGGAATAGATTTCTTGGCTTCTGGCATAAGCTAATTCATCATTTGCGCCACCATCAACATAATCAAAGACTGCTTTTGGTACTCGCTTTTTGGCAAGATTTCGCATCTCAGCAAGGTTTACAACATTTTTTAATTTTCTATCTTGAAGTGGAAATTTAGGCAGAGACCAACCTAGTAACGGCTTTATATTTTTCCAGCGAGGCAGTTGGCGTTTCATATTTAAACCTTTAATCTATAAAAACGTTTTGCTGTGCCAGCCCAGAATGATTCTTGCTCAGACTTTGAGAAATCCTTAGCNAATTCCTCCATAAGGTCAATTGTTTGACTGTAACTGGCAGCAAGCAAACAAACTGGCCAATCCGAGCCAAACATCATTCTATCTGGAGTAAATGATTGAAGAATATGATCAAGATAGGGTTTAAAACTTTCATTATTCCAGTTACTCCAATTTGCTTCAGTAAATAATCCAGATACCTTTACTGAGACATTTTCATATGAGGCTATTTCACTTATTTGATCAGCCCATGGCTGTAATTCACCCTTAGCAATATATGGTTTTGAAATATGGTCTAATACAAAAACATTATTTGGTGATTGCTTTACCAGCTTAACCGCGGCAGCTAANTGTGGTGGCTTTGTTAAAATATCAAATGTNAGTCCAGCTTCTGCAATTCTGTGAACATTTTTTACCACATCATCACGAATTAACCAGTTTGGNTCATCTTTATCTTGNGCNATATCTCTAATTGAAACTAAATTTTTGCCGCCAGCATGTGCTAAATATTTCTCTAATACAGGTCTAATATCATCACTTTCTAAATCTAACCAACCAACAACTGCGCATACTTTTGGGTGAGAAAGTGATAAGTCTAAAAACTCAGGTGTTTCATCTATCGTGGGTACAGTTTGAACAATTACCGTGTAATCAATTTTAGATTTTTCTAGTTCGGGCTCAAATTCATTCATTAAAATTGTACGAGAAATTGGTTTAAGTTCATCACCTTTCATCCAAGTCTGAGGGCGTACATTTAGATCCCAAATGTGATGGTGTGAATCAATGCGCATAATTAGAGAATCTTACTCCTAATATTATCAATCTCATCTAAGCAGTTTTGCCAAAGCAGGCTTGTTTTATCAACGCCACCATCTTCAGTCCACATCAATCTATCAATTATTGCAGATCTCATTTGCAGAAATTCTTTTCGCTTTACAAATGCTCCATCTAATTTTGCACCAGCAGAGCTAACTGGCTTATCAAAAAATATATCGGGTAAGGTGTCAGTTTCAGCACTTATGCCTAGCCTTTGATTCATTTCACGTTGAATAGCTAACCGCATTAGACCTAAGTTAAATAAATCTTCCATATTAATTTCCTGATTAGTTATAGTTTTAACTAAAGCTAAAATATCTTGACTTCGTAATTCTCTAGTTGGTGGCGCGGCATAGATACAAATACCTAATGCATCAAGTGCTGACCAGAGTAGCCATAGATCGCCAATACTCTTCTCACGTCTTTTATCCAAAGTNCCAAGNGGTAANCCACCTTTTGGTATTCCATACTCCATACCAAATTCAACATGTCTACTCCACACCCAATCTGGATCAAAATCAATATCATGTTCAATCACGTCATACCTTGGTCCGGAGGGATTAAGCGCCATAGCTAAGAACAATCCTTGNTTNCCACGAGGATCCCAAGGNGGAATTGCCATTCCTTTTATTTGATTAAATCCACTCTTTAGCTTTTTATTAGCAACCTTATTCACCATTTTAGTTATCGACTTCTTTGGCTTTATTTTTTCTTGAATAAGTAGAGCTGCCATATATATATGTTCAACCCCAACCTCATGACAGTATGAGTTAAAATCAATTAATCTTTCAACATCACCTTCACCGTATTGTGAAAGTAGGGCTGTAATACTTAGTTGATGTTGTCGCCCACCATCAACGGGTGAATCTTTAATTAAATATGATTTAAAGCAGTTCTGCGGACAACCTGGGCAGCTTTTAGCACCATCATCTTTTAAGTATGGTAGAAATGATTTTGGCTCGAAAGTATCTACAACTTTTGGTAGATTTTTACCAAAATTTTTACCTGCCATATATCCAACTAGTGAACTATTNGCCCAAATNCCAAAACCNGGGGCATCATGTTCAGATTTTGTGAGTGGATTACTTTCAAGTCCAGATAAGTATTTATCTGTAATTTGCTTAACACCAGGGCTTATTGCTTGATTTATAGCACCNGNAATNGAGANATATTTAATATTCATTCTTCCAAATACAGCGCCAATACCTCCCTGAGATGTAGCAAAACCATAATCGCTAACCACAGATGCACCTAATGCTTGTTTCTCACCAAATTCACTTATAGCCAGAGTTACTAAAGTGTTTTCAGTTCTAATCTGATCAATCGTTTCCCATACGGATACACCTTTTAATTTTTTAGCTTTAGGAAAATTAAACTCTAAAAAACCGCGTTCAGTAACTTCGATTCCAGTTAAGGATTTAGCCTTATTAGTAATTGCAATTGCATCTACTCCAATTGAATTAAGCGCATTAGCAAGCCCGCCTTGAATTTTTGATTCAATTAGGCCNCCAGACTGNGGTGAAACTGCCGAAACAATTGCATCTGANAGGCCAATTCCATTCTTTCCTCCTAAAACTCCCTTTGATATAACAACAAAATTATTGCTCTTTACTTGGCCAGTAAGAGCGGCTAGTAGCGGAGTAGCAACTGGTAACAGTGGATTTGCTAAATTAATTTCTATCTCATTATGTGAAAAATCACCAAGGTCAATCAGTACTACCTTTGCCATTTTACTCCTTAAATATCTTCAAAATCCTATAGGCTTTACTCATCAATTAGAAGGGCAAGAGATGGCAACAATAACTGGATTTAAAACCTTAGATATCAGATTTCCAACATCAACAGAAAAGCATGGATCTGATGCTATGAACCCTGATCCAGATTATTCAGCGGCTTACTTAATTTTAGAAACCGATGACCCAAAACTTTCTGGTCATAGCCTAGTTTTCACAATTGGTCGCGGAAATGATTTGCAATGTAATTCAATTGCCCAATTAGCTGAAACAGTTATAGGTGAAGAGTTGTCAACACTAGAAAAGCGCATTGGACAGATCGGAAAAGATTTAGTTAGAGATTCACAAATTCGTTGGCTTGGTCCTGAAAAAGGTATTCCACATATGGCAGCCGGGGGAGTTGTTAATGCCATCTGGGATTTAATCTGCAAAATTAATGGCAAACCACTTTGGAAACAATTAGCAGATATGTCACCTGAGGCTTTAGTTGAGTTAATTGATTTTCGTCATATTTCAGATGCAATTACAGAGGCTGAGGCACTTTCAATTTTACAAAAGGCTCAAAGCTCGAGGATATCTAATGAAAAAGTTTTACTAGAAAAAGGTTTACCTGCGTATACAACTACGCCAGGTTGGCTTGGATATAGTGATGAAACAATGATTCGTCTTGCTAAAGAGGCAGTGGCAGAGGGTTTTACATTAATTAAAATGAAGGTTGGCCGCTCTCTTGAAAATGATATTCATCGCTTAGAACTTGTTCGTAAAACTATTGGTAATGATATTCGAATGGCATGTGATGCCAATCAGGTTTGGGATGTAAATGAAGCGATTAAGTGGATTAAAGCAATTAGTCATGTGAACCTATTTTGGGTAGAAGAGCCAACCTCACCAGATGACATTCTAGGACACGCAACTATTGCAAAAGCTATTGCTCCAACAAAAGTTGCAACCGGTGAGCATGTTCATAATCGAATTATGTTTAAGCAGATGTTGCAAGCTGGCTCTATGTCGTTTCTACAATTAGATGCCACAAGAACTGCAGGAGTTAATGAGAATGTGGCGATTATTGTTATGGCAGCAAAGTTTGGAGTGCCTGTCTGCCCGCATGCAGGTGGTGTTGGTTTATGTGAAATGGTTTCCCATCTGGCAATGTTTGATTCAGTTGCCGTCACTGGCCACCATGAAAAAAGAGTTGTTGAGTTTGTTGATCACCTTCATGAGCATTTTGTAATTCCAACTCAAATAAAGAATGCTTGTTATGTTGCACCGCTAGAGCCTGGGGCAGGTGCTGAAATAAACCCTAAATCATTAGTTGAGTTTGAATATCCAAATGGTCACGCTTGGATTAGTCGCTTTTAATGCCGTTTATAACTTTCTGATAACAGTTAATAAAATAATATACTTTCGTCCATTATTTCGTTACTTTTATCNCACAGCGATCCCGCTGCTCTTAAGAGGAGAATAAATGAAATCAAAGAAACTATCGCTAGTAGCAATNTCAACTGCTGCTGCATTAGCAATTACTGGATGTTCATCATCTAGTGATGATGCCGGAGGCGATTTAAATATTGCCATGGTATCTAAGGGCTTCCAGCATCAGTTCTGGCAAGCAGTGCAAAAGGGTGCAGAGAATGCTGCAACTGAGCTTGGCGTAACAATTACATTCGAAGGTCCAGAGAGTGAATCACAAGTTGATAAGCAACTTGAAATGCTACAAGCTGCAATCGACCGTAAGGTTGATGCAATTGGTTATGCATCTCTAGATCCAAAAGCACCACTTCCATTATTAGCAAAAGCTAAAGAAGGAAATATTCCTGTTTACATGTTCGATGCAGCTGCTGGAGATGAAGCAGATCTAGGTGCAGATGGTCCAGCACTAGGTATTGCACGTACAGATGGTGAAGCCGCTGCTGCTCTTGCTGCAGATGAAATGGCTAAGTTAATTGGTGGTAAGGGCAAGGTATTCGTAATTGTTCACAGCCAAACTAACGCAACTGGTGTACAACGCAGAGACGGATTCGTAAACCAGATGAAGGCTAAGCACCCAGGAATTACAGTTCTTGCACCTCAGTATGGCGATGGTGACCACCAGAAGTCTGCTGACATTGTTAAGGCAGTTCTTGCTTCTAACAAAGATCTAAAGGGTATTTATGCAACCAACGAAGGTTCAGCAATTGGTGCTGTTAAGGCACTACAAGAGTTGAAGAAGAAGCCAGGCGAACTTGCTGTAATTGGCTTTGACTCTGGCGCTGCTCAGATCGATGCAATCAAGACTGGCTTAATGGCTGGCGCGATTACACAAGATCCAATCGGAATTGGTTACAAGACAGTACAAGCACTTGTTGCATTCTTGAAGGATGGAACTGTTCCTCCAACATTTATCGACACAGGCTTCTACTACTACACCAAGGACAACATGGAAGAGCCAAACATTGCGGCTGTTCTATATCAATAATTAATTACTGATTAATTATTTAAAATCGGCGGCATCCAATCGGGTGCCGCCGATTTTTATTAAATAAATGAAGGTAGAATGCATTTATGAGTGAATATTCAAAAATACCAATTTCTCCAACTCAAATCTCAGTAGATCTTGCAAATGGAAAATTAATACCTAGTGGCCCGAAACTTATTAGAAAATTATCTGATTTAAAAGGTTGTTTTAAAAATGAGGATGCTTGGAAAAAAGAAGTTGATCAAGGAGATCAAATTGTTTATCAAGTTATTTCATCCATAGTGCCAGAAAGTGCTAGAGAACTACCGCAGTCAATTACTACAATTTATTCTGGAAATTGTGGCGGTGAGTTATACATGACCAAAGGGCACCAACATCCAGATCCACAAGGTGAAATTTACTTTGGATTAGAAGGAAGTGGTGGAATTATTCTGTTTGATGGTAAGCAAAGCTCTTGGATTGAAATAACTCCTGGCAAGATTGGTTATATACCGCCCGGATGGGCACATCGCTCAGTAAATACTGGAGATGATGCTTATAAATTTCTAGCGGTCTATCCAGGTTCATCTGGTCATAATTACCAATGGGTTTTGGATAATGGAATGGGATTAAGAGCATTTAGAAAGAATAATAATCTAGATTTACAAGAATTTTATAGCTAATGATTATTGCTCATGACCTTGGCACCACTGGAAATAAAGCATCTTTACATAGTGATGATGGAAAAATGCTGCAGCACTGCACAATTTCATACCCAGCCCACTTTGCAAGTGGTGGAGTCGCTGAACAAAACCCAATGGATTGGTGGAATGCGGTAGGGGGAGCATCAAAAAAGTTGCTCCAAATGGCGAATGTTTCTGCTGATCAAATTACTGGTATCGGAATTTCAGGGCAGATGATGGGTGCTATTTTCTTAGATGAAAATTTTAATCCAACCAGAGATGCGATCATCTGGGCAGATTTTAGAGCTCAAAAGCAAAGTGATTTATTAATTGAAAAAATTGGATTAGAAAAAGCTTACAAGAAACTTGGCCACAGATTAAATCCCACTTATTCTATTTCAAAAGTGATGTGGGTTAGAGATAATCAACCAGATATATGGGCAAAAACTAAACACATCTGTATTGCAAAGGATTTTGTTAATCAGAAATTAACTGGCAGATTTGTGACAGAGCCATCTGATGCATCCTCAACTAACTGTTTTGACCAAATAAAGCTAAATTGGGATGCTGAAATTTTAAATGCAGCAAACATTCCTATTTCTTATTTTCCAGAAATTGTTTCTTCGACAACAGTAATTGGTGGGTTAACTAAAGACGCTGCAGATCATGTTGGCTTAAATGCTGGCACACCAGTTGTTGCCGGTGGTGGCGATGGTCCAATGGCAGCTCTTGGTGCTGGAATTATTGAACCTAGTGATGGAGCTTATGTATGTATGGGCTCTTCATCTTGGGTTGCAGTATCAACTGATAAGCCTTTACATGATTCAAAAATGCGCTCAATGACTTGGAACCATATTGTTCCAAATAAATTTTCTCCTACCGCCACTATGCAGGCAGGCGGTGCAAGTCTGCAATGGATGGTAGAAGATCTTTTACCAGCTTCTGAAAAAGATAGATATAAAATTCTGCTAGATGAAGCTGGAAAAGTTAATTCTTCAGATGATGGACTTTTCTTTTTGCCTCATATTTTAGGAGAACGATCCCCATATTGGAATCCATCAGCTGCTGGAGCATTTATTGGGTTAGGCCGACATCATGACCGCTCATACTTAGTTCGAGCCGTTCTTGAGGGAGTGGCATTTAATTTATTAACTTGTATTCAAGCTTTCACTGATAATGGCGTACCTATTAAACAAGTAGATGTAATTGGTGGAGGTGCTGAGAGCGCCCTGTGGTTACAAATATTTGCAGACATTTGGGGAGTAAAAGTTAGATCTCGGTCAATTGTTGAAGATGCAAATAGTTTAGGTGCTGCTGTGACCACATTGGTGGCTCTTGGCAAAGGTGAATTTAGTATGGTCAAAGAACTTTCAACTATAACTGCAGAATTTAATCCCACTTCTCAAAGTCAGAAATACCAAAAGCAACATAAGATATTTCTTGATGGCTATTACAAGTTGGAAGAGTGGTTTAATACTAGAAAGATTTCAAATTAATGGCCAAGCCTTTAGTTTTAATTTCTAGTAGATCTTTTTCAACTGGAAATATAGATTTAATAAAAATATTAAATGATTCTGGGTGCGAGATTAGGAAGATTTCAAGTGAGCACAAAATTGAAGAGATATCGAATGACTTAATAAATGCAGTTGCCTGGATTGCGGGAGTTGCTCCAATAACTGATGAGATGATGGCAAAAGCCCCAAATCTAAAAATAATTTCACGCTACGGAGTAGGGGTAGAGGCCGTTGACTTAGCATCGGCAAGGAAGCGCGGAATTTTAGTTGCAAATACGCCAGGCGCTAATAGCAATTCGGTTGCTGAATTGACAATAGGCTTGATATTTTCTGCACTAAGAAATTTATCTATCGCTAATTCCAACGTTCGGTCATCAAATTGGTCTGTAATAAGGGGTAAAGAGATTAATGGAATGATTATTGGCGTAATCGGCTATGGAAAAATAGGAAAATTAGTAGCTAGTAAATTAAATAAGTTAGGTGCAAAAATTCTTGTCTTTGACCCATTTGTATCCGATCCAGAGATAGTTGATTTAGAATTAATAAATAAGTCAGCCCAATTAGTCACACTTCATTCACCTGGGGAAGATCTGATAATTGATCAAACTTGGGTGGATAAGGCACCGCAGGGACAAATTATTATTAATACAGCAAGAGCAAATTTAGTCGACGAATCTGCTATTGCCGAAGCCCTTCGATCTGGCAGATTATCTTTTTATGCAGCTGACACACTCTCAACCGAAAACACCAAATTTGATTCTAAGCTGCTTGCAAATGATCTTGCTGACAAAACCTTTTTTACTCCCCATTTGGGAGCGCAAACTGATCAATCAATTGATTTGATGGGCTCAATGGCAGTTGAAAATGTTTTAGCAACACTTGCGGGTAAACCAATAAGAAACTTAATTACTTTATGAGTCAAACAAATATGAAGTTCATTGGTGTTAGCACTTCGAGCTCTTCCATCATGAAAATATTTCCAGCTTGGAACAAAATTTTAGGTATAAATGCTTCGATATCTGGAATTGATATACCACTTAATGCAAATCCTGATTCCTACATTTCTGCTATTAATCAAATGGTGAATGATTCAGAGTGCCGGGGAGCACTTGTGACTACTCATAAATTATCTTTGTATCAGCATGCAAAATCTTTGTTTCAAGAATTTGATGATTTTGCTGACACCTGTGGGGAAGTCTCATGTGTAAAGATTAAGAATGGGAAGGTAAGTGGATTTGCTAAAGATCCTATATCAGCCGGACTAGCAATAAAAGACTTCTTACCAAATGATTTCTTNGATTCACAAAATGAAGTTTTACTAATTGGAGACGGGGGAGCAGCAATTGCTATTGCTTGGTATTTATCTTCACTCCCAAGACCTCCAGCAAAGATCCATGTATTAGGCAAAGATCAATCACGTTTAAATAATTTATTTAAAGTTATAAGCAAGCGCTTACCACAGATCGAAGTATCAATTTCTAAACCCGAGGTAATTAAAACTATCGCACAGTCTGGAAAGGCTTTACTTATTATTAACGCCACTGGAATGGGCAAGGATTTGCCAGGATCGCCTTGGCCTAACGAATTACTTTTCCCAAAAAATTCATATTTATGGGAATTAAATTATCGAGGAAGCTTAGAGTTCTACCACCAAGGTAAATCTCAGGAGCAATCTCAACAGTTAACAGTTGTGGATGGTTGGAATTACTTTATTTATGGTTGGACTTTGGTGATTTCAGAGGTATTTGATTTGAAAATTGATAGCAAGATACTGACCGAGTTGAAAACTCAAGCACTAATAAATAGATAATTCTTATGTACAAAACACACATATGATGGTTAAATTCACCAATCTAGGGGGTAAAAATGAGTAAGAAAATTAAGTTAGTAGCACTTTTAAAATCTAAGCCTGGAATGACGCGAGAAGAGTTTAAAAAGCGCTGGGTGGATCAGCATGCTCTTATGCCTGCAAAATGGAAAAATATTAAAGGGTACACAATAAATATTGCTATTGATGAGTACCAAGAGATAAAGGGTGATTTGCCATACAACGGGACCGCAGAGCTTTATTGGGATTCACTCGCAGANATGCAGGAGGATTTTGCAACTGATGAAGCAAAGTTAGCTGGAGCAGATGCTGANGAATTCACTATTCTACGAGATCACGTTTATACCGAAGAGTTCATAATCAAGCCCTTGAAATGATTAGATAATGTCACAAATTGTCGTAGTCGGTGCTTGCATGATCGATTTAATTTCATATGTGCCAAGATTTCCTCAAATGGGCGAAACCTTGCATGGCACAGAATTCAGAATGGGTTACGGTGGTAAGGGAGCTAATCAAGCAATTATGGCAGCAAAGCTTGGTAGCAAAGTTGTTATGGTATCCAAAGTGGGAGATGAATCATTTGGTGCTGGTACATTAGAAAACTTTAAGAAAAATGGAGTTTCAACTAGTTTTGTATATAAATCTAAAGAAGAGTTTTCAGGTGTGGCACCAATTTTTGTCACACCGAAAGGTGAAAATTCAATAGTTATAGTTAGTGGGTCAAATAATAAACTTACCGCTATGGAAATTGAAAAAGCATCAAATGAGATTAAACAATCCTCATACTTAATCTGCCAGCTTGAAATTGAAGTCGAACTATCACTAATTGCTCTGCGCCTTGCAAAAAAACTTGGGGTATCAACAATTCTTAATCCAGCACCTGCTAGATCATCTTTACCAGAAGAAATTTATAAATTAGCAGATATATTTTGTCCTAACGAATCTGAGGCAGAACTATTAACTGGAAAAAAAATCAATTCAATGACTGATATTGAAGAAATGGCTAAACAATTTGTAACCGCAGGTGCTAAATCTGTAATTATTACACTTGGAGAAAATGGTTGTTACGTGCTGTCAAATGGTGTTGGTAAACACATATCAGCAAATAAAGTTTCGGTAGTTGATTCCACCGGTGCTGGAGACGCTTTCGTGGGTGCATTGGCACATTTCTTAGATCTTGGGATTGACATTTTTGAATCATCTAAGCGGGCATCGGCGGTAGCGACTATTAGCGTTCAAGGCAAAGGCACGCAAAGTTCTTTTCCAGAGCGAGATCAGTTACCTTCAGAACTACTCAGAAGTAAGTGATCGTTACCGAACTGTTATCCAATAAAGTTTTTACTCTTGAGTAGTTGACTTGGATCTATTAGGCTCATCAAAGTTTAATTGGAGGGCATATGGCAACGGCACAACTTCTTTCAGTTGAAGGAATTAGTAAGTCCTTTCCGGGCGTTCAAGCGCTTAAGGATGTACATCTAGATTTAAATAGTGGTGAAGTGTTAGCACTTGTTGGGGAAAATGGTGCTGGTAAATCAACCCTAATGAAAGTTTTATCAGGAATATATAAACGAGACACTGGTGTAATTAAGTTAAATAATCAACCAATAGAAGTAGATGGCCCATTACAGGCACAAAAGTTGGGAATTGCAATTATTCACCAAGAAATGAACTTAATGCCTCATCTTACAGTTGCTCAAAATATTCTAATTGGACGAGAGCCTAGAAAATTATTTGGGATAGCAACGGATGATAAAGAGTTAAATCGTCAAGCAAAGCTTTTATTAGATGATCTACACCTGAATTTAGACCCGAATCAACTTGTTGGAAAATTGACTGTTGCAAAACAGCAAATGGTTGAAATCGCTAAAGCACTTTCATATGACTCTAAAATTATCATTATGGATGAACCCACATCCGCATTAACTCAATCTGAAACCGATGTTTTATTCACTATTATTGGAAATTTAAGAAAAAGTGGCAAAGGAATTATTTATATTTCTCATCGAATGGAAGAGTTAACAAAAATTTCTGACCGCATTACAGTTTTTCGAGATGGACAATATATTGATACGCTAATTACGAAAGATACAAAAATTGCAAAAATTATTTCTTTAATGATCGGCCGTGAAGTCGCTCAGGATATTCGTCCTGATCAAGTAAAGAAGTTTTCTGATAGTGAAGTGGCACTGGAGATTAAAGGGTTATCAACTAAGAACCTACTAAAGGATATTTCATTCCAGCTTCGAAAAGGTGAGATTCTTGGTTCGCAGGGTTGATGGGAGCAGGTAGAACTGAATTAGCACTTGCAATTGTTGGCAAGGATCAAATTTCAGCTGGTGAAATCATTATCAAAGGCAAGAAAGTTAAAATCAATAATCCTTCCGATGCGGTAGCAAATGGTATTGGCTATTTATCTGAGGATCGGAAGCGTTATGGTGTATTACTTAATCAAGATGTTAAATTTAATTTAGTTCTTTCTAATTTGAGAAGACTAATAAGCAAAATTGGCTTTGTTAATACTGCGAAGTCAAAAGGATTATCAAATGATGCCGTAAAGAATCTTACAATTAGAACTCCTACAATTAATCAAATGGTTAAAAATTTGTCCGGTGGTAATCAACAAAAAGTAGTTATTGGTAAATGGCTAACACGCGAAACTGATATTTTAATTTTTGATGAGCCAACAAGAGGTATTGATGTTGGTGCTAAGGATGAGGTTTATAAACTTATAGGTGAGTTAGCAAAAGCCGGTAAGTCAATAATTATGATTTCATCAGAGCTTCCAGAAGTACTGCGAATGTCAGACAGAATTTTGGTGATGTGTGAAGGCCGAGTAACTGGAATTTTGACTAATAAAGAGGCTGATCAAAATCTGATTATGCAATATGCCACCAAATACAGATAAGGAACAGATAAATGGCTAAATTAAAAGATAACGCACTTATGGCGAGCATTCGCCATCGCGCCGAGCAATCTTTAGCTTTTGCGAGTTTGGTTGCAATTTTCATCTTCTTCACTTTTGCTAATCCAGCCTTCGCTACCTGGTCAAATATCACAGGTATTTTACTCTCAACTGCTGTTATTGGATTGCTTGCAATTGGTACAACATTTGTAATTATTACTGGTGGAATTGATTTATCTATTGGAACCGGTGTAACCCTAACCTCAGTGATGGTTGCTTGGTCATTAAATAACATGGGTATGCCTATTTGGGTAGGAATTATTGTCGGAATTCTTTCTGGTGCTCTAATGGGATTATTTAGCGGATTAGCGATAACAAGATTGCAACTTCCACCTTTTATTGCAACTCTGGCAATGATGCTCATTGCAAAGGGTTTAGCACTAGTAATTTCAGGAGTTAAGCCAATTTATTTAGAGTCAGTAGAAGGTTATAACAATATAGCCCTCGGCCAAATCATTCCTAATTTTCCAAATGCAGTTTTAATATTCTTTGCTTCAGCAGTTGTGGCATCAATTGTTTTAAATAGGACAATAATTGGTCGTTACACCTTTGCTATAGGTTCTAATGAGGAAGCAACCAAGCTATCTGGTATCAATGTTGATCGTTGGAAGATTTTGATATACATAATCGGCGGTATTTATATTGGCCTTGCTGGAATTGTATTGTCATCTCGTCTTTCTTCAGCTCAGCCAGCCCTTGGGCAGGGTTATGAACTAGAGGCTATCGCTGCAGTAATTATTGGTGGAACATCTTTGCTTGGTGGTAAAGGCTCAATAACTGGAACTGTTATTGGCGCACTGATTATGGCTGTTTTAATTAATGGTCTGCGCATTATGGAAATTCGACAAGAGTGGCAAACAGTAGTTACTGGACTTGTGATCATAGTTGCTGTTTATGCTGATTCAATTAGACGTCGCAACGCCGGCGAGCTTTAAATAACTAGATGAAGGCAGCGGTAATAACCGCTCCTGGTGAGATTGCAATTGAAGAGGTTGCCGATCCAACACCAGGAGATAACGATGTCGTAGTANAAGTTGCAGCAGTTGGTATTTGTGGAACTGATCTACATATTTTNGAAGGTGAGTTTGCACCAAAACTTCCAATAGTTCCAGGCCATGAGATGAGTGGAACAGTTGTAGCAGTTGGTAAGAGTGTTACTGAAGTAAANATTGGCGATGCAGTTGCTATCGATCCATCCCTGCATTGTGGGGAGTGTTTTTATTGCCGAAGAGCCCGGGGAAATTTGTGCGAAAACTGGAATGCATTAGGTGTAACTTATCCAGGTGCGGCAGCGCAATTTTTACTATCACCGAAGAAAAATATCCATAAACTTCCAAAAAATGTTGATTTAAAATCTGCCGCATTAATTGAGCCACTTTCATGCGCAGTTAGAGGATTTGATCAATTACCTAGAAACCCTGGTTCACATTATCTAATTTATGGCTCAGGAACTATGGGTCTAATGATGGCTGAACTGGCGAAAGTAAATGGCGCAGCTAGTGTCTCAATTGTGGATTTAAATCAAGATAAGTTAAAAACAGCAAAGGTTCTTGGGTTTACAAATTTAGCAAAATCTGCAGATGAGTTTGATCAACCAAGAGGATTTGATGTCGTAATTGACTGCACNGGCGTTACTGAAGCAATAAANGATGGCTTAAAGCATGTAATGCCNGGTGGGACATTTTTACAATTTGGNGTNGCTAATAAGGNNGCGAAAGTAGAGATTGAACCATTTTGGGTNTATAACAAAGANATTACTATTGTTGGTTCGATGGCAGTTTTACACTCCTTCGATCGAGCTGTTGAATTGTTTGCAAGCGGAGTTTTAAATGTAGATGTAATGATTTCAGATCGTTATTCGCTAGAGAATTATGCTGATGCACTTACCGCGTTTAAATCCGGAAAAGGGCGCAAGACTATTGTGCTTCCAAATGGATAAGCATGAAATCACTATTACTTTCACAGATTGATCAAATTAAGGTAGTAGATCAAGCAACGCCTGAAATAGCTGCTGGTAAGTCTGTAATTAAGGTTTTAGCTTGTGGGCTTTGTGGAACCGATAGACATATATATAAAGGGGAATATCCATCAGCAAAACCAGTAATTTTAGGTCATGAGTTCGGTGGGGTTATTGAAACGCCAGCGGCCGAATCTAAATTTTCTAAAGGTGATTTAGTCTCAGTTGATCCAAATATAGTTTGTGGTACTTGCGAAGATTGCAAAGCTGGTAGAACCGCATTTTGTCCCTCACTTACAGCATTAGGTGTAAATATAAACGGTGGATTTGCAGAGTATGCTCAAGTTCCAGACTCGCAAATATATAAAGTAAGCATTGATTTAAACCCACTGCACTTAGCTTTTATCGAACCAACTGCATGTTGTATTCGCGGGATGGATATTGCAGATTTAAAAGGGGGTGAAAAGGTTGCAGTCTTAGGTGGTGGGGTAATGGGACAAATTGTGGCGCAGTTAGCAAAACTTGCTGGTGCATCTCAGATCACCATGATTACTAGGCAGAAGGCACGTCGTGAATTATCAGAAGCTTTAGGCGCAACAGATTCAGTTGATCCTTTAGAGAAGAATTACCCAGATAAAATATCAAAGTATGATGTCGTGTTCGAATGCGCTGGTGCAATTGAAAGTTTTAATGCGGCTCAAGTTATCGCCCGTCGGGGTGGTTCAATTGTGGTTCTAGGCCTTACTCCAGAAAAAAGTTTTGTTGATTTTAATCCGTTTCAATTAGTCATCAAAGAACTACGTATTCAAGGTTCTTTTTTAAACCCACTAACTCAACGTAGAGCGGCTAACTTAATTGATAGTAAAAAACTGAAGCTAGACCCACTTATCTCTAGAGTGTTGACCTTAGATGAAGTGCCAGAAATCTTAAATAAGCCACCAGCTGACGGTGACATTAAATATATTGTTAAACCTTAAAGTACGGGGTTTAAGAATCTAAGCTCAGTTGGCTTTCTAAAGTACTTTTTATCAATACCATTTATATGCTTAACATGATTTATAAGCATGTGAGCATCCCACTGAGCTCTACTTGACCATTTCTCCATCATTACCCACACCTCTTCACCTTCTCCTGTAACTAAGTCATACATTTCACAACCTGATTCTTTGTAGGACTCTAATACTAAATTTGCGAACTCTTTTTTTAAAAAATTAATATGCTCTACAGCTGGATAGATAGTGGCAATTAGATATAACGGCTTAGACATTTTTCTCCTTTGTTACTTGGTGGGGCGGGTAGGGCTGCAAACTAAGATGATGAAATTATAGTTTCAAGGGCATGCTGCCTACT
>JGI25912J50252_10000293_pt1 | contig 15912 bp, 8 predicted proteins | sample LauGreSBDMM110DD_2_FD_50252 | JGI IMG/M metagenome (IMG submission 50252)
TGATCCGCCACCGCCGCCACCGCCACCGCCTCGTACTGTGTCTGTATTGATAAAGTAACTGTCGCCGCCGGCAACCCCTACATTGACGCCGCTCTCGCGGCGTCCACGGTTACCTACTACAACAGTATAGCTCTGCCCAGGTGTTACTGCAATTGCATTCTTCCAACCAAGTCCGCCACCACCACCAGCGGCATTTCCACCGTCGCCCGAGCCACCGGCACCAACACATACTACTGATACAGAATATACGCCAGCTGGTGCTGTCCATGAGTAAGTGCCACCTATACCATCATAGGTGACACTTCCTCCACCTAGATCAGATCCTTTACCCACATTTGACGAAGGAAATGCGCGGCCTGTTCCCCATATAAGTCTAGCACCGCCGTACCCAGGTCTGGGGTCGGTCTCGACCTGAGGCCCGTTGTAAGGGACTGGCTGGCCTCCGCCGTAATTACCGCCGTGCATTTTTAAACGCCCGGTGCTACTAGTTCCGTACCCATATCCTTTTGTTCCACCTGATCCGCCACCGCCACCAGCGGTATGGTAGGGGTCACCGTTGGTTATGCCGCCACGTCCATTACTGCCTTGTCCATAAAGGCCAACGCCCCCGCCTGCTCCTCCGGCTCCACCGGAGAATTGGGCACCGCTGGCTCCAGCACCACCACCACCACCACTTCCTGCTTGACCGGCGACCGGCGTACCGCTGGTTACCACACTTGATCCGCCATTACCAGAATAACCTCCAGCGCCGCCACCGCCCGGTAGTCGGTCCGGATAGCCAAAACCAGCACCGCTGCTGGCGCCACCATTACCACCACCTATAATGCCACCGAATGGCCCTGCACCTAGTGTGCTGGACAGGTTATCTGAAAAATAACGTCCTAGGCTCCTAACAATAACATCAGTTGATCTTCTAACTTGTGTATTTAAATCGTTGCCTCCGCTTGCATCACTGCTACCAATTTCAACAGTCAGTGTTTCTCCTGGGGACACAGGAAAGTTGTTAATCCAACGTAGATCTCCTCCTTTGCCAAAGATGCTGCCAGGTGCAATAAATACTCCGGACATTAGGTATATGTTGGGGGGCACTATAAAAGTGTAAGACCCAGGGCTTTCAAACGCCACACCACCACTTAGGCCAAATGGTATGTATTGTTGTCTTTGAATTGTTCCGATATCTAGCATATTAAATTGTGTTTATAAAAGTTTGTTAAATGGCAGCAAAGTCTTTAATGGTTATTGCGCCCACCATTGTTCCGTGATTTTGACAAATGTATCTAAATGTACCTGAAACACTAGCAGGTATTTTCCAGTACAGTGTGCCTGAAACTTTACCTTGAGCGGCAGATCCGGTACTGACTACACCTGCGGTGCTTACATGTATTAGATTCGCAGTGGTAATATTTGTGCTGTCTTGCTGAAGTAAAAACGGATGACTGGCGCCTTGCTGGAGGTTGAAAGCTATGGTAGTGCCACTGATAGCATATATTGCAGGATTGTCTCCTGAATATTGATCAATATTATAATTGAATACCGGTGTTGTGACTACTAACATTGTGATTGCAGGCAGATAAATTTTGTCTACTGTGAGGCTTGAACTTGTGGCATCCGATAGTCCGGCAAATGTTGATGCGCCTGACGATCCAGCACTGCCAGTATAACCTAGTGATCCAGCACTGCCAGTGTAACCTGAACTCACAGGGCCAATAAACAACCAAGTATCTGTAGCTGTCTTTATTAAGGTACCTGCAGAGTATTGATTGATTAATGCCAAACTGCTGTTTGCTGCGGAGATTGTAACTCCGCCAGAGCCTGCTATTAATAATCCACCTGAGCCAGCAGTTGATACATCAATACGTTGTCCTACAGCAAATGGCACAACAGAATCTAATGGCACTGTTACTGTTAGGATACTAGAACTAGTAAATCTAACCAGCTTGCCAACGTCCGTAGCTTGTAGAGTATATGATACAGTTTGATCGTTAATTTCCTGTACAGATCCAAAACCACCTATTGACCCAGTGTAACCTATTGACCCAGTAAAACCTGCACCTTGGCTGCCAGTAAAACCTCTTGATCCAGAAAAACCTGAGCTAGCCGGTCCAATAAACAACCAAGTGTCAGTGTCCATTTTTACCAACGTTCCCGTTGCGTATTGATTAAACAATGCTAGACTTGCATTTGAAGCTGAGACAGTAACACCACCTTCGCCTGCTATTAATAATCCACCTAAGCCGGCAGTTGAAACATCAATACGTTGTCCTACAGCAAATGGCACGACTGAATTTAATGGCACTGTTAGGGTTAACGTACTAGCACTGGTAAATCTAACTAATTTTCCTATGTCGGTACTCACTAGAGTATAATTTGTAGTTTGATCGTTAATTGTTTGTATAGATGCAAAACCACCTATTGATCCAGTATATCCCTGTGATCCAGTAAANCCTGNACCTTGNCTGCCNGTAAAACCTCTTGATCCAGAAAAACCTGAAGTTGATGGACCAACTAGGTTCCAAGTATTTGCACTAATTTTAATTACTGATGCTGCAGAGTATTGATCTACAAGATATAAGGCACCGCCTGCTGCGGAGATTGTAACCCCACCTGCGCCTGCTATTGACAAATACCCCGTGCTGGCTAACTGTAGATCAATACGCTGACCTACTGAGAAATTCAATGTACTGTCATTTGGTATTGTAACAGTGATGTTGCCAGCATAAGTAAAACGCACCATGTTACCGCCATCACCTGCAAGCAGTGTATAACTGGCTGTAGATACTGTGGTAAAACTCTGTAGAGAATTAAATCCACCAACCGAACCAGTATAACCCAATGAGCCTGCATATCCTTGCGATCCAGTATATCCTATGGCTGCATAAGTTCCAGGAATACCCTGCTCACCTTGTGAACCTGTAAATCCAATATCACCTTGGCTTCCGCTAAAACCTACTGCTGCATATTCGCCCGGCAAGCCTCTAGATCCCGTGTAGCCAAGAGCTGCATACTCACCTGGAATACCTTGGCTACCTGTATAACCTTGACTGCCTTCACTTCCTGTGTAGCCTAGTGCGGCAAATTCTCCTGGCTCACCTTGACTGCCAGTATAACCTACTGCTGCAAATGCACCTGCAGGACCTTCGCTGCCAGTATAACCTAGATCACCTTGTGAACCAGTGTAGCCTTGTCCTGCAAATTCTCCTGCAATACCTCGACTTCCAGTAAATCCTATTGATCCAGTGTAACCATCTCGTCCAATAAATCCGTCTGCACCTGCTGATCCAGTGAATCCTATTGAGCCAACAACCCCTTGACTACCTGTATAGCCTTGAATTTGTCCAACATCTGACCAAGTATTTCCGGTCCATACCCATAAATTACCTGTATCCCTAGCAATATATCCATCACCAAGATTACCACTGTAGGGATCAGGTAATCCCGAAGATGAAGCTACAGAACCTACAATGGTAACTGAAGTTCCAGCAGGTCCTCTAGATCCTGTAAATCCGATTGATCCTGTAAATCCTGCACCTTGACTACCAGTGTAACCAATAGTAGTAGATATTGCTTTCCAAAAGCGACCGTTCCATACCCAAGTACGATCTTCAAACGTGTACTGTGTATCAACTGCGGGTAATAGGGGAAAATTTAATGGCATTTTAGTAGTATAAAGTAATCATATGTATTTATAGTTAGTTAAAATGTCAAACCCATAGATAGGTGCTTTATCAAAAACTTGTGGGGTGTACCAACTTTTTTGCTTTATTTATGACTTAACTGCCAGTATAATTAGGATTGCGTACAAGAGGAATAGTAGTAGAGCTGTTATCTGTAAACACATAAATAGGGGCATCGCTAAAAATTATACGTACAGCGCCGATGCCGCCTGTACTTCCATAAGCTGCTTTCCCGCCTGATCCGCCATAGCCATAGTTGGCAGTTGGCAATCCCGAATCTACACTACCGTTCCCGCCGGTGGCGTATCGGGCACCGTTGTTACCGGAAACACCAATTCCATATATACCAACGCCACCGCCGATACGACCACCACCACCAAAATCGCCACCGCCACCTCCTCCGCCACCTCCTGCTTGACCGGAGGTGCTCGTAACGATGGAGGCGTTGGTTTGACCGTTCCCGCCGGGGCCGCCGTATCCACCGGCACCACCACCACCGGCACCATAATGAGTTGTGCTGATATAGTCTGGGCCATTACCGCCATTACCGCCAGAACCGCTAACGGTACTATAACCTACAGGTACGACGCTAAGTGTTGGTAAAGTCACGCCACCGCCGGTGCCGCCAGTGCCGCCTTGATCGTTTTGGAGGCCGCCGCCACTACCGCCACCGGCGATCCAAGAAACACCTTGATAAGTTATATAACTAGGCCCGCCTGGGGATCCACCAAAATCGGGACCGCCAACGCCTCCGCCTGCTCCACGCCAGATGCCCACCTCTGTCCCAGGTGTTACAGGATAATTGGAAAATGCTACTAAAGCACCACCACCGGCACCACCACCACACCTTGCATCGGAAATATAGCCACCACCACCGCCACCACCGCCTACAATTACTGCGCTCATATAAAAGCATTTAAGAGGTACGGTCAGTGCTGAAAAAGCAGCAGAAGATATGTATTCCTTGGTAACTGCATTAGCTGTTGAGTTATGTAACTGATATCTGTGTACAACACCTGAACCTGTAATAGTCGCCCAATTGGAGGTCTGTGCAGCTAAAAAGACTTCTCCAGTTAAATTATCTACATATGGTTTACAAAGAAATGTTCCAGTACTAGGGTTAATTATATTAGCGGCTGAGTTCCAGTGGTAGGCATTAGCCAAAGTCTGCGGGGTTACACCAGAAGGTGCTGCAGATAATTTATTATTTGTAATATTTGTACTTAGATCGGCAAGCGCAAATTTAAATGTTACTAAAGCTGCTATGGTTATATCAGTTCTATGGCGTTTTATACATAAAAAACTCATACTGTCACTGGGGCCTGCAATTGCGGTCATTATGTAAGGATCAAGATAATTAATCCAACTTGAATCGCGAGAGTCTTTAAGGGTTAGAAATTTATTAACTTGTGTAGCATCATAAGTATACTCAGTCCAATTATTATTAACACTCGAATATTTAATACAAGAAAGAGTAGCTACTGGAGCAGTAGTTTCACGAAATACATAGAATATATCATCATACTTTGGGCTGGCTGTGACCGTTATATAGTATAAAGTGGCGCTACCCGCAAGTGTATGTGTTGCGCCCCATTCATATCCCCCACTACTATAAGTAGTATTAGTATAAATAACGAGTTTTCCTGTATTCTCTACTGCGGGTGATATTTGGTCAGCGTTGCTGCAAGATAAAGCTATATGCGTACCACTACCACTAATTTTAATATGAGTTGGAAAAATGTCGTTATTTGCAACTGCACTCGGTACATTGGCAATAGGTATTGTTTGTCTAAGAGTCCATGTGGTTGTAGCAGTTGTCGCTCTAGTATATATATTTATTTGCACTCCAGGATTCGCACCTACAAATACTAAACCATTATCTGATATATCCATAACCGCAGTAGCGAATACCCCGCTGATTACCGTACTGTTATCTACTAGAGTTTGTGTTAAAGTCCATGTAGTATCATTGGACTTAAAATAAACATACCATTTGGTGGAAGCATTGTCACTTGTCCTAGCACCCACAATTAACATGTTTGAGATAAGACAAATTTTTGTCTGGGTGACATAACCAGCATCAACAGGCAAATCTATCTTAGTTTGATAAACCGGATTTGTTCCTGCTAAAGTAGTGTAGATATAAACGGAATTATAGACGTATTCAGAACGAACAGCTCCACTTAAATCTGATCTTCCTAATACAGCTAAAGTCCCACCATAAGCCGCTATAGCTTTACCAAAATTGGCATTAGTACTATTAGTAAATAAATTTGTTGGAGCCGCTAATGATGATACAAAATTTAAACCATAACCAGGTTCTGATACAGTAAAATACAACCTAAAGAATGTACGAGCATTAGCTAAGTTTACTCCATCAGACGCGGTAATTGTAAGCTCAAAACTTCCACCGTGAGCAGTATTAGTTGAAGGCGTTATAGTGAATACGTCATTATTCTGTGCTATAGTAGCTACGTTGCCTAGTGTACCCGCAGTAATAGTATAACTCCAATTAATCGGGCCATATTCAGGGTCTTGTGCAGCCATAGTAATTACTACAGGTGTACCTGTTGTACTTAGTAGATAACCTGGTTGAGGTCCTGCTGTAATAACTGGTGCTAAGTTAGCAGTAGTTGCAGTAAATATCAAAATCCAGGAAGTTCCGTTATACAGATACATCCTGTTAGTTGCGGTAACATATACTAAAGCTCCTTCATTAGCTGAAACCGGTAAGTTTGCTTCAAGCTCATAAATAGTTATTCCTGCACCTTGACTACCAGTAAATCCTGCACCTTGACTACCTGTATAGCCCATACTACCGGTATATCCATTAGCGCCTGCCGAACCTGTATAACCCGGAAATGTAGTAACGGATTGCCAAGCGCGGCCATTCCATTGCCAAGATCTACCGCCAAAGGTGTAGACATCATTTGTTATGGGATTTACGGGAAAACTCACTGTAGTCATAATATTTCCTATATTTATTGAGCCTGTAACTCGGCTTCTAAAGCTGTTTTGTGGAGTTCAGCTTTTCGTTTTTCTAGTTGACTAAAAGCGATTACTCGTTCCATATGAGCTTTATACTCTTGTAAAGCTGGGTCTTGGCCAATAGTATCAACAACACGTTGGTTTGTTGAAATATCTAAGTTAAAACGCTCTATTTCTTCCGTACGTGCTTGAATAGCATTAGTTAAATATTCTGTTTTATTCATTGATTATCCTTGTTAATTTGTTAATGTGCCAAAAGCGACACTAGTTGGGTTTGCTTGACCTACTGGCATAATAGTAACTTCTCCGAAACCTGCGGTATTGTTCCATCCTAGAGCTATTTCTGATCCCGATGCGCCACTAGTTGAAAACACAAGCAGTTTATCATCGGGAGAAAGAACCACATCTGACAGCAAGGAACTTTGTGAAAAAGTAAAACTAGGTGGGTCTGCAAATCTAGCACCTATACCATTTATATCATCCCATTGATATGCTTGAATGCTGGCGGCGTCTGCCGCCGCGGTATGAAAGAATAATACGTTTCCAGCATTATTCCAAAATACTTTCAATATAATAGTCACGCCGCCAGTAAAGTTAGCATAACTATACTCGCTACCGTAATAGTTAACAGGATCCCACCTAAATAATTTAAATTTAGGGGTTCCTCTATCCATGCCAACTCCTATAACTGTTCCTGTTGGATTCCACGTAACACTGTAAGTATATCTACTACTATCATTAGTAATACTAAGTGGTGTTGATATAGATCCTAGACTACTACCGTCGCTGTTGTTTATCCTAAACAAATAAACTAAGCCACCTGAAGCAGAGTGTCCGCTACCATAAAAATTGCCATCTGGAGATATGCTTGGTCGCCTAATCCCACTAAATGGATAGTTATTTAAGTATACCGCAGTAGTGGCTATTCCAAACGTTTTGGTCGCTGTATCATATGTAATACTACATAATCTGCCATCAACTGCGGCTGACCAAAACCATAATCTATCAGATACGGGCGACGCTCTCATTGTATCTCGAGCAGGAGTGTAGGTTTGAGTTCCTGGAGAATATGTAGAAACTGCTCCGCCTGCTTTGGTAAATTCGTAACCATTAATTGAGTTGTAACTTGCGTAAAACAATGTTCTACCATATCTGTCCCAAGCAACGCTAGAATAAGCATTACTACCTGGTGCTGTATATAAAGTGGTTGAAATAGCAGAGCCGGTCCACGCATAAATTAACGGCAAACTTGATTGTTGACCAATNNCAAATACTATNGAGAACTCTTGAGGCCAGATTTTAGTAGCCTGAAATCTAGTAATCTGGTTTAGAGTCCACCATCCGTTAGCATTTAAAAAAGTTACTACAGGAGCAGCAGCTCGTATGAATCCCCCAGGTCTTGTAAGTGCCATATATATCCCTTAACTTATTTCGTCCCAAACAGCCACAACTGACACAAAGTTAGCCGTTCCAGCAGTGGCTCCAATAGACTGATTTTCCAGCAAGTAAATTGAGTTCGATTTATCTACTAACAACATACCTGCGTTGGCTGGAATACCTAGTGTACTTACTAATGGGTAACCTGTGCCGCCAAGTTCTGCTGCACTATGCAGTGTAAGTGTTAAATTTACAGGAGCGGCATTTGTATTGGCAGCATTAATTACATTGATTTTTAAAATCTTGCCACTTCCAGCAGGATTATTAATTAACTGTGTTGCTGCTGTAGTGGTTAAAGTTACAGCAGAATTATTACCATATAAGTTTGTTGCAGAAGCTATGTTTGGATTAGCCATGTATGTTCCTTAAATATTTAAAATGTAGTATTTGAGGCCACTACCGGCACTGCCAGTAAATCCTATAGAGCCTGTGTAACCATCACGTCCTATTACTCCGTCTACACCAGCAGATCCAGTGTATCCTAAACTTCCAGTATATCCTGCTCCACTCGTGGTGATTTCAACCCACTGCACTGTGTCACCATCGTCAGTCCACACAAATTCAAAACCCAATGACGAATCATACCATCTATCTCCAGCTGTAGGATTTAATGGAGGTGTATCTGAATAGGTAAATGAACTTTCGCCGCGACTACCAGTGTAGCCAACTGAACCAGAGTATCCAATTGCTGCTGCTTCTCCAGGAAGTCCGCGACTACCAGTGTAGCCAAGTTCGCCAGCACTACCCGTGTAGCCTACAGCAGCATAAGCACCATCGACACCTTGACTACCAGTGTATCCAACTGAACCAGTATAGCCCACTGAACCAGAGTATCCAATTGCTGCTGCTTCTCCAGGAAGTCCGCGACTACCAGTGTATCCAACTGAACCAGTAAATCCTATAGCAGCATATTCGCCAGGAACACCTTGCGATCCTGTAAATCCTGCACTGCCTACTGATCCAGTATAGCCTAAAATACGACCAACGTCATTCCATGCTGATCCAGACCATACCCATAGGTTCCCTGTGTCCTGTGCAATGAATCCATCACCTTGGTTTCCAGTGTATGCAGGATCTAATCCTGAGCTTGTAGAAACTTGTCCAACAATGTTTACTGAAGTTCCTGCAGGNCCTTCGCTGCCAGTATACCCTNAGTCNCCAATTGATCCTGTGTAGCCTTGGCGTCCTAGAAATCCACTAGCAGCTACTTCAACCCACTGTGCAGTATCACCATCGTCAGTCCATACTAGTTCTGCACCAGTTAGACTGTCCATCCATCTATCACCAACTTGTGGATTTATAGGAGCAGTTGGTCCGTAACTAAAACTACTTTCACCTTTGCTACCACTAAATCCACGGCTTCCAACAAATCCNTCTGTACCTCTACTTCCAGTAAAGCCACGACTTCCAGTAAATCCTAACGATCCAGTAAATCCCGCACCNCTTGATCCTGTAAATCCCTGACTACCAGTAAATCCAACTGATCCTGTTAATGATGTTACTGTAGACCACGATCTAGCACCTACGGTGGTACTGACTAATACCTGTCCATCAATAGATGGTAAGCCAAGATCTGGTTCTGCATTTCCTACATCAAGATAGCTACCGCGATTAGGATCTAATGCTGCACCAGTTAGCTTTTTTACTCTACCGCTAACTAGACGGCTTTTACTCATTACTTGTCTCCAACACACTCATAACCAAGTTGATTGTACTGTTGACACTGACCACTGCTTTTACAGATGCACCTTCTTCCATGACTAATTTACCTGTGGTAATCTCTGCTGAGTCATTAGTCGGAATAGTAAATTCTTTCAGCATGACGTAATCTACATCATTCTTTCTAAGTGTAAATGTTATAGTGGCAGCCACAGTGCCAAAGTTACTAGCCTGTGCACCTAATACAATAGTAGTAATTCCCTCAGGAGTTGTATAGATTGTCTGTTCGTTAGTGGTTAGTTCATATGGTTTAGTTCTAAACGTATTTAAGGGTAGTGCTGCGGTTGCCATGTTAATCTCCAATTGCTAATATATAAGGTGTCATCACAGCAAACAAACTCTTAGTAAACGTTCTACCAGAAATTGTACCTGTATTCCTATTAATAATTAATCCGTCACCAATTCTAAAGTCTCCACGCTGGTCAGTACCAGTGTAGTAGATCTTTCCTTGGTTTAAAGCTACNGCTTGATTCTCTGCTATAGGAATGCCACCTAGATAAGGCAAAGCTGTATTTACATTTGTACCAGCACCTATCCATTCAAAAGTGTGGCCCGATGAAGTGATCAAACTAAACTGATGAAAGCTNACATTGGCATTGTCCNCAATGTTAGCTGGCACACTTTCTTCTAATACAATAGTACTTGAATAGGCATTGGTAATTAAATTAGTTACTATGTCAAACAACCCATCAGTTTGGGTAGCTTCAGCGGCACTTGCTGCGGGGTTGCCAGTACTTTGTGTTACTATAATGTTTAGTGCTGTGATGCTAGTGTTAACTACACAGGCAGCTACTACTGACTTAATGTAGTTAAAGGTAGCGGCNGTTGCTGCCTGTTCACCTACAGGTACCTGTAGTGTGCCTGTACTATAGTATTCATCAGCTGCATCTGCCGTTTGACTGTTGCCTCCGTAGAGTACATCGTAGGTCACTGCATCTACAATTAAGCCAATGTCTCTGCGGCATTTAGTTTGATCGTAAGTTAATCCAGAGTAGTTTGCAGTAATGTAAGCAATGCCTTCTTCAATGATAAAGTTTCTATTGGCCTGTATGATAGTCTGTGCTTTGGGCTTGTTAGCATCAACATTGCTAGGACTAGCCCATACATACGCAGGAGCAGTGCCGCCGGCCATGATAGCCAGAATGATGTCAAAGTTGTTGCTGACTCTAGTTCGTTCTGCGCCCACTGTCATTAAGGCTAGTACTGCTGTTTTAACAAAGTTTACAGCAGCCAACGTTTCAGTTAGTTGTCCAGTTATTACTAGACTAGCAGTTGCTCTATTATAGCTGATACCTGCTTGTATGCTCTTGTAGTTAGTGCTGAACATCATATCATCAACCACTGCATCAATGATCAATCCTATATCACGTGTACACTTAAACTCATTGTAGTCAAAACTTAGATATGTTTCATTTAGAAAATCAATAGTGTCTGCTTGTATTTTACTCTTGCCATCTAGCACTGTTTGTCTTAGGTTTCTTGCAGTTGCGGATTCATCTGCATAGCTAGGTGTAGCTATTGCAGTGCTACCACTGGTAAAGGGTGTAGAACTAAACAAAGTATAGTAAGTATCATCGCCTGCAAATTTAACCGCGTCGCCTACGTTAGGACGAGTAGTTAAATTATCTATGACAAATGTACGTCCTCTAATTTCACCGTTAACCTTGCCCGCATACAGTGTAGAGCTAACTCCGTCTGACTTCAGCGCATATGTACCAAAACTACTGTTACTGTTAGTTACTGAACAAAAGCCTCCGTACTCACACAAGAAGCCTACTGAGCAACAGATCGTAAACACAGACACTAACTGAGTGTTACCTCTGTTCAACATGTGAATACCGATACCACCTTGGTTGTATTGAGTATACGCATCAACAACCATAGAGCGAAGTCCATCTGCGTGAGCACCATCTACTCGCATGCCTGTACCAGTGGTGGTCATTGATGTACAATTTTGTACATATGGACTGGTATGAATAACTCCTGCGCTGCCGTCTGGATTAAATGCCACTGCTGATGAAGGACTTTCATGATCTTTAAAAGTCATGTGTGCTAGATAGACTGCATTGTTTACCCAAAACATATCTTGTGTTTTGTTAAGTGGACGAACTGTAACTGTACGTAAACTGTCGCCTACAATGGCCACGCCCTCTGGCACTATCATAGGATTAATTTCTGTATAATCTCCGCTTTTAACAAAAATTGTAGTGCCGTAGGTAGCTGTTGCCAATGCGGATCTAATTGTTAGTTTTGAACTAACTAGAGAATCACCAGCATTTAGATCGTTTCCGCTTTTGCTAACGTACATTACGTTAGAAACAATACCACTACCTGCTGACCCTGTATAGCCTGCGCCGCCTTGAGATCCAGCAAAGCCCCTTAATCCACCATAGGCAAGTGTATTCCATCTATCAACACCATTACCTACCTTAAACAACGAGGTATCTGTTTCAATAGCCATTTCCCCATCTGCCAAGATAGGGTTGGCTGTGGTCCACTCTAGTGCTGTTCCTCTTCTAAACTGTATTTGTATAGCCATTTTATGTTTAATCTACTGTTATTTTAATATTTATGCAGTGACTCCACCCGCATCTATACTAGTGATTCCGCCGTATATTGATGTTGGTGATCCACCATCAAAATTACCAACAGCACCACCTCCTCCGCCGCCCGCATCACCTGGATCCCCTTTAGGTCCTTGACTACCTGTAAACCCAGTAGCACCTGGTGTGCCCGCACTACCAGTAAAACCTGGTGTACCTACTCCAGATGTTCCAGCCGATCCAGTAAATCCTAGACTACCAACAAACCCTGTAGCACCTCTTGATCCAGTAAATCCTGTGCCTGCTGATCCTACAAATCCTACTGATCCTGTAAATCCACGACTGCCTGTAAACCCAACGCCATTACTACCAGTAAATCCTATAGAGCCTGTGTAACCATCACGACCTATTACTCCGTCTACACCTGCTGATCCAGTATACCCTTCACCAGCAGATCCTGTATATCCTAGTGGCCCAATTAATCCCTGTGATCCAGTAAATCCTACACCCTGCGATCCAGTAAATCCCAAACTACCTGTATAGCCTAAACTTCCTGTAAATCCTGTGCCGCCTACTGATCCAGTATACCCTATACCTTCACTACCTGTGTAACCTATGTCACCTTGACTTCCGTTAAATCCAGTAAAGCCACGTGATCCACTGTAGCCAATGCTGCCTGTAAATCCAATAGTGCCTTGGCTACCAGTGTAGCCAACAATAGGTCCAACGTCATTCCATGCAGTACCTGTCCAAATATTCAAATGTCCGTTGTCTCTAGTAATGTATCCGTCACCAATTGATCCGGTATAAGGTATAGGTAAGTTAGCAAATGATGCTACTGATCCTACAATGGTAACACTGGTACCAGGAGTACCTTGATCACCTTGACTACCAGTATAGCCTATGGACCCAGTAAATCCTACACCCTGCGATCCAGTAAATCCTACACCCTGACTTCCTGTAAATCCTAAGCTACCTGCGTATCCAGTTAGGCCTGTAGCACCACGGCTACCAGTGAATCCTGCACCTTGACTTCCAGTATAACCTAATCCTCCTGGTAATCCTGTAGTACCCCTGCTACCAGTAAATCCTGTACCTTGCGAACCTGTAAAACCTAAATCACCTTGAAGACCTTGAGTTCCACGTGATCCAGTAAATCCTGCACCTTGACTACCAGTGTATCCTAAACTGCCTGTATATCCGGCACTACCAGTAAATCCTGCACCTTGACTGCCAGTGTATCCTAAACTGCCTGTATGTCCGGCACTACCTACAAATCCACGTGATCCTGTAAAGCCTATACTACCTGTGTAACCTAACCCGCCTATACTACCTGTGAATCCTGCACCTTGACTTCCTGTAAATCCAATACCGCCAGGCAGTCCTGTGGTGCCTTTGCTGCCAGTAAATCCAACAGACCCAGTATACCCTAAGTCGCCTGACGGTCCTGCTACTGTACTTGCTGATCCAGTATACCCTATAGGACCTGGGGCTGTACTTTGCGAGCCTGTGAAGCCAGCTGATCCAGTGTAGCCAATTGACCCGAACAATCCTTGTATACCACGTGATCCAGTAAATCCTACGTCGCCACGGCTTCCTGAAAACCCGATGTCACCACGGCTTCCTGAATAACCAGTAACTCCTGTACTGCCAGTAAATCCTGTTAGGCCAATTGGACCTTGGCTTCCAGAATAACCAAGTGAACCAGTATTTCCTTGACTGCCAACAAAGCCAGTATTTCCTTGACTGCCAACAAATCCTACCACACCTCTTAATCCAGCACTGCCAGTATACCCTAGTGATCCAGCACTGCCAGTATAACCTAGTGATCCAGCACTGCCAGTATATCCTATATCACCTGCTAGTCCAGTAGTGCCTCGTGATCCTGTAAATCCTGCACCTTGACTACCTTGAACTCCTCGACTGCCTGTAAATCCAACACTGCCAGTATAGCCTTGACTGCCTGTATAACCTATATTTCCTTGACTACCTGTATAGCCTAGTGCGGCAAATTCTCCTGGTATGCCTTGCGACCCAGTATACCCTAGTGAACCCACAAATCCTTGTGATCCTGTATATCCTAATGCTGCAAATGCGCCGGAAGGACCTTGGCTTCCAGTAAAGCCAGTTATACCACGCGAGCCTATAAATCCAGTAACGCCCTGACTACCTGTAAAGCCGCCAGCAGGACCTTGTGGACCTTCATTACCTTGACTACCAGTATAACCTATCACACCTTGATCACCAATAGGTCCCTGGTCACCAATAGGTCCCTGGTCACCTTGGGAACCTTTTGATCCTGTATAACCTAGCGGTCCAATTTCTCCAGTTTCACCAATAGGTCCTTGGCTTCCTGAATATCCGCGTGATCCTGAGTAACCTAAACTTCCAATTAAACCTTGATTGCCGGTATCACCTTTGCTGCCTGTGAAGCCAGCTGATCCAGTGTAGCCAATTGACCCGGACAATCCTTGTATACCACGTGATCCAGTGTATCCTATATTGCCTTGACTGCCTGTGTACCCAACTGAGCCAGCATCACCTTGACTGCCTGTGTACCCAACTGAGCCAGCATCACCTTGACTGCCTGTATAACCTATATTTCCTTGACTACCTGTANATCCTAGTGCTGCATACGCACCTGGAATACCTTGACTACCTGTGTACCCTATATCTCCTTGACTACCAACAAATCCTTCAGAGCCTGCAAAGCCACGTGACCCTGTATAGCCTATTGAGCCAACATAACCTAATGATCCTGTATACCCAGTCTCTCCCTGACTTCCGCTAAATCCTCTACTACCTGTAAATCCTAAACTACCTGTAAATCCTTTGCCACTTCCTACTGGAGTTAATACCACACTTAACGTAAATGTAGCACTGCTGCTCTGCGGCACTGCATCTGTTACACTTACTGTATAAACAGTACTAGTAGATAATACAGTAGGTTGTCCGCTGATAAATCCTGAAGTTGTATCAAATGATAGTCCTGCAGGCAATACAGGACTAATAGCATATGCAAGTGTACCAAATCCACCGCTGGCTATAACAGGCTGTACGTTTGAATCACTGTTGATTTCTAATATTTGACTGTTGTTCTGAGCAGATGCTATCAGTGCCGGTGGACTTACATCATTAACTGCTATACTAATTATTTTCGATGTTGTTACTGATACTGTGTCAGTAACTGTTATTACAAAGTTAGCAGCAGGCACGTCATCAGTAGGAGTTCCTGTTATTTGTCCTGTTAATGTGTTAAATGATAATCCTGCAGGCAATGCGGGACTAATATCAAAAGTCAATAGCCCGGTTCCCCCAACTGCCGTAACAGGACGTGATGGAGTAATTTGTGTGTATACAGCAAATACCAATGTTGGTGTAACTATTGTTGCAATCAACGGCTGTGCTATCACTGACAATGCAAATGTTTTACTGCTAGTTTGACTTAGTGCATCTGTTACTGTAACAGTAAATGTTGTGCTAGCTAGTATAGCTACTGGGGTTCCCGATACTGTACCAGTTGATGTATCAAATATCAATCCATTTGGCAA
>JGI25912J50252_10000294_pt1 | contig 15903 bp, 16 predicted proteins | sample LauGreSBDMM110DD_2_FD_50252 | JGI IMG/M metagenome (IMG submission 50252)
CTCAAAGGATTCTGAGTACTTACTACAGATGCGTGAGAAGCAAAAGTGCGCACGTATTTACGGAGTACTAGAGAAGCAGTTCCGTGGTTACTACGAAGAGGCAAACCGTCTGCAAGGTAAGACTGGTGAAAATCTTTTGGTACTACTTGAAACTCGGTTAGACAACGTGGTCTTCCGTGCTGGCTTTGCTAAGAGCCGCGACATGGCACGCCAATTAGTGCGCCACGGTCACTTCTTAGTTAATGGCAAAAAGGTAAACATTCCTTCTTTCCGAACTACACCTATGGACATAATTGATGTTGTGCCAGATTCATTAGACACCACACCATTTATCGTCGCAAGTGCAGAGCTTGGTGAGAAATCTGTTCCAGCCTGGATGGAGGTTGTGGGCTCAAAGATGCGAATCTTGGTTCACGCAGTCCCTACCCGACCAATTATTGATACTCAAGTACAAGAGCAACTAATTGTTGAGCTTTACTCCAAGTAATCAAGTACTTAATGCAGTAAAGATTTACCGCAGTAAAAACTAAATATCTAAGCCCAACCGAAAGATCAAATAGAGGGTCTTTCAGAACATACGGAGGAACAAAGTGCTAATTGCACAACGCCCAATCCTCACTGAGGAAGTAGTAAGCGAGTACCGTTCACGGTTCATTATCGAGCCGCTAGAGCCAGGTTTCGGCTACACCCTTGGTAACTCAATTCGTCGTACATTACTATCTTCGATTCCCGGTGCAGCTATTACCGGTATTCGCGTAAATGGCGCATTGCATGAGTTCACATCTTTAGAAGGTGTTAAAGAGGATCTCGCTGAGATCGTTTTAAACATCAAAAACTTAGTTTTATCCTCAGATAATGATGAGCCATCACTTCTTTACATTCGTAAAAATGGTGAGGCAGTTGTTACTGGCGCAGATGTAGCAGCTCCAGCAGGAGTTGCGGTACACAATCCAGAGCTTCACATTGCAACTTTGAACTCAAAAGCAAAGTTTGAGATTGAGCTAACTGTTGAGCGTGGCCGTGGTTACATCACTGCGGTACAAAACAAGCAAGCAGGAGGTGAGATTGGCCGGATTCCGGTTGATTCAATTTACTCACCCGTGCTTCGTGTTACCTACAAAGTTGAGGCAACACGTGTTGAGCAGAGAACCGACTTTGATCGGTTAGTTCTAGATGTTGAGACTAAGCGATCAATGAAACCATCAGATGCAATGGCATCAGCTGGAAAGACATTGGTTGAGCTATTTGGTCTTGCTCGTGAATTAAATGCTAACGCTGAAGGAATTGAGATGGGACCTTCCATTCAAGATGCAGCCCTGGCTGCAGATATGGCACTTCCAATCGAAGATCTTGATCTAACAGTTCGTTCTTATAACTGCTTAAAGCGCGAAGGAATTCACACAGTTGGTGAATTACTTTCTCGTTCTGAGGCAGATCTAATGGATATTCGTAACTTCGGCTCCAAATCAATTGATGAGGTTAAGGCGAAATTACAATCTATGGGAATGCAACTTAAAGACAGCCCAGCTGGATTTGATCCAACTAAGCATGCTAACTACGGAAGNAGTGTTGATGATGAACTTGTTGACGCGGAAGAGTTGTAGGAGAAAAAATGCCAAAGCCAAGTAAAGGCCCACGCCTAGGTAGTGGACCAGCACATGAGAAATTATTGCTGGGNACACTTGCTGCGCAACTTTTCGAAAAAGGAAAGTTNACNACAACCGAAGCTAAAGCAAAACGTCTTCGCCCATTAGCAGAGCGATTAATTACTCATGCTAAAAAAGGTGATCTTGCTGCACGCCGCCGAGTTATGGCACGTATCTCTAGCAAATCTGTTGTGCACACACTCTTCACTGAGATTGCACCACGCTTTGCATCCCGTGCTGGTGGCTACACCCGTATAACTAAAATCGGTCCGCGCAAAGGTGATAATGCACCAATGGCGGTAATTGAAATGGTTGAAGCAGGTGCACCAGTTAAAAAGGTAGCTAAAAAAGCAGCAGCGAAAGCTGAGTAATAACGCAGCCTAAAAGAAAAAGATTATGACAAAACCCACTCTTAACCCTAAGAGTGGGTTTTCTCGTTTAAGAATTGATTTAACTTACGATGGAACAAATTTTTCAGGCTGGGCAAAGCAACCAAATCTGCGCACCATTCAAGAAGAGGTAGAAAAAGCCTTATCTACTATTACCCAAAATCAGATCGCAACAGTTGTGGCGGGGCGAACTGATGCTGGCGTNCATGCAAAACAACAGGTAATACATACAGATCTACCAGAAAATACCAACATTGAAAATCTAGTATTTCGNCTAAATCAGATTTTAGATAAGGATGTTCGAGTTATTAGCACCTGTTGGGCTGAGGTGAATTTTCACGCCCGCTTCACACCAATTTCGCGCACCTATCAATATAAAATAATTGATGCTGGCAAAGTAACCGCNCCACTTGATCGGTATGACAGCGCTGAGTGGTTTAGAGAGTTAGATATTGATCTAATGAATGCTGGCTCANAGTTACTNNTAGGAGAGCATGATTTCTTTGCATTTTGTAAGTTTCGNGAAGGCGGAAGTACTGTTAANAATCTTATGAAATTTGATTGGCACCGTGATGAAAATGGCGTAGTTATCGGTGAAGTTAAGGCAGATTCTTTTCGTTATAACATGGTTCGTAATTTGGTAGGAGCAGCAGTTTGTGTTGGTGAAGGTAGGTTTGCACCCGAGTGGATGCTTAAGACTTTGCAAGATAAGGTGAGAATCTCTGATAGTTATGTATTTCCAGCAAAAGGATTAACTTTGATCAAGGTGGAGTATCCGCAGCCAGATCAATATTTGAGTAGATATAAAAANAACCTCTCAATTCAAGAGCTTGAAGAGGTTGAGGGCTGATTTTGAGCGCATGAGAATGCGGTTTTGACCTAATCCCATACCGACAGGTAATCTACGCATGTTGGAAATGACCCATTTGGGACAATCCTTAATTTAAGAAAAGAGATAGCGTGCGCACTTTTACACCTAAAGCAGGTGAGATCACTCGTACTTGGCATCTTATTGATGCCCAAGATGTAGTGCTTGGTCGCCTTGCTACGCATGCTGCACATTTACTTTATGGCAAGCATAAAACCACCTTTGCTCCGCACATGGATATGGGTGATTTTGTAATTGTTATTAATGCTGAGAAGGTAGTTTTAACTGGTGCAAAAGTTTCACAGAAATTTGCTCATCAACACTCTGGTTATCCAGGTGGCATGACCTCAACTGTTTACTCAGATATGTTTGAGAAGTTCCCAACTCGGGCGGTTGAAAAAGCTATTAAAGGAATGCTGCCAAAGAATTCGGTAGGAAGAGCAGCTCTTACTAAGTTAAANGTTTATGCAGGATCTGAGCATCCACATGCAGCACAAAATCCTAAGGTATTTGAGTTTAGCCAAGTGTCCCAGATCGTAAAGAAGTAATAGGAGAGAGATGTCTGAAGAAATTTTAGAGGTAGGCGATGAGACGGTTCCTAGCTCATACAGTTCAAGCACGCCATCGGCTGCAACAAATCGTAAAGCAATCACCGCACCTGGTGGTGGCGTTGGTCGTCGCAAAGAGGCGGTTGCCAGAGTTCGCCTAGTTCCAGGTTCTGGTCGTTGGGTTGTAAATGGCAAGCCACTTGAGGTTTATTTTCCAAATAAGGTTCACCAACAATCAGTTTCAGAACCATTTCGCACAGTAGGTGCTGAGGGAACATATGATGTTTTCGCTCGCATTAATGGTGGCGGAACATCTGGCCAAGCTGGTGCACTTCGATTAGGTGTAGCACGTGCGCTTAATGAGATCGATATTGATGCAAACCGTCCATCACTTAAGAAGGCTGGCTTCTTAACTCGTGATGCTCGTGTAATTGAGCGAAAGAAGTACGGCCTAAAGAAGGCTCGTAAGCGCTCTCAATACAGCAAGCGTTAATTTACTTTTAGTAACTTAAATCTAATGGCCCTCTTCGGCACCGATGGTGTGCGAGGTGTCGCCAATGTTGATCTAACCGCAGAGCTTGCAGTTGATTTAGCAATTGCCGCCGCTCATGTATTAGGTGAGATTGGTTTATTTGCCGGCCATCGCCCCAAAGCCATTGTTGGTCAAGACTCTCGCGCCTCTGGTGATTTTTTAGAGGCAGCAGTTGTTGCAGGTTTAACTAGCGCTGGTGTTGATGTTTATCGAGTTGGTGTATTGCCAACACCTGCAGTTGCCTTCTTAGTTAAGGAAAGTGGTGCTGATCTTGGCGTAATGATTAGTGCATCCCATAATCCAATGCCAGATAATGGAATTAAGTTTTTTGCAAAGGGCGGGGATAAATTAGCTGATTCACTAGAGTCACAGATCGAGGCAAGATTAGGTGAGCCATGGGATAGACCAACTGGTTTAAATGTTGGTCGAATTATCTTTGATGAGGGTGCTAAGGAGCGTTATATCTCCCACCTACTTTCTACTATGAGCACAAAATTAACTGGGCTAAAGGTAATTGTCGATTGTGCAAATGGCGCAGCATCATCTGTAGCACCTAATGCTTATGANAGAGCGGGGGCAACAGTTACCGCAATCTCTGCTACTCCAACTGGGTGGAATATAAATGAGAATTGCGGCTCAACTCATTTAGATAATTTAATAAGTGAGGTAAAAAAGAGTGGTGCTGATATTGGTATTGCCCATGATGGTGATGCTGATCGTTGTTTATTAATTGCCTCAGATGGGCAGATTATTGATGGGGATTACATATTAAATATATTAGCAACTGACTGGCTATCTGCCGATAAGTTAAATAAAAAAACGGTGGTCGGCACCGTAATGAGCAATCTAGGTTTTATTNAATCGATGGAATCTCTAGGTATTAAAGTTGAAAAGACTGCAGTGGGTGATCGTTATGTCTTAGAGAAGATGCTAGAAAATGATTACACATTAGGGGGTGAGCAATCAGGGCATGTGATTATGCGCCAATTCTCAAATACTGGTGATGGGTTATTGACTGCGCTACAGGTAATGCAGGTGGTAGCAAAATCTAAGAAATCACTTCTTGAACTTGCCTCNGTGATGAAGAAATACCCACANATTTTGATTAATGTTAAAGATATTGCAAAAGAGAAGTTGGCATCCTCAGTAAAAATNAAGGATGCGATCCTAGAATCAGAGAAGCAATTAGCAGGTATCGGTAGAGTTTTAGTGCGCGCATCTGGTACTGAACCAATGGTTCGGGTAATGGTGGAGGCAAATGATTTGGAATTGGCTCAAAAGATCGCAGATTCATTAGTACAACTAGTAAGATTAGAGCTTAAGTAAATAAGAGGAGTTTATAAATGTGCGGCATTGTTGGCTACACCGGTAAAAACTCCGCACTAACTCCAGTNATTGAAGGTTTNCGACGNCTTGAATACCGTGGTTATGACTCAGCAGGAATTGCGCTCCCAACTGAAATTGGTAAACCGTTATATATTGAAAAGCGTGCTGGTAAGTTAAAAAATCTTGAGGCAGCTCTTTCAAAAACTCCAAACTCAACAAGTGGNATTGGCCATACCAGGTGGGCAACTCATGGTGGGCCAACCGATACAAATGCTCATCCACATTTAGATAATGAGGGCAAGTTAGCTTTAATTCACAATGGAATTATTGAAAATTATGTGCAGCTTCGGGCAGAGCTAGAAATAAAAGGGCATAAGTTTAAATCTGATACCGATACTGAGTCAGTAGTGCATCTATTAAGTGATGCCAGAAAAGAAAANAATGGTGATTTGGCTGCTGCGATGCGTNAGGTTTGTCAGCAATTAAAAGGTTCATTTACCTTACTTGCAATTCACTCAGATAATCCTTCTCATATTGTCGGTGCTCGTCGTAACTCACCACTTGTAGTTGGTGTTGGAAAAGATGAAAACTTTCTGGCCTCAGATGTAGCAGCATTTATTGCCCATACTAAAACCGCTCTTGAGTTAGGACAGGATCAAGTTGTTGAGATAACCCCTAACTCAGTTGTAGTTACAGATCTATCTGGTCAGATTGTTAAAGCAAAGGAGTATCAGATCTCCTGGGATGCAAGTGCGGCAGAGCGAGGTGGGTTTCACATTTCATGCTTAAAGAGATCTATGAACAACCTAAAGCAATTGCTGATACTTTAATTGGCAGATTAGATGGACTTGATCTAAAACTTAAGTTTAAAAAGTTTGAGAAGATTGTAATTATTGGCTGTGGCACCGCTTATAACGCAGGATTAGTGGGTAAGTATGCGATTGAAAAGTGGGGTCAGATTCCAGTAGATGTTGAGTTAGCCTCGGAGTATCGCTATCGCGAGCCAAGCATTGATAAGCAAACGCTTGTAATTCCAATCTCCCAATCAGGTGAAACGATGGATACCTTGATGGCACTGCGGTATGCAAAATCAAAGGGTGCAACCATATTTTCAGTATGTAATACCAATGGTTCAACAATTGGTCGTGAATCAGATGCTGTTCTTTATACCCACGCCGGACCTGAGATTGCAGTTGCCTCCACCAAAGCATTTGCTACTCAATTAATTGCGATCTATTTAATTGGCCTTGAGATTGGCCGCCAACTTGGTCATCTAGGTAAGAAGAGCGCAAGCGAGATAATTGAGCAATTAAATCAACTACCAGCAAAGGTAGAGCAGGTGCTAGAAACTGTTGAGCCACTGCGGGAGCTAACTAGAAAATTTAAGAGTGCAGAATCTATTTTATTTTTAGGCAGACATGTTGGCTATCCAACAGCATTAGAGGGTGCACTTAAGTTAAAGGAGCTGGCCTATATGCATGCAGAAGGTTTTGCNGGNGGTGAGTTAAAGCATGGACCAATTGCATTNATTGATAAGGGCACACCAGTAATTGCAATTATGCCAGCTCAAGATTCAGTGTTGGCTGAGAAGATGGCAAGTAATATTCAAGAGGTTAAGGCNAGGGGTGCAGTAGTAATTGCAATTAGTGAGTTTGAGTTTATTGGCGCTGATCATTTAATTCGAATNCCGCAGGTTGATCAGTTGCTGCAACCAGTTTTATCTGTTGTGCCTCTTCAAGTTATTGCTTATGAGATGGCGGTAGCTAGAGGAAATGATGTTGATCAGCCAAGAAACTTGGCTAAATCAGTAACAGTTGAGTAAGTAAATGCCAGAAAAAAGGCGTAAGCAGAAAAACTCTGCTCTTAAGTTAGCNCTCTTATTCATAAGTATNTACGGTGTTATTACTCAACAGGTATTAGCAAATACTTGGATCAGGCGCCTTGATGAGTGGATTTATAATCGTGATATTTTACTTGTCACACCTGGCAGAACACCAACCTTAGTTATGTTAGTTGATGATTTAGGATTACGAAGTGTTACGGCAATAATCTTGATACTTACCTCCATTTTAATTGGGCGTAGGTTTAAAACATGGCGACCATTTAATTTATCTTTACTTTCACTAATACTTTTAAATCTATCTGTTGGCGTATCAAAATTATTATTTGGTCGCACCAAACCTCACTCTGGATTTGATTTAGTATTTACCGATAGCGGTCTTTCATATCCAAGTGGGCATGCGGCTAATGCAATACTTACCTGGGGCATCTTTGCTTATTTAATATTTCGCTACTCCCATAAGGAGCCATTTGAAGGAATGCGATTAACCTGGTTTGTCTCAATCGTTACCAGTGGTGTTTGCCTAGCCTCNCTATATCGCAATACCCACTGGTTCTCAGATTTACTTGGCGGCCTATTTATTGGCGCAGCACTTTTAGTATTAATTATCGCTCTCGATCGCATGATTACCTCTGATACTCAACCCTCATAAAGCAGGCGATAGGCTTTATCTTATGAGTCGCGCCAGCGCTGAGATAAATCTCTCTGCAATTGCAGATAATTTAAAATTTATTAAAAGCAAAACAAATGCACAAGTTTTAGCAGTTGTTAAAGCAGATGCTTATGGGCATGGATTATTGCCAGTAGCAAGAGCTGCCCAAGATGCTGGTGCTGATTGGCTTGGCACCGCCTTACTTGAAGAGGCAATCACATTACGAAACGGTGGGATTACCAAGCCAATTATTGCTTGGCTAACACCAGTGGGTGAGGATTTTAAAGCTGCAATTAATCTAGATATTGATCTATCTATTTCATCAACTGAATTATTAAATGAGATTGTATTAGCTGGAAAATCAGTTAAAAAGATCCCAAGAGTACATATTGAAGTTGATACTGGAATGAGCCGAGGGGGTGTGGGTGATGATTGGCAGATATTTCTTGAGAAATTAAGTATCTCTGCAAAAAATAATGAAATAAATATTGTCGGCATCTGGTCACACTTTGCCAGAGCTGATGAACCAGATGAGGGCATGAACAAAGAGCAATTAAATGTATTTGAGGATCGAATCAACAGTGCTGCTGCTGCTGGCATAAAAGCAGAGTTTATTCACATTGCAAACTCAGCTGCTTCACTAACAAGTAAGGCTGCCCATAAAAGTATTATCAGATGGGGAATTGGTTTATATGGTTTAAGCCCTGATATAAATAATTTAGGTGATTCCAAATCACTTTATTTAAAGCCGGCGATGAGATTAAAGGCAAAGTTACATTTAGTTAAAGCTGTTAAGGCTGGCGTCAGTGTTGGTTATGGTGGTACTGCAGCAGCAAAAAGTGATACCAAACTTGGCGTAGTAACACTTGGTTATGCAGATGGAGTTCCACGAAATGCCAATAATTTAGCTGGTGTTTTTGTTGGCGGCAAACGGGCGCCATTAATAGGACGGGTTTCAATGGATCAATTTGTGGTAGATCTGGGAATTAACTCCTTAGCAAAAACTGGGGATGAGGTGATTGTTTTTGGTGATGGCAGCAGCGGTGAGTACACAATTGATGAATGGGCAAAGGCATCTGGCACGATAAATTATGAGATAGTTACTCGAATCGGCCCGCGGGTGCCTAGAATCTACCCTCGTGAGTAACTCTAATCTGCTATCAATTAAATCTTTATCTGTTTCATTTGGCGGATTAAAAGCGTTATCAGATGTAAANCTAGANTTAGATCGCAATGAGGTAGTGGGATTAATTGGTCCCAACGGAGCGGGTAAGACAACTTTATTTAACGCACTCTCTGGTCTTGCCGATGTTGAATCTGGCTCACTTGAGATAAATGGTAAGTCACATAAATGGCCAAAGCCTCATCAATTAATTGATTTAGGAATCTCCCGTACCCTGCAAGGAGTTGGTCTCTTTCCAGAGCTAACTGTTTTAGAGAATGTAATGGTTGGCGACTATAAGCGAGCAAGAAGTGGTTTGATCTCATCCGCCCTTGGCTTAAGTGGCAAAGATGAAGCAAAGCTTAAGCAACGAGCAATGACCGCACTTGAGCGGGTTTATGCCTCAGGTATTGCCGGCCGGCGGGCAGACTCCTTGCCATACCCAGTAACAAAACGAGTGGCAATTGCGCGGGCGTTGGTAAGTGAGCCAAAGATTTTATTACTTGATGAACCAGCAGGAGGTCTTGGCGCTCAAGATATTGAGTGGATGAACTCATTAATTCACAATCTTGCCGCCCAATGCTCAGTCATATTAGTTGAGCACCATATGGATGTTGTGATGAATGTTTGTGATCGTCTATATGTTCTTAACTTTGGTCAGGTAATTGCTTCCGGTGAGGTTGAAACAGTCCGACGTGATCCATCAGTTGTCGCTGCCTATTTAGGGGTGAACAGTTGAGCCTGATAGTTGAGAATTTAACAATTGATCACGGTGCGATCAGAGCAATAAGTAATGTCTCATTTACTGTGCCACAAGGAGAGCTGGCTGCAATTATTGGCGCCAATGGCGCAGGTAAAACTACATTACTTAGAACATTATCTGGACTTAAAGAGAGTGAATCAGGAAGTGCTACCTGGAATGGTAAATCAATTCTAGGTAAGCGGGCTGAGGATCTGGCCCGCTCTGGAATCATGCATGTCTCTGATGGTAAATCTGTAATTGCTGAGTTAACTGTTAAAGAGAATTTAGCGCTCGCAGGTTTATGGCGAAAAGATAAGAAGGATGTTGTTAAAGCAACTGATGAGGTAGTTGAGTTATTTCCAATTTTAGGTCAGCGTATGACACAACTTGCTGGCTCATTATCAGGGGGTGAGCGGCAGATGCTGGCAATTAGTAGAGCATTAGTTGCCCGGCCAAAGCTTTTATTACTAGATGAACCATCCTTAGGACTTGCACCATTAATTGTTGAGCAGATATTNCAGACAATAAAATCATTGGTTACGAAAATGGATTTAACTGTTTTATTNGTTGAGCAAAATGCTATGGGTGCGCTAAAGATTGCCGATGAGGGAGTAGTTTTAAATCTAGGNTCAGTTGTNGCTGCAGACTCTGCGCAAAATCTATTAAATGATCCGGCAGTTCGCTCTGCCTATTTGGGGTTTTAAATGTTGAAATTTATAACAGCGGTCTTAACCTCACTTACCACCGGATCTATCTACGCCTTAATGTCTACTGCNCTAGTTTTAGTCTGGCGCTCTACTCGAGTAATTAACTTTGCTCAAGCAGGNCAAGCGGTATTAACTACCTATATTGGTTATGAGGTAATAGTTAGATCNGGNTCATATTGGGTTGGATTAATTATGGCAATAGTTGCTGGAGCGGTAATCGGGGCAGCAATAGATAGATTTTTTATGCGGCCAATATTTAAGCGAATCACAACTGGTCCAATCGTAATGATTGCACCAGTGGTAGCAACNTTAGGATTACTTGGCATCGTTCAAGCAATAATTGGATTTAAGTGGGGACTGACCTACCAAACAATTGCTGCACCAGTCTCAACTGATGGTTATCGAATTTTTGGCTCTGTTATTGCATTTAGTCCATTTAATCTAATGGTTCTAGTTTGCGTAACAATTACGATGTTGCTTCTAACCTTGTTATTCCAAAAAACTAATCTTGGCTTAGCACTTCGGGCCTCTGCCCACTCACCTGAAATTGCAAAGCTTTCTGGCATAAAAGTGGATGGAATTAGGACCTTAGGTTGGGCATTAGCTGGTGCTGCCGGTGGGCTAGCTGGCATGTTATTTGTACCCAGCACTTATCTATATCCAAATGCGATGGATGTGCTCTTAGTATTTGGTTTTATTGCTGCTGTAATTGGTGGTTTGGATAGTTTATTTGGCGCAGTAGCTGGTGCGATGGTTTTAGGTTTTGCAATTAACTTTACGACCTCCTATGTCAGCTCTAGATTAGTTTTTCCTACCGCATTTATTATTTTAATTTTAGTCTTATTAATTAAGCCAGCTGGAATATTTTCAAATAAGAAAGGCCGGCGAGATTAAATGCACAATTTTTCTGCGACTAAAAAACGTTTACTTTTATTTATTTTATTTGGTTGGCTACTACTTCTAGTCGGTGATCGAGTGGGTGAGCTTCGCCAATACCAAGGATCATTTGTGGCTATGTATACCTTGGCGATCGCTTCAATTATTTTACTAACTGGTTACTCAGGCCAGTTATCCCTTGGCCACTCTGCATTAATGGCGGTCGGGGCATACGCTGGAGCTTTATCAACTAATAATGCTCATCTGCATCCGGTAATCGCATTAATAATTGCTACCTTTGTCGCCGGTTTATTTGGATTAATTTTAGGATTTGGTGTTGCTAGATTATCTGGACCTTATTTAGCTGGCACCACCTTGGCACTTGCTGTCTCGTTGCCATCTCTTGCTAATCAATTTCCAATTTTAGGTGGTGAGCAAGGAGTGGCATTTGATGTTGGTGCACCACCGGCTAGATTTGGCGAGGACTTCTCACAATATAAATGGTTCTTCTGGATCTCATCCCTTGCCGCCCTGATAATGATTTGGTTGATCGCTAATCTGCTTAGCTCAAAGTATGGGCGAAGCTTTAGAGCGATGCGGGATAATCAGGTTGCTGCTCAGTTGACTGGAATTAATACCGGCCGGCTAAAGGTCACCGCCTTTACTATCAGCGCTGGGATGGCAGGGCTGGCTGGTGGGCTACTTGTTATGCTTATAAGCGGGGTTTCACCCTCAGCTTTCCCCCTTTCCCTCTCATTTTCCCTCCTAACAGGGGCAGTTGTTACTGGCGTGTACAGCCTAAAAGGTGTGATGCTAGGGGGGTTGGTTTTGGTGGCGATCCCTGAGATCGCTGATTCGGTAGTAAACCGAATCGGCGGATCTGAAGGATTCACCGCAACCTTGCCTGGTTTTTTGGTCAGCGCACTGCTTATCGCAGCGGTGTTGTTTGCGCCTAATGGACCAGGGCAGTTATTAAAGAAGAAGCATTAAAAATGTAATAAGCAAGATAACCATACGGAAGGAAATAAATGATCAGAAATACTCGCATGAAACGTTTTTCAATCGTTTCAGCGGTAGTTGCTGCCGGAGCAATGGTGCTAAGCATCATGCCTGCACAAGCTGCCGATCCTGGCGTTACCGCTACTGAGATTAAGTTAGGAGTTTCAACTCCATTAACTGGCTCTGCTGGCTTAGCCTACGGAAAAGTTCCTGGCGCAATGAAAGCTTACTTTGACTACATCAACGCTAATGGCGGAGTGTATGGTCGTAAAATTAAATTAGTAGTTCGTGATGATAAGTACTTGCCAACATTGGCTGCTACCCAAACTACTAACCTAATTCTTAAAGACAATGTATTTGCACTTGTAGGCGCACTTGGTACAGCAACACACTCCAAGGCATACACCGCTGCATCACTTGCCGCTAAGAATGTCCCTGATCTTTTTGTGAACACTGGTTTTAGCGGGTTTGGAAACATCGCTAAGTACCCAACCACATTCACCGTACTTCCAAGTTATGCCATGGAAGCAAAAATTATGTCCAAGTTCATTAAAGAGAAGTTTGCTGGACAAGCTGTTGCTTTAGTTGCACAAGATGATGAGTTTGGAGTAGATGGTGTTAACGGCTTCAAAGCTGGTGGACTAACTATTGCTTCCACAACCTTGTATCCAACTAGCTCCATTACCGATGCTCGTGCTAAGGCACTTCTAACTGGATTAAGCGCTATTCCTGGTAAGCCAGTAGTTGTTCTATTCGGTACAACTGATGTAACTGCACTTATTTTTAAGGCTGCAGAGTCACTTGACCTAGTTAGCAAATTCACCTGGATCGCAGGATCTGTTGGTGGAGATGCAAATACATTGCTCGCACTTGGTGTTAAGTCCACAACAATTGATGGCGCAATCGCAGCTAGCTTCTTCCCAGATGCTAAAGACACATCTGATGAGTATGTAAGCCAGTTCATGAAGATCAATGAGAAGTACAACAAGGGTATTTCCTTTGACAACATTGTTCTACAAGGAATGAACTCAGCGATGTTAACTGTGCAGGCACTACGCGCTGCTGGTAAGAACCTAACCCGTACTGGTCTGATTAATGCAGTTCAGAACAAGGGTGCAAAGTTTGCCAGCGCCGGCCGCGTGCCACTTAATTACTCAGCCACTAGCCATGTTGGTTACAACGGTTACTGGTTTGGTCAGTTAAATGCAAAGGGTGAATTAAAGCCATACGGTGGAACGCTATCTATCTTCACTACTGATTCAGCAGCTGGAGCAGTAGAGGCCTCTACCTTCACACGTCCTGCAATGCCTAAGAATGGGATACCAACAAACTCATGAAAAATCTAAAACTAAAGAAGGGCTTAACTGCTCTTATCTCTGCAGCACTTGTTGCAACATTTGCCGTAGCAGTACCAAGTTCTGCTAATGCAGCCGAAGGTTGTTCTGAAACCGGCTTTATTGACGGCGCTAAGTTTGTTGCATTCCAAAAATGTACCGGCGCTGATGGCAATGGTTCTAAGTATGAGATCAGAATGCCAGAAAAGTTCAACGGCATGATGTTTTTATATTCACACGGAATCAGAAACCAAGTTCTTCTGCCTAAAATTCCAGTGATCAACCCAGATGGTGCTTATTCAGTACCTCGTTCAGCACCTGAGGTTGCACCAGGAAGAACTGCAGCAGATCAGGAAATTATTGCCCAAACACTTCTAAAGCAAGGCTATGCCTTAGCTGGTGCAGGTGTGCAGGTAAATGGTTGGTCAGTTCCAGAAGCAATTGAGGCAAATGTAAACTTAATTGTCTACGCTAAAGATATTTTCCCAACGATTAGTAAAGTTGTTTCTTGGGGAGATTCACTAGGCGGACATATTTCTCAATCACTTTCTGAGCAATATGGAATTATTGATGCTGCAGCCAATCTGCATATGGCAGGAACTGCTGCAAGCCAGTACTCATACGCAAATGATGTTTTATGGATGTATAAAACATTATTTGATCCAACAATTAAAGGAAATGGNTATACCCAACCTGAGTATGCAGGTGATACTCGCGGCTATATGGAGTTAATTGGCGATATTGGAAAGCTTTTAACTGTCCTTGGCGCACTTTCAGCTGCTATTTCGGCCAATCCATTAGCGCCAGCATGGCCAGCTAGTGCTACAAACGCACCAGCGTCATTANAAGGTATCCCAGTTCGTAGTGCAATTTTATTAATTGGCCTACTAGCAGGAATGCCTACTCAGTCAAATACATATGATGCTTCATCTGGACCTAAGGGTGCACTTGAAACCTCATTTGGATTAGCGATTAGCCCAGCACTTGCAGTTTTGGAAAACACATCAACTGCACTTGCACTTGGAGTTATTGGAAACTATGACGCTGAAATGCGTTGTGGTGGAAGTATCTTTGATAACTCAGCTACAGATTACGCCTCACGACTTGGTGATAATGGCGATATTTTTGCAGCAGGGTTAAGTGGTAAGACAGCAACTGCTGGAATGTTAGCTTTCCTAAACAAGCTCAACCCAGTAGCTCCTAGAGTTACTGCAAGTGCCTCTGCTGTTGCGTGTATAAATAACCAAGCCGCATACACTGGAAAGATCTCTGTTCCAACAATCACAGTCTCACAGACAGCTGATCAAATTACACCAGCTGGCTATATTCAAAAGATGAAGGATTTGTATGAGGCTTCCATAAGTAATGGAGATGCAAAGCCTGGTTTGTTGCTAAATATTTGGAACAAGCCACCAGATGAGTACACAGAGTTTGACTCAGCTGGCTCTCCAAAGGCTGCAACTGGAATTACAACGGGTACATCTCATGCGATGTATACAAATGATCAGATTATGGTGATTGCTAAGTTACTTGCTAGCGCAGGTAAGAGTGGAAAACTTCCATCAATTGCAGCCGCTAAATCTGCACTAAAGAAAGATCCAAGCATGTTTATTGATCCAAACTTCAAACCTGCTTTGATGTTCCAAGATCGGTAAAAGCTAAATCTAAAAAAGGCCCTTCAGGAAACTGAGGGGCCTTTTTGTATCTATAAACTACTTCCATTATGAAAACCTCTGTCACCTCAGTAGAGCAGATGCATCAGTTAGGTGTGCAGATTGGCAAAGCATTAAAGCCTTCTGATGTTGTGGTTTTAACAGGTGAGTTAGCTGCTGGTAAAACTGTATTAACTCAAGGAGTTGCTTTCGCCCTTGGTATTACCGGTGTTACCTCCCCTACCTTTGTAATTAGCCGAATCCATAAGGGAACTCCAAACTTTATTCATATCGATGCTTATCGATTACTTGATTCTGGAGTAAGTAGTTTTACTGATTTAGATTTTGAAAGCTACCTACCAAGCTCTATTTTTGTAATTGAGTGGGGAGCGGCCTTTGTCTCAACCCTGAGTGATCAATATTTAGATATTAAAATTACGCAAGGTGATAAGGAAAGCTCTCGAAATCTTGAGATAACTCCAATTGGTGATCGTTGGGCCGGGTTTAAATTATGAGCACAATCCTTGCAATAGATACCTCTACCTCACAAACATCGGTGGCATTGGTTAAAGATGGCAAAGTTTTATTTAATAAAACCCATAATGATGCCTTAGCTCACGGTGAGGTGTT
>JGI25912J50252_10000297_pt1 | contig 15704 bp, 22 predicted proteins | sample LauGreSBDMM110DD_2_FD_50252 | JGI IMG/M metagenome (IMG submission 50252)
TTTCAGATTTTACAAAAAAGAAGAATTATTTTTTTTTCGAATTTTTCAAATCTCTAGCACTGCTAATTGGCCTTGACGATTTCAATTAAGGAAATATGTATATGCCTGATAAACATTTATCCACTCAATTCGATACAGACCTTGACGTTATTTCTAACAATTTAATGAGGCTTGGTGGGTTGGTTGAGTCACAAGTCAGTCAAGCCATTTATGCACTGTCTAAGTCTAGTGCTGAAGTTGCCGAGGAAGTATTGGAAATTGAAAATGAAGTAAATGCTCTAGAAATAGAAATTGATCATGAGATAGCTTCTTTTATTGCACGTAGACAACCCACAGCAGGCGATTTGCGCTTACTGGTGGCCATGTCTAAAACAACAGCTGATTTGGAGCGTGCTGGTGACGAAGCGGCAAAAATCGCCCGAAAGGTCACCTCCATCGTTAATGGAGTAGCTCCGCTTGCATTACCTTTTTCTGAACTGCGTGTTTGCGGCGGACTTGCAACTGAACTTTTGCGAAAAACACTTGATGCATTTACTCGACTAGAAGTGCAAACTGCGGTCAGTATTTTGCAAAATGATGGTGTTTTTGATCGAGAGTTTGATGGATTTATGCGCAAACTCATAACCTACATGATGGAAGATCCACGAACTATCTCAGCAAGCTTAGATTTAATTTTTATTGCCAAGTCTATTGAGCGTATTGGGGATCATTCAAGGAACATTGCCGAATTTATCATTTATATAGTCGAGGGTCGAGATGTTCGTCATACATTCTTCGCAGGTATTGAGTCTTCAGTTTGATAGAACCAGCACTGGTAAATTTGAAAAAATAATGAGTTATATTGTCGCTATTGCCAATAGCGATTTGTTTCGAATTTTTCAAACGCATCAGCAGTTTCCTGTTCAAGATTAGTAAGCCTGTTACTTATCCAGCCACAAGCAAACCAAGCTTCGGGTTGTAAATCTTTAAGAGCAGTAAATTTAGAAAGTGCAGTTGTCAAGTCATTCATCTCACCTAAGAGGTTTTGAATCACTGTCAACTCCTTTTGATATGTTTTTAGCTTTTGATCAGGGAGCAGATCTATCGTGAATTGAAGTGCGTAACGTAACTTTTTCACGCGTTTGCGCAATTCATGTTTTTCCTCTAAGGGTAGTTGAGTAAAACCCTTGCTATTNAAAATAATTTTCTGATGCCATTTCCTCAAACGCAATAGCAAGCATTTTTTAAGTTTGACTTGTTTAACTGAGACTGAATTTTCGGCTTTCATGAAATCTGAAGTCTCTATGAACGCACACAAGTTCAAAATACAAGATTGAAATGAACAATCTTTCGAAACCGAAATTGGGTCGCTTCCATTTGTACTTAATTCCATTTTAAGCAGTGGTTGACCGGCGGCTATAAGAGCGGGCATTAGGCCGCTGTGCAGGATTGATTGATCGCGCGCTCCTCCAAACAGACCAAAATAATATTTAAGGATTTCTCTGTGCTCTGAGTCAGGTAATTGACATAATCCATCAAAAAATGACCAAGCAGTTCTTACCCGTCTGATCCCAACTCTCAATTGATGGACATGTTCAGTGGTATCTAGTTTGCAGATATTTGCTGTATCTACTTCAGCAAGCACCGAAGCATTACGACCAATTTGGTCCAAGCATTCAGCCATGACGCAGTTCAAACCCTGCGCAGCAGTCATTTCATGCTTTAAATGCAAAGCTTTTGAAGCTCGAGCNGGCCAGACTAAATTAATAGCTTGAGACTCAATTTGTGAGAGGTTATTTCCTATTCTTTCTTGTAGTCCATTTGGATTATTTTCAAGAAGGCAGAGCAGATCGCCTCTCTCCGCTTTGCTTCTCACATCCAAGATAAGTTGATGATCTTTTTGCCATTGATTTGCAACTGAAAAAAGAGTCGCTTTACTGCCGCGCTTGAGTTCAAATTCAATTTCAGAAATCGGTAGTTCTTGGTTACCTGAGCGAATGTATCCACGATCAAAGGCTATTTCTACCAAATCTGAAGATTGTCTTGTGTTGCGATAATGGCGTTGGACAAATGTTTCATACCTGACATTTATAGCACTTTTGAGTTGAGATATGAATTTTTCAGCAACTGTATTTTTGTATAAATCAAGATCTAGTTCTGGGTGTGGTCTGAAGTGGTTGTATTCGATACGAGTTGAAAACGAATTCGTCTTAATTTTTATAGTTTGAACCCACCTGTTGTTCTCTAATCTCAAGCGCAGTGAAATTTGTTGAAGTGCTAACTGTCTGTCTACGGTGTCGAAGTACAAGGCTTTAAGTTCCACTCGATTGACTTTGCCTCGCGCGAGGGCCTTCTCCACACCAGCTACTGAAGTATTGGGCACATGTAACTTCAATTCGATTTCTAAATTTGAATTTGTATGCATCTTGCCAACTTAGTTCATCTCAAATAAAATTATGACATGAAATTGTCATAATTTATGAAAATCTGTATCGTTAAGCTGTTTTTATTTTTGGAGAATTGCTATGCGCGCCATTAAAAAAGTAAAAAAATTCATCGAAAGATCTCCAAATTCAACTGAAGGTATCACCTTTGCTAAGCTGATACTTGCTTTGGAATCTGAAAATGAATTTCCAGTCATCGAACTTTACCAACTAAATTCTGATGAATTTGACTTGGCAATAGAGTTGCTGAAAGATTGGCGCATTGATTGTTTCTATGTCGGGAAAGCCAAAGCCTTTGATTCGGCTACCCGCGCTAAAAATCTTTCTTGAACTATTTGAAGTCCGCATGCCTTAGAACTGAAGCTTGAACAGTATCTGTACACCTTTCACCACGTACTCGACAGCTAAAGCGGCTAGTATCAAACCCATGATTCTGCTGATGAGTTGTATTCCTATATCTCCAATCAGTTTGCCTATGTGTTGAGCGTATGAAAAGCACAACCACGTTACCAAGCCAAGTACTGCGATTGAACTAATAAGAATAGCGGTTTCAAACCAATTAGCACTTCCCGGACTTGCAAGGATAACGGTACTTATTGCTCCTGGTCCCGCCATTAAGGGGACGCCTAATGGAACAATTGCAGCTGCTGGTAATTGTTCAGATCTTTCATTCAGTTTGTGAAACTGTGAAACTCCTTCACCTCGGATCATTTCAACGGCCAAAATTAAAAAAAGAANCCCTCCAGCAACTGAAAAGGCAGCAAGCCGAATTCCAAAAAGATCTAGTATTGCTTGTCCCATCAATGCGGCTACAACCAAAACAGCAGCAACTGTAATTCCTGCAAAGCGCGCTGCTTTTTCTTTTTTGATTTTTGAGAACCCATTGGTTACTGCAAGAAATATTCCAACTGAACCAATAGGATCAACAATAACAAAAATACCAACAATCGCCCGAAGCAACTCATCAGTGATTTTTAGGCTGGTCAATTCAACCATAATGTAGTTTAGTGAATTGATGCACGCACAACCTATTTAGAATTGATCGCAATATGAAGTAGATCAGCTTCAATCGACTCAGCAGCTTCACGCAAATAAGGATTGTGAGCTTCGCTTCCAGCTTTTCCATTGTCTAGGTCTGCTTGAAAGCCGTCTCTCTCTGGCCAAATACTGTCTAGCACTTCGAAGCCAGCTTCTGCAATTGTCTCTTTCGCGGTTTCGAGTAGACGTTGAGAGCGACCCACTTTAGATAGTACCAATACAATTTTATTGCCTATTTTGCGAGTCTTGGAAAGCCTTCTTGCCAAGGCAAGTGTTGGACGGAGATCGTCCATTGATGTGCCGGTTGGAAGAAAGATTACATCACTTTCCTGGCTAATGTCTGTGGTGAGTTCATCGGCCAAACCGCGAGTGTCAACTACCACTAAATCAAAACCTTCCACAGTTTTGCGGAGTTTTTTGAGACTTTTGAAAGCACGTGCTTCGATATCTGGTTCAATCCCATTTCGCAATCGAGTAGCGCTCCATTCGATACAAGAGAGTTGCTCGAGATCAAAATCACCAATTAACACTTTGTAATTTTGACGGGCAGCTGCCACTGCAAGTACCCTAGCGAGGGTGCTTTTACCAACCCCACCTTTTTGACCAACGAAAGAAGCTACCTTCATATGAATTCCTAAAAAAAGACTTAATCAATCGATTAAACCTTAATGGAAATACGGCGGCGTGTCAAGAAAAGGAACTTCTCCAAGATCTCAACCGATTAAACAATTGANCAACCCACTGGCCCCGATTCTCAGTTGTTGATTCAAAGTAGGTCTTACTGGTTGTCAGAAATGCGTCGACGAAGTCTAAGCTGATGGTGCTTGTTGTTTGAACCACTTCTGATATATCAAAAATGACTCCTGGCTTCTCCTTTTCAAGGGGCCTTGGCTTTAGTTTTATCATCTGAGCAAGTTTGGTGGCTGTACTTTTCTCCCAATTGGCTGGGTGTCCGTGCTTGTTTATAGTCCAAATTTTTAGATCTGCGTACTTTGATTTTGATTGATTGGCTATGTCCAATGAACAGATTGGACTTTCAGCGTTATGAAGCAAAACCACTTGACCTTTGAAATTTTGTAGTAATGAATAAAACTGCATTCCAAATAAATCAAACTCATATGGCAAATCAAAGTGTGACTGGCTATGAACAGCATTGATGGCGCGTGGATCCACTCTCAACTTACTGATTTGGTGATCTGATTCTTTTATATTTTTGAATAGAGACATCAATGATGACCAGTGAAGATATAAACCAACATCATTGAGTACTACGCTACTCACTTTATCTTGAAAGCGATTCACTAAATGCATGGCTAGGATACCGCCCATACTAGTTCCAATCAGATGGAATTTTCGACTTGAATCCAATTTAAGAGGAAGTATCAAAGTTTTAATCAGATCCTCTGTATCGGCAAGATATTTTGAGAAGGAGTATTGCTCAGAGGTAGGTAGTTGATCTGAATTACCTCTTCCACAGTAGTCGATAATTACCCAACAACAATCACCATAATTCTCAACAACACTAAGTAGAGGATTAAAGCTTTCACGAGTCTCTAGCAGTCCCGGTAAGCATAAGAAAATATTTTTTGCATCAATTTGACCTATTTTTGAATAGGCAATTTTGCGATGGACTTCACCACCATTGATTAGGTGAAATTCTGAACTGACTGAATATACTGACATGGAAGTACTTTTCAAAAAACACTTGAAATTAGAAGATTTTTTATGGCAGGCGTATGTCTGGTTTTAGGTAAAAATCTTGACAACACATTATTTTATTTTGAATAAATTCTTCATCATGATATATCTGTGTTTTTTATGAATTTTGGGAAAAGTTGATCCTGCGGAAAGATTGGCGATTCAATTTTTCTTAGTTGCCTAGCATTTTTAATGAATGCCATAGGCGTTTGGTAAAGTTGAAAAAGAGCAATCAACTCCTTGTGAGTGAAGCCGCTTAGCTTAGTTAATTGCTCCCAACCTAAGCGGCTATCACAATTTTCACTGATCGATTTACACAAATCATCAATTTTTTTACGGTTGATCGGATTCAACAAATTATCGTATTCGATGACTCGCTTCATTGGCGGTAGGAATCTTCAGATGCCTATGTCTTTGCAGCTTCAACGTCTTCGATATCATCAATGTCGTCAGCATCCATCATTGCCATTTCAGAATACTGTCTTGCATTTAGTTCGTGCTTATATGCGCGAAGGGCATGAATGTCGCAAGTAATTTGATCGTCATTCTCAACGGCCTCAGCTGCTAATTCATGCTGCCTTGATGCTTGCATAAAGTGATGTGCAGCCATTCGGTGCATTTCACCTGGTGTTTCAATTTCCTCTTGGTATTCAACAACTAATTCTGAAAATTCTTCGTTTGTTTTGTGTTCCATCGACTAGCTCCTTTGGTTAATGTTTGATCAGACCGGTTCAAGTGATTCTGTTGTACTTGCCAAGTGTGTTTTTTTCTTTGCAAGTAGTAGATGCGCCCCATCATCTCCTGCCGTAACTTGGAAAAAGGTATTGGCAGGAAGTGTGAACTCTTCGCCAATGCCGAAGCTTAGACTTGTTTCATAAAATTCAAGCATCAATTCACCTGCAACGACCAGGCCTACCACTCCGACATCTAGATGAATGATTCCGCTGCATTCACTAGGGTTCATTGCCTTGTGAATGGTTCTTGTGAAGCCCCTATTTCGTAATGAGTGGTTGAAGAGACGAGCGAGCATTTCAATGGATATCACCGAATTGTCCATGTTCAGCCTTCCAGAGTTCTGAGCATGTTGTATTGGGATCATATGAACACTTGATGACCTTTTAATTACTGACTTGTCATGCAAGGATGGCAAACGCCAAAAGCACCTAGTAGCAACTGTGGGTGGTGCGCGACCTAGCAGGTACTGTCCAACCATTTATTCAAGGGCGTGTAATACAAACCGAATATTCCCAAGTCTGTTGAGGCAGCTATAGAGGCAGCGGTAGCGCTGATGCTGCGGTGACCAGCAGGTGTTTTCTAAATGTGGATATCACTTTTACCTACTAAAGATTGAAAGCGAAGCCCGAATGACAACATCGTGTCGGAAGTAATGCTTGGAGACACTTGTTTGAGCCACTAGGGTATTGACCCAGTTTAATACGGTCAAAGCCAATCTCGCCTTAAAAAATCACTGCAACTGTCTCAAACCATTTAATAAGTCACACAAAATAAACATTTGTCCGATCTATCTTGTCACATGAAAACTTCTTATATTCAAAGTGTGATCGTAANTGAGCTGCTGGCTTATTTGTTAAGGCATGCGACTTTACCTAGTGCATTAAAAGGAGAGAACTTATGAGCCAAGAAGATGAAAGAGAAATACTTCAAAGAAGAATCCTAGAAGCAAAAAAGTACTGGCATTTTTTCTTGTCTAAACTACCTTTACAGGATGAGAATTTATTCTTGGCCAATCAGGCATCAAACACCGAGGACGCGATCTCACCAGAAATCAATAGCACTGAAGAATTGCATATTAAATATAGATTTTTGTTAAAGACCAAATCGGATAATTGACTGGATTTCATCCAAATCAATCAAAAACTTTACTTAGGTTAAGTTTAAATAAATGAGGCAAATTTGCAAATTTGAGGCTGCATTAAGATTTGTAACCACATCTGATTCGATCGTGAGGTAGTAAATGCTGGTAGAAATCTTATATTGCAGCGTATCAGTACCATCCCAATTAACTAATGCAGATTTTGATCACATACTGGCTACAGCACGACGCCGTAACGTGTCAGAGAACATTACTGGGATGCTACTTTATTACCGAGGAGAATTTGTTCAAATCTTAGAGGGAGAAAAGACGTCAGTTGAAAATATTTATCAGAAATTCATCGGCTCAGATCTTAGACACACGGCTCTCAATAAAGTGCATCAAAACACAATTTCATATCGCAGTTTTAGCGAATGGTCTATGGGGTTTGTAGGTGCAGCAGAAATAGAATCACATATGCCGTCGTCGGTTATGGGAGTTGTGATGAACATGCTAACGNAGGAAGCTAAATCAAANCGCCTTTCACTGGGNCTCAATGCTTTTNTTTCAATCTATAACCAAATGCGCAAGTCGCCTTATATGTGATTTTTTTACGAACTTGAACAATTTCTACAATCGTTATCAAAATTAGACAGTAATTTTGAAATGCTGTAGCCCACGCTCAGTCCAATGAATGCCATTACGCTCTTCGACCTTGAACCAATGCGTTGCATCTGAATCCGAAGGTTCTGAGGCTATGGTGGTTATTGGATTAAAACCTTGTTCGCTGGCGCGAGTATGTGGTGCGCCGAAGTACATGCTAGGGGACTGGTCGTCGCTGGAATACCTAAATGCCCAGATATTTCGACCGTTGGTCAGGGCACAGGAAATTCGCATGGGTTCGTCCGAATGGTGTTGATCCATGATTTTGTTGACATCACGCAAAGTTTCTTGAAATGCAGCGATGGGGTCGTGAGTCAGCCCTTTGCTGAGCGCTACTAGAAATAGAGCTTCACTGTCTGTGGTGCCTTCCCTGTGTGGGTAGTGCACATGGTCAATGAGGTCTTCAACATCTTTACGGCAGCCATGCCAGTTGCCAATCTTGCCGTTGTGCATGAAGGTCCAGTTTTGCCAAATAAACGGATGGCAGTTGCTTCTGTTGACCGCGGTGCCAGTAGTAGCGCGAACATGNGCAAAAAACAGCTTTGTCTGGATATGAGCAGCAAGCGAGCGCAGATTACTGTCGTTCCAAGCTGGCAGGATATCTTTGAACAAGCCAGGTGTGGTGCGTTGGGTGTACCAGGCCACGCCAAAGCCATCGCCATTGGTCACCCAAGCAGATTGAGTCGCAGCCAAGCTCTGGCTCACGATGGAATGTTCTTGGTGAAAGATCAAGTCTTCAAGGTAAATTTCAGGACCCGCATAAGCAACCCATCTACACATTTTTGAGTCCTTTTAAAAATTAGCCAGTAAAATTTAAATAGATTTCAGACTATTACCACACTCTATTATTAACTGCTGGAGATTTTGTCCAAAATTAGGGATTTCGTTTGCTTTTATAGGTATTTATGCCTTTTTTGAGATCTCGGTATTGTTCACACCCCAAAGTGCAGACTGTATCTAATCGTTTCAGCAGAATTTCTGCGCTTTGCAAATCATTTTTCATTAGAAGTAATTCACCATAGTATTCCAATGCATCTTTGTGCTTGGGATCAATTTCAAGTGCTACTTGATAATATTTTTCGGATTCAGCGAGATTAGGTATATTTTTTTTTCTAAAGCTATAACCCATCAAATTATTCCATTCTGCTGTTCGATTTTGATCTATATTTTCGACCAATAATTTCTCGGCTAAATCAAAGTCTCTGGCCTTTATCGCTTTTCTGGTTTGTGATAGCCAAGTTGGAGATGTTTGGTAAGTGCTTGGTGTATCTTCTGCAATTGAGAAGATGTGGAAAAACATAGTTAATATAAAAAATATTTTTTTCATATATGTTAATTTTATTATTTGTTATTAATTTTGATTTGGCAAGTAAATTTTAATCTTCATACGAATGAATTTTTTGCGATAGTCTCTGCCATTTCGGTGTACCCAAGCGCATGTCGATAGTGAAGCTGAGCCCATTTTGTGTGATATTTCATTTCCTCAACTTTGTCTGCCTCAAATGCGGATGCTGCACGATTATGAAATTCAATAGCTTGGCTTAAATGCCAAGCAGCCATACGGTGATTTTCAGCACCACAACTAAAACTCATCACAGTTACTTGATGGTGTAAATTTTTAAAATCTAAATCACTATTGAATTCGTCTATCATTTTGTCCTCACCAAAAACTGGTCTAAGAATAATTAAATTAAATGACATAACAATGAAATTTCTATTTAGAAACTGCGCAATTTGCACTATCTACCCATGCAGCATGTGCTGACCATGGTGAACGCACGCAGCCGCACTGACTAGCTGCTGCGAGATGCGGCGTATCAACATTTCGCACTACAGCTTCGCAAACGAGAATGCCATGGCCAAGGCGATCAGTCGTCAGCGGTAGGGTGTCGGTAAGCGGTGTATCGGTCATGGTCTTTAAGCCAGCCAATTTCTTTGAAAACAGAAATTCATACACAAATCATAAAGATAGCGTAATGCGTTCATATGTAGTGCTATGTAAAGCAGCTTATTTGTGTGGGGATGGGGGGGCATCTTTTTTAACCTTCCTTCAAGCCCAGCGTATTTATTATTGGCATCTTTTATGCTTTAGATGTATTGATTGGTTGATCTCTTGACCTTCAATTTTTATTGAGCCTTTCAACTCAGGTCAAAAAAGACAACCAATCAATCATTTTGAAACTTAAATAATTAATAAAAGCAGAGGTATAGCGGAACAGACCAAATTGATCGGAAGGAGCTAGTGTCATGAATAAATCATTTTCGCTTCGCATTGACGGAAACGCCAAGCAATGGGGCGGCAACAATTCACAGCAAGGCGATCGACAAAACCGACGCCGCCAGAAACTACAGGCATTGCTTCAAGCCTTAAAGGCTGGTGAACTGGATGCTGCTTGTCTGGCCTTCACTGCACTGATCAACTTCGACCCAAGTGTTTCTTCTGATCCATACCTGCACAAGATTGGTTCAGCGCTTCAAAGCAGCAATGTATATGCTGCGCAACACGTTGGCTTGGAACTGCAAAATCGTGGCGGGCAACTCCAGTCACATGCATCGGTTAGTGATACTCAGCCAAGTTCAAAGAAACCTAAGTCTTTGGCCAGTCATACAGGATCAACAAGGATTGACCTGTCTGCGTAAATTGCAAAGTTAACCTTCATTTGAGATTAGGCGCTATGCGACCTACTTGGCTGCCTGATGAGTTGTAAACGAGATCTCCATCAATGCGACCTGGTTGTCTACCAGATGCGTCATAAATGGTGAGTCCATCATGTGCATTGACGAGATCGTCGCACAAATCGGCTACTGGCTTTGGCGAATCAGGGCGCGGCAGCTGGCTCCAACAAGCGCACCGCGAAGGGGTTGCGTTGGCGGGTGTCCACCGTCACATGTACTGCGCGCACGTCACCGGCACCGGGCACTACCAGCCTGGTGAGTTGGGTGATTGGCTTTTTGTTCAGCGTAAAGGGCTGGTCAAAGCGGAAAACATGGCTGTCGCCGTGGATCAACAGCACCGGGATTTTGGATTGCGCCGCTAGGGGCAGCAAAGTCTCGCCAATGCTGGCACGGAAACCCGAGTGTGCAGGAAAGTCTTCCCACAGGCTCTTGACTTCAAACACGTCAGCGTGCATGTTCAGCACGATGGCTTTGGCCTGTGTCTGTGTGGCGCTTGCAAATGCTTCACGTATCCAAGCGATGTTGGCCTTGTCACGCTCAAAAAATTCGGCTGCGGCACGCGGGTCACGCACTTCAAAGTTGTTGTTGCTGCCCACGATGTGCAGCGTGGCGAACACCACGCCCTGGTGAACCCAGCGCTGGTTTTCTACAAACTTGGCAAATGCCGGTATCGCCACTGACTGGTTCAGCACAGGCAGCGGCTGCTTGCCCATCGACAAACCCGGCTTGTAAAAAGTGGCACGCAAAGCCTGCAGGCGCTCCAGGGGATCATGACCGCCATTGTTGGCGCGGTGGCAGTCGGTCCATTCGTTGTCNCCTGGCGTGAAGACCAGGGCGCTGTCAAACAAGCCAAAATGCCCGAGTTGCACTTGGGACTCTTCATCCGAACACAGCGTAGAGCCTGATTTGAAGTCACCGATGTGAATCGAAAAATTGGGATGTTCTTGGTTGATAGAACGGATCAGCGATTTGTAGGGCGCGTATCCTTGGCCCGCCTGACCGTAAGGCAAGTCACCCAAGGCCACAAAGCTAAAAGGCTGGGCCGCCACAACTTGGGCTGCTACGCATAAGAGCGCAGCCATGCACCAGCGTTTGCAGAGACAAATTGTGCTCATATTCATTTGGTGTTTCCTTTTTCAAAAACTTAATTCTTTGACATCTGCAAGTCAATTTCACAACAGCTTTGATTTGGCGTTCCATGCAATACAGGCAAAGTCCATAGCCCCCAGCAGGCCCGTCGCCAATACCCAACTCCCGACCCGAGCTTAAGCCTACTCACTTAAGTAGTTTTAGCCAAGATGACTTAAATTGTTATAGCTGTGTTTAATCCAAACTTCACGGCGCCTCCAAAGCTCAGCGGCTAATGCAGAATTTTGCTCCAGCGCTACAGGTTGCATCGGTTTAGGGTCTGCATAGTACAAGCAGGACTCTTTTTGGGGCGCATGAATTGCGCAGTGCAATGTTGTACGAGCACCTTCCTCTGGTGTCAGAAAACCTCGTAGCCTTAATAATGGACGATCCCAGTTGGGTATCCAAGGTGCCGGTTCGTTGTCGCACCTTATTGAGTCTTATCGTTGCTAAATTGAGGCCAATTACGAAGTTCGTTCCACATAGTGCCGTCATTGGTGATTTTTGTTGAATCGTCTCTTGGCATTTGAGTATTTTATGGGCCGACTGATTCTGCCTATTGACTGATGCCATCCACCGTGTAATATACGTGCAATAACCCGATGAAATTTGATGGCAAAAAGTCACCCAGAGGCCCTCAGCGTGACAACTAGTTGCGTATAAAAGGAAAAAGCATGGCTTGTGACCATGCTTCTTTAGGTGGCTCCTCGACCTGGGCTCGAACCAGGGACCTACGGATTAACAGAAATCCAGGCTCGTGAAATACCTATATAAAAAATTAATAACTTAAGTGTAAAAATAGCCGCCGTGTAATATTTCGTGTAATTGGCCAAGAGTTGCATATTGCAACTGGCGAGGTGAAAACCTAGTTTTTCAGGTTTTGACCCCCGAATTTTGACCCCAAAACTTCGACTCCATACTTGGACACCTAACATCGAAGTCGTGCAATACAACGAGCAATGAAAAGCAGCACCCGGGCTCATGGATATTGAGGTTGCTTTTATCCCCCGTAGGAATTAACATTTGCTTATGATTGATTGGAATACTTGCCCTTCTGTAGAACTCAACCCAGAGCTGGTCAGTGGTGCTTGGGTTTTTCGTGGCACTCGTGTGCCGGTTGTAGCCTTATTTGAAAATTTAGAAGACGGCGTCACCATCAACGAGTTTGTTGAGCTATTTCCCGGTGTTGAGTTAATTCATGCACGCAGCGTTTTAGAACATGCTGCAAAAAGTGCAATGGCTGTGCATTAGCCTTGAAAGTCCTGTTTGATCAGGGAACACCTGTTCCATTAAGAAACCACTTCTCAACACACCATGTGTCAACAGCCTATGAGCTGGGATGGTCAACGTTAAAAAATGGTGAATTGCTTGCTGCTGCAGAAAGTAACGGGTTTGAAGTCTTTGTCACCACAGATACAAACCTTGCCTATCAGCAGAACTTATCCAATAGAGAGATTGCCATCGTTGTTCTAAGTACCACCAGCTGGCCCCGCATTCAGAAAAGTGTCGCTGCAATCGTGAGTGCAATTGATGCGGCTAGACCTAATTCATATCAAATTGTTTCAATAGATTAGATCTAGATGTTTTATGTTTGGCTCTTGAACCGGAAAAGCCCAAAGTTCGACTCCATGCTCGGACACTTGACTTAGAAATCCCGTTTGTTCGACTCCTGCGCTGGTGCTCGAACAGAGGAGAGGGCAGGGAGTGTGTCGATGATGTTTAGTGGAGGTAAAACACATATGTTTGAAGAAACGCCTGGACCACTATGTACGTACAGGTTTAAACCAAGACCGCGCTGACAGCGAAAGCGATGACGGTTGTGATGCGGCTGTGCTGCGAATCAATCGCGATAAACAAACCGTTGAGTTTGCAGGAGCCAAGCTTGGGCTGTTCCAAGTCAGCTCAAAAGGGGAGGTTACACGCCACCAAGGTGCCAGATGCAGCTTGGGCTACCAAGATGCGATTGAGGACAAAGACAAACCCGTGGTGCAAACCATTCGCTACCAAGCAGGCGACACATTTGCCATCGTGACCGATGGTTTGACAGACCAGATTGGTGGTTCAACCGGTAAGACCTCATTCGGTTATCGCCGACTAGAGGAAATCCTCATAACCAATTGTGCGGCCAGTGCTGAAGAAATCGCCGCCGCCATGAAGAGTGAATTTGCTGCTTGGCAGGGCATTAGTGCACGAAGAGATGATGTCACTGCGGTGGTGTTCAGGCTGTGACAAAATCTCTTGACTAACACCATCCGCCGTGTAATGTGCGTGCAAGAACTCGATGAAATTTGAGGACAAAAAGTCACCCAGAGGCCTTCATTATTCGTTTTTTTATTTAAAAACATGAAACTAATTTCCATCTTTTTATTGACATCCTTGGCTAGTGTTTCTCATGCACAAGTCAGCTTGGAAGAGGCGCGCTCATTGGTTGGCAATAGCAGTGTGACTGTCTTAGATATTCGCGAGCCAGATGAGCATGCTACTGGCGTAGCCAAAGGTATGAAATTGATGCCAATGAGCACTCTAGAGTCTCGGCTTAACGAATTACCCAGAAATCCTAACTCTCGCGTACTTTTGATTTGCAACACACAAAATCGCTCAAGTGCTGTTGCAAAAGAACTTCGCTCTCGCGGATTTACCAATGTGGAGTATGTTCGTGGCGGAATGAGCGAATGGGCTAAACGAGGTTGGACTTTGGAATCACCTGCAAAACCTTAGTCACGCTCAATTGCCCTGAGCAGCGCAATGCGCTGTCGCTTACGCTGCTGCTGGAGCTCAATCAGGTGCTCCAGAACATGGGAGGCAGCGATGCTAGAGGTGTGATCATGGCCGCCAATGGGGCGGTGTTTTCTGCTGGGCACCATTTTGCCTACATGGGTTAAAAAAACTTCAGTCCACTTCTGTCCAATAGCCAATAAACACCAAGTAGAGCAATAACAAAAGAGCCACCTGCGACAACCACCCATCGGTAAAAAAGTGTGCTTCGCAGTAACCAAGCCATTGGTAGGAACACCATAACTATGGCCAACTGACCAAGCTCTACTCCAAGGTTAAATCCGCCTAGCGCAGCAACCAATGCACTGTTGGGTAAGCCCAGATCAAGCAGCACATTTGCAAAACCAAAACCATGAATCAAACCAAAAACAAAAGCCAATCGCCAGCGTTTCAGGGAATAGCCACCAAGTAAATTATTCAAAGATGCCAACACTACTGACAAAGCTATAGCCGGCTCAATCAAGTTAGATGGGGGTGTTAACCATTCCATGACAGTTAAACCCAGAGTGATGGAGTGCGCAATGGTAAAAGCTGTGACAACTGCCAATATATCCAGAAGCACAGGCCTAGCTGCTTGCGCCGCTGGCCATTGTGTGATTTTCTTGCGTGAGGGTTGCAGTGGCGCAAGCAAAAGCAAGCTGATCAAAAAAACAATGTGGTCTATACCTATCCAGATATGCCACACACCTTCAATGATGTATTTTGAAAATACACGTAAAGCACTGCTCTCGGTAAGGCTTATTTGCGCATCTGGGCGCTCCGGACTCAAGAGGGCGCTACTTTGCAGATTTGGTAAGTCCACTTTCAGCAAGCCTTTATGCAAGCTGTCTTGCTGAAAAATGAGCTTATAGCTTAATGTGAAATCAGCACTGTTTATGTCATTTATTCTTTTGCAGTCGGGAGCCCACATAGCACTCAAATAGGTCCCATCGGCGAGTTGGCTGACTTGAAGATCGGCTTTGCCCAAGCTGCATTTTTTCCCCGATTCGCTGAGTTGTAATCCTTGTTCAAGCCAAGCACTTAACTCTAAGCTTCGCATTTGGGCCTCTCTCCAAGTAACTTGGCCGTCTCGATCAGCGTCAAGATCAAATATCAAGTCGACATCTCTGAAGTGGATGTCTGCACGCAATGAAAGCTGATCTTTTGGCGCGGAAAGCGTCAAGTAGCTGTTACTGCTGGAATGCGCCGCGGCCTTAAGGCTCCAGATCAATGCGGCCAGGATGAAAGCTACCATCAACCATTGCAATAAGACTTTGTAAAGTGATCGTGTCATCACTGCGATCCAGTCCAGCTTGGGTGTTTGAGGATCGCGTCAATAAGTGGGGACAATTGCGGATCGCTGTATTTTGTAGAAGCAGCCCATCTAATCACAGGCTCTGCAGATTTAGCCTGGTTAAGAGCAAGAGCAGCCTGTAAAAACAACACAGCGTCAGATGGCTCTTTTTGTAATCGCCAATTATCAATAGACAGCGCAAGGCCAGAAGCTAGGT
>JGI25912J50252_10000299_pt1 | contig 15681 bp, 10 predicted proteins | sample LauGreSBDMM110DD_2_FD_50252 | JGI IMG/M metagenome (IMG submission 50252)
ACACCAGATCTAATGGGAAAAGTTGGTCGACTAGGAAAAGTTCTAGGACCTCGTGGATTAATGCCTAACCCAAAAACTGGCACAGTAACTATGGATGTTGCTAAAGCAGTTACCGATATTAAAAGTGGAAAAATTGAATTCCGAATTGATAAGAATTCAAACCTACATTTCCCAATCGGTCGTTCNTCNTTTTCAGAACAACAATTAGCTGAAAATTACAACGCAGCTCTTGATGAAATTGCTAGAGCAAAACCATCCTCAACAAAGGGTCGCTACATCAAAAAAGCTGTTATGTCTTCTTCTATGGGACCTGGAATCCCTGTTGAAGTTGGCGCTTCAGGATCAAGTGAGACCGAGGACTAAATCCTCACCAAGATTTCTTTAGATTCACCCCTGCAGATAAGTGCTACTTATAAGCAGGGGTAATCTAGGAAAAGTAAGAAGCCGAAGACCGCTGGTTTTCAAAGAAGGTAAAACTTCTTTGAAACTAAGCCTCAAAGAAATTTGAGAACCCGCGCAGGTGCGATCAAGATTGAAAAGACAAATTAATTTGTCTTCTTAGCCTGGTGCATATGCGCATCAGGTTTTTTTATTTCTCAAAGGTGATAGTAAAAACTAGCCTGATAAAAGAAGAGGGAGCCTCAATGGCGACTGCTGAAAAGTCCGCAGTTATAGCTGAGATGACGGAAAACTTCCGTAAATCAACTGCAACTGTTATGACCGAGTACCGCGGACTATCCGTTACGCAATTAAAAGAATTGCGTCGCGCATTGGGTCCTACAACAACTTACTCAGTTGTTAAAAATACTTTGTCTCGTTTGGCTGCAAAAGCTGCTGGTGTCGAAGGTTTAGATGAAATGTTAAAAGGCCCAAGTGCCATTGCATTCATCGAAGGTGACGCAGTTGAATCCGCAAAAGGTTTAAAGAATTTTGCTAAAGATAATCCTGCACTTGTTATTAAGGGTGCATACATGGATGGCAAAGTACTTTCAGCCAAAGAAATTCTTCGTCTGGCAGATCTTGAATCACGTGAAGTTATCCTTGCGAAATTAGCTGGAGCAATGAATGCATCGCTTTCACAAGCTGTGTACTTGTTAGCCGCTCCATTAGCNAAGACNGCAAGAGCTTTAGGTGCATTGCAGCAACAGAAATCTCAAGAGAACTAAATAAAGGAAAAGGGAAAATAAAATGGCAAAAATAGCAACAGATGATTTATTAAGTGCTTTCAAAGAAATGACTTTGATTGAACTTGCAGATTTCGTTAAATTGTTTGAAGAAACATTTGGCGTAACAGCTGCAGCTCCAGTTGCAGTCGCAGCAGCACCAGCTGGCGGCGGCGCAGGCGGAGATTCAGGTTCTGCTGAACAAGATGAATTCGATGTCATCTTAGAAGANGGCGGAGACAAGAAAATCCAAGTTATTAAAGAAGTTCGTACACTTACCAACTTAGGTCTAAAAGAAGCAAAAGATCTAGTTGAAGGTGCACCAAAGCCAGTACTTGAAAAAGTTAACAAAGAAACTGCAAACAAAGCAAAAGAACTAATTGAGTCTGCAGGCGGAAAAGTAACAGTCAAGTAATAGCAAAACGTTTGCAAAGAAATCCCCCACGAGCAGCACAAACTGTTCTTGGGGGATTCTTATTTTTTAAGACATGGTGCGAATAAAACTACGAATTGTTGTTTGAAGGTTTATCCTTACCAAGATGGTCAAATTGATCATCAAAGAAATAAAACTGTTAGGAATTAATAAAATGGAAGTAGCATTATTAGTAGGTCGTTTATTTTTTGCACTATTGTTCATCGGTTCAGGAATTGGTCATCTTCGTCAAACCGCAGCAATGGCAGGTTATGCATCTTCTAAAGGTGTACCTGCAGCAAAAGCTGCAACAATCATTAGCGGTTTAATGATTTTGCTTGGCGCTGCATACATTGCACTTGGTTTTTACGCAGACCTTGGTGCTCTATTAATTTTCATCTTCTTAATACCAACTGCTTTCCTAATGCACCCATACTGGAAAGAAACAGATGCAATGGCAAAGATGAATGAAATGATTGCCTTCAACAAAGACATCGCATTAGCTGGTGCAGCACTTGCCTTCTTCTACATTTTCGCAAAACATGGCGAAACCGTAGGATTTGTGTTAAGTAACACCACACTGTTCTAAAGAAAATCAATTAAATGGGTCCTTGGGTAGCAATGCCCAAGGACTTTATTATTTTTGTAACTCGCTTGGGTAACGGGCTTGATAAATATAGCTTTTTAAGAGTTAAATTGTTTCCATGACAAGAACTGATAAGTCAACATTTAGTCACGGCGAAACCAACAATTTAGGTTGGAGAAATGTAATCAAAGCAGCGGGCGAGGCACATTTCAACGATTTGCCGCAAGGCAAAGTCTTGGCTGTGTTAGGCCATTTTTCTGATCTACATGTTTGTGATCCAGAGTCACCATCAAGAATTGAATATTTGGATCGATTGTGTGACCCAGATAGTAAGTGGCGCGAAGTGTTTGGACATATAGGAAGTTATCGACCTCAAGAAATTTTGACTACTCAAGTTGTTGCAGCAATGGTTGATGCCATGAATGAATTAAAATTAGGTCCGCTAACTAACGCTCCCATCGATGCTGTGGTTGTTACCGGGGATATGACTGATAATGCTCAACAAAATGAAACCAGTTGGTATCTAAGTGCATTAAATGGTGGAAAAGTGGAACCAGTTTCTGGCAACAGAAAAGAATCTGAATGGGTTGGTTCCCACAACGTTAAATACGATGAAAATTATTGGCATCCAGATGGTGCACCAGTAGGAAAAGAACTTGACCGACCAATTTCAAAATTTGGTTTTCCAATTATCAAAGGTTTGGTTGCAAAAGCAAGAGCAGCTTTTACTTCACAAGGTTTAAATGCTCCTTGGTTTGCAACTTTTGGAAACCATGATCAACTGGTCTATGGCACGGTTACCCCAAATCAATTAATAACTGAAATTTCAATTGGTTCTACCCGAGTAGTTGAATTAGCTAAAGATTCTGAGTTACCAGATGTGATTTCCAATGCAATTGGTGAAGTAGGGCCAATTAAATATCCCATCACTGCAGGATCAGAAACAGCATCAATCACTGAGGATCAAATGCGAGCATTCAATACCCCAGGAACATTTGCTGAGGCGCATTTATCTTCAGGTGGAAATCCGCTAGGACATGGTTTTACTAAAGAAAACGTCTCAAATAATACTGCTTACTGGTGTCATGATTTAGAAAACTTAAGACTGATTTCACTTGACACAGTTAATCCACATGGTGGTTGGCAAGGATCAATTGATGAGCAACAATTAGCTTGGCTTAAAGAAAAACTCATAGAAGCTAAAGATAAATATTGTGTGCTGTTGTCACATCATCCGTCCCCAACTTTAATAAATGATTACGCCCCAGTAAATGCCCCAAGAAGAGTGATAAGAGACGAGTTATTACAAGAGCTCTATCAACATAAAAACTTGATTGTTTGGATAGCAGGACATGTGCACCGCCATGCAGCCGGAATTCACACCAGGCAAGATGGATCAACGTTTTTGGAATTAACGACCGCATCACATATTGATTGGCCCCAACAAGCAAGAGTTTTAGAAATAGTAAAAGAAGACAATGGCATAGCCATTGCTTCCACTGTGATTGATCATGCAGGACAGGTGCACTGGCAGGACCAAGATTTGGACTACTTAACAATGGCAGGAATCTCTCGGTCTTTAGCTTTGAATGATTGGCAAAAAAGAGATGACGCCAACCCAGTTTTTGCTCACGCCGGCAAAGTAGAGGATAGAAACGTGGTGTGGAGAGTAAGTGACCCTTTTCTCTAGGAAGAGGTCTCGAGCGCATAACAATTAGTCCCATGAGCCCCACAAACTTGACGAAGTGGGTAGGTGGGTGTTACAAGCAAGCAGCTTGCAGGTATGCTTTTATTTTGCATCCCAAATTCCAGCCCGCAAGGGCTCGTTTTGTTTTGCGACCAAAAGTTTGTAATGTGCCCTTCCGACGAAAGGACGCCACTTGGCATCTTCAGCCAAAGCTTCAGGAAAGAATCAGCGTTTATCTTTTGCAAAAATTAAAGAACCACTTGAGGTTCCAAATCTTCTAGATTTACAAATCGAATCATTCGATTGGTTAATGGGTAATGAAAAATGGCAAACACGAGTAAAGACTGCACTTGATGCAGGCAGAACAGATGTACCAACAACTTCTGGTTTAACAGAAATATTTGAAGAAATTTCACCAATTGAAGATCTGGCAGGATCTATGTCCCTGTCTTTCCGTGATCACAGATTTGAACCTGCTAAATACACAGTTGAACAATGTCGAGATAAAGACGTAACTTACGCTCAGCCATTATTCGTTACAGCAGAATTTATGAATAATGAAACTGGTGAAATCAAGTCACAAACAGTATTCATGGGCGATTTCCCAATCATGACCAACAAGGGAACATTTGTAATTAATGGAACTGAAAGAGTTGTGGTTTCACAACTAGTTCGCTCACCTGGTGTTTATTTTGAAAAGTCAATTGATAAAGCCACTGACAAAGAACTTTTCACAGCAAAAGTTATTCCTAGCCGTGGAGCATGGTTAGAATTTGAAGTTGATAAGAAAGACTTAGTTGGAGTTCGACTAGATCGTAAACGTAAACAATCAGCCACAGTATTGCTAAAAGCACTTGGTTTAACTGCTGATCAAATTGCTACAAAGTTTGCTAAGTATCCAACAATCCTTGACACACTTGCAAAAGATTCTGTACAAACTCAAGAAGAAGCTTTAGTTGATCTTTACCGCAAGATGAGACCAGGTGAACCACCAACAATTGAGGGTGGTCGAAACCTGCTTAATAATTATTATTTCAATGCCAAGCGTTATGACTTAGCAAAAGTTGGTCGTTACAAAGTTGGTAGAAAACTTGGTTCACAATTACCATTACAACAAAACACATTAACTGTTGATGATATTTGTGACACAGTTGAATACATTGCCGCATTGCATGCCGGTGTTACTGAATTAAATAAAACACGTGGTAAAACAGTTGTGGAAATTGATGATATTGATCATTTTGGAAACAGAAGATTAAGAACTGTTGGCGAATTAATTCAAAACCAAATTCGTACCGGTTTATCTCGTATGGAAAGAGTTGTAAGAGAAAGAATGACAACTCAAGACGTGGAAGCAATTACTCCACAAACATTGATCAACATTCGTCCCGTTGTTGCCTCAATTAAAGAATTCTTTGGTACCAGCCAATTGTCACAATTTATGGATCAAACAAATCCATTAGCTGGTTTAACTCACAAACGTCGTTTGTCAGCACTTGGTCCGGGTGGACTTTCACGTGAGCGAGCAGGTTTTGAAGTTCGTGACGTGCATCCTTCTCATTACGGCAGAATGTGTCCAATTGAAACTCCTGAAGGTCCAAACATTGGTTTGATTGGTTCACTTTCTTCTTTCGCTCGCGTTAATGAATTCGGTTTCATCGAAACCCCTTATCGCAAAGTAACAAAAGGTAAAGTTACTAACCAAATTTCTTATGTCACCGCTGATGAAGAAGATCGTCACGTTATTGCCCAAGCAAACGCTCTGTTAGCTGCTGATGGAACTTTCTCTGAAGAAAGAGTTTTGGTACGCCGTAAAGGCGGAGATGTTGATTTTGTTTTACCTGAAGAAGTTGATTTCATGGATGTTTCTCCACGCCAAGTTTGGTCTGTTGCCACTGCCATGATTCCGTTCTTAGAACACGATGATGCCAACCGTGCGTTGATGGGTTCTAACATGCAACGTCAATCTGTNCCTTTAATTAGAACTGAAGCACCTTTAATTGGAACTGGTATGGAATATCGTGCCGCAGTTGATGCTGGAGACGTAGTTGTTTCNGAAAAAGCTGGTGTGGTTTCAGAAATAAGTGCNGACACAATTGATGTGGCTAACGAAGATGGATCTGCTACTACTTACAAAGTTCAAAAATTCCGTAGATCAAACCAAGGAACTTCTTATAACCAAAAGCCAATTGTTAAAGAAGGCGAAAAAGTTAAAGCTGGACAAGTTTTGGCTGATGGTCCATGTACCGATGGTGGAGAAATGGCACTGGGTCGAAACCTACTTGTGGCATACATGCCATGGGAAGGCCACAACTACGAAGACGCCATCATTTTGAATCAAAGACTTGTTCAAGATGACGTGCTTACTTCCATTCACATTGAAGAACACGAAATTGATGCACGCGATACCAAACTAGGTGCCGAAGAAATTACTAGAGATTTGCCAAACGTTTCTGAAGAAGTTTTAGCCGATTTGGATGAACGAGGTGTGATCCGCATTGGTGCTGAGGTTGTACCGGGTGACATTTTGGTTGGAAAAGTTACTCCCAAAGGTGAAACAGAATTAACACCTGAAGAAAGATTGTTACGCGCAATTTTCGGTGAGAAAGCTCGTGAAGTAAGAGACACATCTTTGAAAGTTCCCCACGGTGAAAGCGGAACTGTTATTGACATCAAAGTTTTCGATCGTGAACACGATGATGAAATGGGACCAGGTGTTAACCAAATCGTTCGCGTTTACATCGCTCAAAAAAGAAAAATTACTGAAGGTGACAAGTTAGCCGGACGCCACGGTAATAAAGGTGTTATTGCAAAAATTCTTCCTGCCGAAGATATGCCTTTCCTAGAAGATGGCACACCTGTTGACATTGTGTTAAATCCGCTGGGAGTTCCGGGCCGTATGAACTTAGGTCAAGTTTTGGAATTCCATTTAGGTTGGTTAGCTAAATCTGGTTGGGACATTGAAGGCAGTCCAAAGTGGGCCGAAAATATTCCAGACAACATGAGAAAAGTTCCACCTAACACCAAACTTGCCACACCAGTATTTGATGGTGCTAGAGAATCTGAAATAACTGGCTTGATGACAGCTTCCCTTCCATCTTCAAACGGTGAACGTTTAATTGGTGCAAATGGAAAAGCTCGTCTGTTTGACGGACGAAGCGGCGAACCATTCCCAATGCCAATTGCAGTTGGATACAAATACATTTTGAAACTTCTACATTTGGTTGACGACAAGATCCACGCTCGTTCAACTGGTCCATACTCAATGATTACCCAACAGCCACTTGGTGGAAAAGCACAATTTGGTGGTCAAAGATTTGGGGAAATGGAAGTTTGGGCCCTGGAAGCATACGGTGCTGCATACGCACTACAAGAATTATTAACCATCAAATCAGATGACGTACTAGGTCGAGTAAAAGTTTACGAAGCAATTGTGAAGGGTGAAAATATTCCAGAACCTGGAATTCCAGAATCCTTCAAAGTTCTTGTTAAAGAAATGCAATCACTAGGACTAAACGTTGAAGTTTTGTCAGGTGACGGTAAAGCAATTGAAATGCGTGACACAGATGAAGACGTATTCAGAACAGCAGAAGAACTAGGTATCGACTTATCTCGTCGTGAACCAAGTTCTGTAGAAGAAGTTTAAGAAACTAGGAAAAGGGCGGAAAAAGAAAAGTGTTAGATGTAAACAACTTTGACGAATTACGTATCGGCCTAGCTTCTGCAACAGATATTCGTAGCTGGTCACATGGTGAGGTTAAGAAACCTGAAACCATTAACTACCGAACATTAAAGCCAGAGAAAGACGGCTTGTTCTGCGAAAAGATTTTTGGACCAACCCGTGATTGGGAATGTTATTGCGGTAAATACAAACGTGTTCGATTCAAAGGCATCATTTGCGAACGTTGCGGTGTTGAAGTAACACGTGCAAAAGTTCGTCGCGAAAGAATGGGTCACATTGAATTAGCAGCACCAGTAACACATATTTGGTACTTCAAAGGTGTTCCTTCACGTTTAGGTTACCTACTTGACCTAGCACCAAAAGATTTAGAAAAAGTTATTTATTTTGCCGCCTACATGATCACAGACGTTGATGTGGATGCACGTCACGAAGATCTGCCATCTTTAGAAGCAAAACTTGATTCTGAAAAGAAGAAAATTACCAATCGTCGCGACGCTGACATCAATGCTCGTGCGAAAAAACTTGAAGAAGACTTAAAAGCATTAGAAAAAGATGGTGCTAAGTCCGATCAAAAACGTAAAGTAAAAGAATCAGCAGAACGTGAAATGAACTCAATTCGCAGAAAAATTGATGCTGAAATCGACCGCCTAGCTTCAGTTTTTGATCGTTTTAGAAACCTAAAAGTGCAAGATCTTGAAGGTGACGAAATGTTGTATCGCGAAATGCGCGATAGATACGGTCGTTATTTCACTGGTGGTATGGGTGCTGCCGCAATCAAACGTCGTTTAGAAACCTTTGATCTAGTTGCCGAAGCAGCATTGTTGAAAGAATTAGTGCATTCAGGTAAAGGTCAGAAGAAAACACGTGCCCTAAAAAGACTTAAAGTAATTAACGCTTTTGATGCCACCACCAATTCACCAGCTTCAATGGTGCTGGATGCCATTCCAGTTATCCCACCAGATCTTCGCCCCATGGTTCAACTTGATGGTGGAAGATTTGCCACCTCAGATCTCAACGATTTGTATCGCCGCGTAATCAACAGAAACAATCGTTTAAAAAGATTGTTAGACCTTGGTGCACCAGAAATTATTGTCAACAACGAACGTCGAATGCTGCAAGAAGCAGTTGATGCGTTGTTTGATAACGGTCGTCGTGGTCGCCCAGTCACAGGACCAGGAAATCGTCCGTTGAAATCTTTGTCTGACATGTTGAAAGGTAAGCAAGGACGTTTCCGTCAAAACTTGCTTGGAAAACGTGTTGATTACTCAGGCCGTTCGGTAATCGTGGTTGGTCCACAATTAAAGCTGCACCAATGCGGTTTACCAAAACAAATGGCACTAGAACTGTTCAAACCATTTGTGATGAAACGTCTGGTTGATTTAAACCATGCCCAAAATATTAAATCTGCCAAGCGCATGGTGGAAAGATCTCGTGCGGTGGTGTGGGATGTATTAGAAGAAGTAATTACTGAACATCCAGTAATGCTTAACCGTGCCCCAACCTTGCATCGTTTAGGTATTCAAGCATTTGAGCCACTATTAATTGAAGGTAAAGCAATCCAAATTCATCCTTTGGTTTGTACTGCATTTAACGCAGACTTCGACGGTGATCAGATGGCTGTGCACGTACCACTTTCCCCAGAAGCTCAAGCTGAAGCTCGTATTTTGATGTTGTCTTCCAACAACATTTTGTCTCCAGCTTCAGGTAAACCAATTACCACACCAACCCAAGACATGGTGTTGGGAATTTATTACCTAACACTTCAAACAGCTGGTGCTAAAGGTGAAGGAAGAATTTTCTCTTCAGTGGCTGAAGCTGTGATGGCTTTTGACCGTCACGAACTTGATTTGCAATCAGAAATCACAATCCGATTGAGAAATGTTTACCCACCTCACGAACATGTAACACCAAAAGGTTGGTCATTTGGTAAACCTTTAACTATGAAAACAACGCTAGGTAGATCTTTATTCAATGAAGCGTTGCCAGATAATTACCCATTCATTAACTCAGTGGTTGACAAGAAAAAACTTGGCGCAATTGTTACTGAATTAACTGAAAAGTATCCAAAAATTCAAGTGGCACAAATTCTTGATCTTTTGAAAGAATTAGGTTTCCGCTGGGCAACCAGAAGTGGTGTCACCATTTCTATCGATGACGTGCTGGAACCACCAAGTAAAGATGCGTTGTTGAAGAAAGCTGAAGATGTGGCAGCTAAGGTTCAAAAGAATTTTGAACGAGGCATGATTTCTGATGCTGAACGCCGCCAAGAATTAATTGATATCTGGACCAAAGTAACTGCAGAAATTGCTGATGCAATGGAAAAGAATTTCCCTATTTCAAACCCGGTTTGGATGATGGCTCACTCTGGTGCACGTGGAAACATGATGCAAATCAGACAACTTGCAGGTATGCGCGGTTTGGTATCAAATCCAAAAGGTGAAATTATTCCTCGCCCTATTAAATCAAACTTCCGCGAAGGCCTATCAGTGTTGGAATACTTCATTTCCACACACGGTGCTCGTAAAGGTTTGGCAGATACCGCACTTCGTACCGCAGATTCTGGTTATTTAACTCGTCGTCTTGTTGATGTTGCCCAAGATGTAATTATTAGAGAAGAAGATTGTGGAACTGATCGTGGTCTCAAAGTAATTATTGGAGAAATTGGCCAAGACAAAGTTACTCGTGCAGTTGAATTTGTTGACACCACAGTTGCATCCCGTGTGTTAGCTGATGAAGTCAAAATTAACCAAGAAACACTTGCTCATCGTGATGATGAATTATCAATGAGTTTAATTAATGAACTTATTGGAGACGGTGTTACTGAAATTAGGGTTCGCTCAATTTTAACTTGCGAATCTAAACTAGGAACTTGTGCTCGTTGTTACGGCCGCTCAATGGCCAGTGGCAAGTTAGTTGATGTGGGCGAGGCAGTAGGAATTATTGCTGCTCAATCAATTGGTGAACCAGGAACACANNTAACAATGCGTACTTTCCACACCGGTGGTGTAGCAGGTGCAGACATCACGCATGGTTTGCCACGTGTTGTTGAATTATTTGAAGCACGCACCCCTAAAGGTGTGGCACCAATAAGTGAAGTAGCGGGACGTATTCGTATTGAAGAAACTGACAAGACTAGAAGAATTGTCGTTATTCCAAATGATGGCGCTGAAGAAGTTGCTTACCCAGTTTCTAAGCGAACTCGTTTAATGGTGGAAGACGGTCAAGCAGTTGAAGTTGGTCATCAACTAGTTGTTGGTGCCGTTGATCCAAAACAAGTCCTTCGAGTACTTGGTCCTCGTGAAGTGCAAATTCACTTAGTAAATGCGGTGCAAGAAGTTTATCGCTCCCAAGGTGTAAGCATTCACGATAAGCACATCGAAGTAATTGTTCGCCAAATGCTTCGCCGTGTAACAATCATCGAATCAGGAGACGCAAATCTTTTGCCAGGTGAATTGGTTGATCGCGTAATATTTGAAACCGAAAACAGAAGAGTTGTGCAAGAAAGTGGTAAACCAGGTTCAGGAAGACCAGAACTTATGGGTATCACTAAGGCATCACTTGCAACTGAATCATGGTTGTCTGCTGCCTCATTCCAAGAAACCACCCGTGTTCTAACTGATGCTGCTATCAACGAAAAATCAGATTCACTGGTTGGTCTAAAAGAAAACGTGATTATTGGAAAACTAATTCCAGCTGGAACTGGTTTGCCTCGTTACCGACATGTTCGAGTTGAACCAACCGAAGAAGCAAAAGCAGCAATGTATGCCTCAATGTCAAGTTATGACGATATTGATTACACCTCATTTGGGGTAGGTGGCGGACAAGCTGTGCCTTTGGATGATTATGACTCAGGTGCAAATCAAAGATAATTAAGAACTAAAAAAGACCCCCGAAAATTCGGGGGTCTTTTTATTTAATCAATAACAGTTCGTCGAGGGCCAACACCCCAGGCAATGTAATTCCACATCCAATCAGCAATAACACTGATTCGNTTTCTTCCCCCAGCTAAATAGAAAACGTGTAGCGCTAACCAGGTTAACCAAGCAATTGTTCCATGCATTCTTAACCCACCAGGCATTTCCACCACAGCTCTTCTTCTGCCAATTGTGGCCATTTGTCCTTTATCGGTGTATTTAAACGGGCTTAAAGGTTTATTGTTTTTTAAACTTATTATTTGTTTAGCAACATGTTTGCCCATTTGTAAAGCAACCGGTGCGATCATGGGAAGAGGGTTTCCCTTGAATTGCAAATGAGCACCATCACCAATCACAAAAATTCCTGCACTGGTTTGAAGATTCTCATCTATCTTGATTCGATTAGATCGATCTGTTTCACCAAGGGAAGTCCAAGTTTGGTACGCCGCAACACCTGCAGCCCAAATGAGAGTTCCACCAGAAAGAATTTCACCACTCTTTAAATGAACATCGGTTTCATACATTCGATCAACAGCTGAATTAGTTTTAACAGATACCCCAATTTCTTCTAATTCAGATTGGGCATGTTTGGAAGATTTTTCATGAAACATTGGTAAAACTCTGGGGCCAGCTTCAACTAAAGTTACTGAAGCCATTTTGTAAATATTGGGAAATTCATGTTTCATACTTTTCTGTAATTCAGCCACTGCACCGGAAACTTCAACACCGGTAGGACCCGCGCCAATCACAACTACTTTGAGAGATTCTTTGGGTTTATGTCCTGCTTCAACTTCTTCATACATGCCCAGCAATTGTTTCTTGATTACACGGGCTTCCATAATCGATTTCATTTGCAAAGCATTTTCTTGCACACCAGGTACACCAAAGGTGGTGCCAGTACTTCCGGTGGCTAAAACTAAATGATCATATTCAATAGTTGATTGATCAGCCAAAATAATGGATTTGGAATTACTATTTACCTTTGTTACTTCACCTTTTCGAAAGCTAACTCCAGGAATAGCTGCTCGTACTGGATAAGCAATATCATCTTCAGGTAGTCCACCTGTTGCTACTTGATAAAGCAGGGGAGAAAAAAGTTGGTAAGGATGTTTATCTACCACTGTGACATTTACATCTTTTTGCTGAGAAAGTTTTCGCGCAGCAGCAAGTCCACCAAAGCCTGCTCCCACAATTACAACTCTCATATATCTAATTATGGCTGATTTGTGAGGGATGGGCGACTTAAAATGGCACTTATTCTCAGGAAACTCTCAGAATAGTTTTAGATGATTTAAGGGTAAGCCCATCAAAGTTTAAGTAAGGCAAGACAACAGAAAGAGGAAAAAATGATCAAGAAAAGAACTGTACTAGCAGCTTTAGTTGTTACTGGACTAATTGCTTCAACTTCTTCTGCAGCATTCGCTAACCATGGTGGCGGAAACGGCGGCAGAGGTGAAGGTAACCGCGGAGGTGGCGCAATCGCATCTCTTGTTACTGCTGGAACGATTAACCAAACACAAGCTGATGCTTTTAAAGCAGCAATGAAAACAAAGCTTGATGCCAAGTTTGTAACTAAATTAAACACAGTTTTAACAGGTTTAGTTAGCAATTCAACCTTGACTCAAACAAAAGCAAATGCAGTTAAAGCTGCAGCAACAACTAAAAAATCAATTAGAGATCTTGTAACAGCAGGAACTATAACTACTGCTGAAGCAACATCAATTAAGACCGCACTGCGTGCTCTTCCAAAAGAAGACATCACAGTAATTAGAGACGAAGTTCTTACTTCCTTGGTTTCTAATAGCACCATCACCCAAGCTCAAGCTGATGCAATAAAGGCAGCCAAAGCAGCCTGGGTAGGAAAATTAGGAAGTCATCGTGGTGCTGATTTGGGAACCGCCCAAACTGCATCACTGACTTACTAAAACCGGTGGCTTGTAGAGCATCTTGCAAACTAAAGCGAATAGATTAGTAACCGTGACTAACTCCCTAGCTCGAATTCTGGTAGCAGAAGACGAGACGTCACTTAATGATCTATTGCAAGATGCTCTACGCATGAATGGTTATGAAACTATTTCTGCCAAACATGGCATGGAAGCTGTAAGACTTATTAGGGAAGAAAAACCCGATTTAGTAATCCTTGATATAAATATGCCTCAATTAGATGGTTTCGGCGTAATAGAAAAACTGAGAAATGAAAATAATAATATTCCCATAATTGTTTTAACCGCTCGAGATCAAAAAGATGATAAGTCAATTGGTTTTGGGTTAGGTGCAGACGACTTTGTTACCAAACCTTTTGGTTTAGAAGAACTACTTATGCGAGTGGCAGCAGTTTTAAGAAGATCCAAGAATAAGCCTACTGAGGGAAATGTATTAGTAAATGGAAATATATCTTTAGATATTTTAAATTATCGAGTGAGTGTTAATGATAAAGAAATTGAAACCTCACCAACTGAATTTAAATTATTGCAATATCTGATGGAAAATTCTGGACGAGTTTTAACTAGAGAACAAATTCTAAGTGTGGTGTGGGGGTTAGATTTTGCAACGGATGGAGCAGTACTTGACACATATATTTCTTACTTAAGAAAAAAATTAGGAGATAGCGCATACATACGAACTGTGCGTGGTATTGGCTACCAGATTGAAGCTAAATGAAACTTAGGACACGAATTTCAATTTTAACAGCCGTTTTGTCCGCAATACCAACTTTTGCACTTGGCGGCATTGCGGTGAATAATGCGCAAAAAACATTTAGCGACTCAATTGATAATGCACTAATTACCTCTATAAGCCAACCAAGACTTTTGAAAGAATTACGTGGCGAAACACTTTCCCCAGCCAGGGGTTTAGCCGATTCCTATATTTCCATTGCGCGATTTGAGGCAGATGGATCTTTAACAATTCTTAGATCCGCAGGCATAAATGATGACGATGACGTATTTCCACAATTAACTCCTGCTCAAGTGTTTGAAGCAAGTACCAAAATAATCACAGTGAGAGATAAAGATTTCTATAGAGTTTTAGCATTTCAAGGTCGTGCCAATGAAATTTATGTTTTGGCTGCTTCATTGAAAGAGTCTCGAAGGGCAACCGGGGAAGTATTAACTAATACAGCTTTTGCGGCAATAATAATTTCTCTACTAAGTGGAATTCTTGCTTGGTTTACTGTGAGTAGATTCTTCAAACCAGTTATCCAAATGGTTGATGTCGCTCATGCAGTTGCAGAAGGTGATTTTTCAAGGAATATGCCTGGGGCAAAAAGTGGCACAGAATTTGGGGAATTATCTTTAGCTATTAATAAAATGATGCTGGCTTTAAGACAATTTGTTTCAGATGCATCACATGAACTTAGAACCCCTCTTACCGTGATTAGGGGTTATTCAGAAATTTTGCAAAAAGAAAATATTGATCAAGACCAGCGAGATAGGGCAGCTTCAAGAATTGAAACAGAAAGCTTAAGAATGGAAAGACTGGTTAAAGATTTGCTAACTTTAACCAAAGCAGATTCTGTGGCATCCCTTACCTACGAATCCTTAGATATCAGAGAAATTATTGAAGAATATTTTAAAGACTTAACTGCAAATAATTCAAATAGGAATGTGGTATTTAAAGGTGATGCTAAGGCATTAATCCGCTGTGACGAAGATTCAATGAGACAACTTTTTTCAAATATCTCACAAAATATTTTGCGCCATACCCCCGTTGATTCAAATGTTGAAGTGGTAATAAAACAAAGTGACAGCAACACAGTGATAATTATTGATGATGCTGGACCAGGAATACCACCTAGTGCCAGAAATCAAGTCTTTGAGAGATTTTCCCGACTAGATGAGTCACGATCTAGAGATACGGGGGGATTTGGTTTAGGAATGAGCATCATTAAATCCGTTGTTGATAAACACAATGGCCAAATATTTTTAGAAGACTCTGTGTTTAACGGTCTTCGAATCAGACTAGTTATTCCTAATTAAAAACATCTGTCGGTAAATCAAGTACTTCGTCCATCACACCACTTGGTTGTACTTTGTCATATTGAATTTCAACTTTGCTAAAAACACTTTTGCCAGATTTACCAGTGATAGGTGCAGTTAATTTAATTTCCACTGCCGAAACAACGTCGGTTCCTTCCGCACAAGTTGGTTCACAGTCATTAGTTGTGGAGGTTCCTACGCCGATAGCATTTGTTGAGGCCCAGCTAGACCATGAGATTTCATTCAATATTTGACCCGCA
>JGI25912J50252_10000315_pt1 | contig 15247 bp, 17 predicted proteins | sample LauGreSBDMM110DD_2_FD_50252 | JGI IMG/M metagenome (IMG submission 50252)
CCTAGCCCAAGAATCCGAGATGACATCCGTTCTGGATAAAAGAGCTCGAAATCATTTATCTTCTCACCAGTTGAAATAAAAATAATTGGCTTACCAGTTAATTCAACGATCGACAGTGCAGCGCCACCTCTAGCATCACCATCAAGTTTGGTTAGCACCACCGCATCAAAGCCGACTCCTTGGGCAAATGATTTAGCAGTAAGGCTGCATCTTGACCGATCATTGCATCGACCACAAAAAATACTTCATCTGGGTTTACTGCGTCACGCACATTTTTTACTTGCTGCATCATTTCTTCATCGACGCCAGTGCGACCAGCAGTATCAATAATCACAAAATTATGTAGTTTTTCGTTGGCAAATTTCAGGCTTGCTCTTGCTACTCCAACTGGATCACCTACGCCATTTCCTGGCTCTGGAGCAAAGACTGGAATTTTTATTGATTGACCCACAATTTGCAGTTGAGTTACTGCATTTGGTCGTTGCAGATCAGCTGCTACAAGCAACGGCGTATTTCCTTCATCCTTAAGGTAGTTCGCCAATTTGCCAGCCAAAGAAGTTTTTCCAGCACCTTGCAATCCAGTTAGTAAAATCACTGTTGGTGCACTTTTGGCATATCGCACTCTGCGGGCGTTGCCCCCCAAAGTTTGGGTTAGTTGATTATTTACAATTTCAAATATTTTCTGCGATGGATTTGTACTTGTATTTATCGCATCACTTTGTTCTTGAAATTTCTCTAGGATTTTGGCAGAAAAGATATCGGCCACTTCAAGTGCCACATCAGACTCAATTAAGGCAATTTTAATATCTTCAACAAACTCAACTAACTGTGGCTGTGTAACTTTGCCACGTAGGCCAGAAAAGAGTGCAGAAAATCTCTGGCCTAACGCTTCGAACATGGAGGCATCTTACATTTTATTTAGATGGCGCTTTCACCACTCTCACCGGTTCTGACCCGAGTGACTGACTCAACTGATGTTGCCCAAACTTTTCCATCACCGATACTTCCGGTTCTNGCAGCATCAACAATCACNTTGATTACNTTGTCAGNCTCCTTGCTGCTAACCAATATTTCCAATCTAANCTTTGGNATTAGATCAACTTTGTATTGAGCGCCTCGATAAACCTCAGTNAGTCCAAGTTGGCGGCCAAAACCTTTTGCCTCTGAAACAGTCATGCCAGTTATGCCAGCACCAACNAGAGCCTCTTTGATAGCGTCAAGTTTTTGTGGCTTAATAATTGCGGTTATTAACTTCATGATCTGAAACCTCCACTTGAACTAGTTGTTAATTCATATCCAGTTTCAGCATGTTGATCGTAATCAATTCCCGAAACTTCAGCCTCTTCGTTCACTCGTAAGCCAATAGTTTTGTCGATGGCATAGCCAATAATTAGCGTTACGATAAAGGAATAAGTAAGTACAAAGAAAGCACCAAAAGCTTGCTTGCCAAGTAATGCAGCTCCACCGCCATAGAAAATTCCATTTAAGCCCAGGCTATTGATCGCGCTGCTGCCGAAAAATCCTATTGATAAGCAGCCCCACAATCCACCAACTAAGTGCACACCTACTACATCCAGTGAGTCATCAAAGTTGAATAGATACTTAAGCCCAACTGCTAGGGCACAAAATACTCCGGCAAGTAAACCAATTACGACAGCTGCCCATGGCGCAACAAATGCACATGCAGGTGTGATTGCAACCAAACCAGATATGGCACCAGAAGCCACACCCAATGAAGTCGGATGGCCATCTCGAATTTTTTCAACTAACAGCCAGCCAAGTGCTGCTGCTGCGGTTGCTACTTGAGTATTTAATAAAGCAATAGCTGCAACACCATTTGCGCCCAGTGCTGATCCAGCGTTGAATCCAAACCAACCAAACCACAAAAGCCCAGCACCAATTAAAACCAACGGCAATGAGTGAGGTCGCATCGACTCACGTCGCCACCCAACTCGTCTGCCCAAAATAATCGCCATGGCTAATCCAGCAGCACCAGCATTAATATGCACTGCAGTTCCGCCGGCAAAATCTTCGACACCACGAGCAGCTAAGAATCCAGCACCGGTAACGGTATCGCCAACTTTGTTACCAAAGGCGAATACCCAGTGCGCAACTGGGAAATAGACCACTGTCACCCAAATTGCTACGAAAACTGCCCAGGCAGTAAATTTTGTACGATCTGCAATTGCACCAGAGATAAGAGCTGGTGTGATAATTGCAAACATCAATTGAAATGCTGCGAACGCTAACAATGGAATTGGGTATACCCCACCATTGTTAGTTAACTCATTTACTGCACTTCCCAATCCTGACAATGAGATCGCGCCATACCATTGTGAATTTGCTTCATAGCCAAAAGCTAGTTTGAAGCCATAAATCACCCAAAGTACGCTAACGATTCCAATTGTTACCATAGACATCAACATCATATTTAATACACTCTTTGCTCTAACCATGCCACCGTAAAAAAGTGCCAAGCCTGGTGTCATTAAAAGCACCAATGCGGTGCTGGCTAATACCCAAGCAGTATCACCAGTATTTAAAACTACCTCTGACATTTAATCTCCAATTTCTGATTAAGCCTGAATAAATATGGGAAACCTCGTCATTGAGATGGGATAACTATGCAGAGGGCGGGTTAAAACAGGTTTCCTTTAAGGTTTCATTCTGGTGACAGTTTGACCCCTTATGTTAAAAGTATGTTACTTAGCCAAATAAGGAGTGGATGTATCGCTCTGGATCAAAGGGGGCAAGATCTGATATCTGCTCACCTGCTGCAACAAACTTGATAGGCAGTCCGCTCTCCTTTTCGATCGCCAGCGCCACCCCACCTTTAGCTGATCCATCTAATTTGGTAATAATGAATCCGGTGACCCCCACCGACTCAATGAATACTTTCGCCTGATTCAATCCGTTTTGTCCAGTGGTGGCATCAATTACCAGCAAAATCTCATCTACTGAAGATTGCTTTTCGATTACTTTTATTACCTTACCCAACTCCGCCATCAAATTTTGCTTAGTATGCAATCGGCCAGCGGTATCAACAATTAAATAATCATAATTGTCCTCTTTGGCCTTTGTCACCGCAGAAAATGCCACCGAAGCTGGATCACTGTTGACTGGCCCAATAACTATTTCAGTTTTAATCCGCTCAGCCCAAGTTTGCAACTGATCCGTAGCAGCAGCACGGAATGTGTCTGCAGCAGCTAACAAAACGGTGCTTCCGTTATTTTTAAGCACACCAGCGATCTTTGCCGCTGAGGTAGTTTTTCCTGTTCCATTAACGCCGACAATTAATATTGTTTTTAAAGTGTTAGCCTCAGTTATTAAAGTGCGATCCTTTTTGCTCAACCAGGTTGAAATCACTTCAGTTATTGCGGTTTTTGCATCCTCTACTTTGACTGACTTAGCGGTCGCAATTACCTGATCTACTAATTTCACCCCCAGATCTGCCGCAATTAAATTAGCTCTTATCTCATCCCACTCTTGATCCGTTATTGCGCCAGAGCGAAGAGCAGTAAATAAACGTTGAAATAAACTCATTTACTTCTTAAGAAACTGCATCAACTTCACGTATACGCTGGGAGATAACCTCACTCACACCATCACCGCGCATAGTCACACCATATAAGGCATCGGCAATCTCCATAGTGCGCTTTTGATGCGTGATAATTATTAATTGAGACTTTTCGCGCAACTCTTCAAACACTCCAAGAAGCCTTCCTAAGTTTGTATCATCTAAGGCCGCCTCAACCTCATCCATNACATAAAATGGAGATGGTCTAGCCTTAAANATGGCAATTAATAAGGCNACTGCAACCAAGGAGCGTTCACCNCCAGAGAGCAACGACAACCGCTTNACTCGCTTTCCAGGAGGACGGGCCTCGACATCAATTCCNGTAGTCAACATGTCAGATGGATTTGTGAGAATTAGTTTTCCATCACCACCAGGGAATAACCTTGCAAAAACTAACTCAAACTCCCGCGCAGTATCTTCATAAGCTTGAGTGAAAATCTGTTGAACTCGATCATCAACCTCTTTGATGATATCTAGGAGATCTTTCTTAGTCTTTTTCAGATCTTCTAACTGTTCGGCAAGATAGCGCAATCTCTCNTCNANCGATGAGTACTCTTCCAGTGCTAATGGATTGATTTTTCCAAGTANAGCTAATGAGCGCTCAGCTTGAGAAAGTCTTTTCTCTTGTTGATCTCTTCGNTATGGAATCAAATCTCCTGGAACAAACTCTCCTTGCTCGTTTTCATAAAATGTTGGTACATCATTGCTTGGACCATATTCATTAAGCAGGGTGGTTACATCAATTCCAAGCTCCTCCACCGCCTTTATCTCCATTTGTTCAATCCTGAGCCGCTGTTCAGCACGAGTAATCTCATCTTTGTGAACACTAGAGGTGAGTTTTTCTAATTCAATTGCTAACTCTCTGCTGATCGTGCGCAAACTTAGAATTTCACCTTCGCGCTCAGATCTTGATGTTTCTAATCTAGCCCGCTCAGATCCAGCACGTGAAATTGATGATTCAATTTGAATTAATGCTTCGTATGAAGTGTCGGCAATCTGCTGCGCAATTATTGCTGCCTGGGCACGATTCTCTCGCCTTGAAATTGATTTAGATGCAGCATCTATCTCTGCCTTTGCCTGATTCTCCAATGCTAAAGCTCGTTGTGCGATTGCATCTTTACGCTCTTCAATGGTGCGTAAATTAAGCCGTGCTTCAACCTCTTTAGATCGNGCNCCCGATACTTGCGATCTTAAATCTTCTAGGTGNGTTAAATCTGGCTCAATTGGAGTTTGGTGAGATTCAAATTGTGCTATCGCAGCAGCTAAATCTCTCTCATCAAATGTACGTTGCTCACTTGCTGCCCCTAAAGTGGAGATAAGGCGATCAACCTCTTCGCTAGTGTTTTTTACATTTTGACCAGCAATCGCTAATTGTTCTGCTAACCCGGTCATTGCAGCATCTGAATCATTGAGTTTTGATAGCGCCAACTCATAATCTTTATTAACAGCATTGAAACGATCTTGGGAAGTATTTAACTCAAATTTGGTTCGATCACAATCAGCAGATACTTTTGCGACCTCAACTTCACAATTTGAGGTAAGAATTGAGATCTTTTCAATTAGGTCAGCACTGCCTGAGGATGCCACCAAATCTGTTATCTCCTTAAAAGCTGTTAATCGACCAAGAGATCCGGCCCGTAATTTCTCAGTTGACTGTAGCTTTTCAGCTAAAACCTTTAACTCACCTTCGGCTGCTTTTAATTCTATTTTTAATTTATTAAATAACCCATCAAGTCCTGGCTCTGAGGCAGTCAGTGAAGATATTTGAGTTTCAATTACAGCAAAACCTTCGCGGTAGCCTTTTAATCTATCTTCAGCAGAATTTTTAGCAGTTGTTAATCGACTTATCTCACCATTAGTTGCATCAATTCTGGAATGAAGTCCATTGATGTGACCTTCTTGCCTTGCAGTTCCTTCGCGTTGATCTGCAATAGCTCGAAGTGATGCTGAGACTCGATTTTCTTCCAAAGCAAGTTGATCTTCAATAGCTTTCAAAGAGTTTGAATCAACATGTAACTGCTCTTGTGAAATCTTTACCTGTGCAAAAAGTGCCGACTCTTCTTTTCTTAGGGACAGTGCTTCTTCTTCTAACGCTTTTGGATCTCTACCTGTTGCTTTTGCCTCTTCTGCTTCTTCTGTTAAAAATCTTGCCCGCTCAGAGGCTAGATTCTGCACACCTCGAATTTGTTCTCGCTGTGCTGTCAAGCGATAGAAATTTTCCTGTGCTGCGATTAATTGTGGATTCTCACTCGCTGCAATTGCATCTAATTCAATCTCGCGGTTTCTTGCCGTGTTTAATTCTCGCTCTACCAGTTCTTTGCGCTCACGCAGCACATTCTCATCTGCAACCTCTACCTGCATCTCAGATCGCATACGAGTTAGATCATCTGCTAGCAATCGAAGTCTGGAATCTCTGACATCTGACTGAATGACTGATGCCTTACGAGCAACCTCAGCTTGCTTGCCCAATGGCCGCAGTTGCCGACGAAGTTCAACAGTTAGATCCTGAATTCTGGCGAGATTTGTTTGCATAGAATCTAATTTGCGCAGCGCCTTCTCTTTACGTTTACGATGCTTCAAAACACCAGCAGCCTCTTCGATAAAAGATCTGCGCTCCTCCGGATTTGCTAGCAAGATCGCATCTAGTTGCCCTTGCCCAACAATTACATGCATTTCACGACCAATGCCGCTATCACTTAACAACTCTTGAATGTCTAGTAGGCGTGTNGTTTCACCATTTAGTAAATATTCGGAGGAACCATTTCTAAATAAAACGCGAGTTATCGTTACTTCGGAAAAATCNATTGGTAGNGCGCCATCAGNATTATCAATAGTNACTGAAACTTCAGAACGACCAAGTGGCGCCCTGCCTGAGGTACCGGCAAAAATTACGTCCTCCATTTTGCCACCACGCAATGATTTTGCGCCCTGCTCTCCTAATACCCAAGAGAGTGCATCTACAACATTTGATTTACCAGATCCATTTGGGCCAACCACACAAGTGATGCCCTGCTCAAAATTTAAAGTAGTAGAGGAGGCAAAGGATTTGAACCCCTTCAGGTTCATACTCTTTAGATACATAGCTCACCCCTCACAGGCGCAAACCTATCTAAAAATCTGTCAGATTTGGCTTGACCTACCGTTGGCAACGCGGACAAAAATGGGAGGATCGATTCGCAAAGGCGATTCTACGGATAGCAGTGGCGCATCTTGAACATGGTTGCCCTTCACGACCATAAACGCTCAAAGAGCGCGAAAAGTAACCACTCTCACCGTTAACATTTTTATATTGCTCATCAAAGGATGTACCACCAGCCTTAATTGCACCTTTCATAACCGTTACCGTACTTGTAATAACTTTTTTAATCTCCCTTTCTGATAAATCTTCACAGATTATCTCTGGATGAATTCTTGCCCGCCACAATCCTTCATCGGCATAGATGTTTCCAATACCACTTACTACTGCTTGACTAAGCAGGGCTGGTTTTATAGCTGTTTTCTTTTGCTTTATTTTTGATATCACCTGTTTGATATCAAACTCTTTTGCAAATGGATCAAGTGCAATGTGTGCCACACAGGTTGGAACGCCATCAGATTGCTGTTCTACAGATAGCCAGCCAAAGGTACGCTGATCAATAAATCTAATTTCATCCCTTATCTTTTTTGAACGTATGCCATTACTTAATCCCAACCTGGCTCGTAAATGTGGTTGTTTTGTGGCCAGAGTTGGCTGTACTAGTAATTGGCCGCTCATTCCCAAATGCGCAACTAGAGTTATTTCTCGATTCAACTCAAACCAAAGAAACTTACCCCTTCGGTTCACGGCAATGATTTTTGCACCATTTACTGCAGATAATGCAGCAATCGAACTGGATTTTATTGCCCTGGGGTGAAAACTTTCTGCCTCACAAATAATTTTCCCTAGTACATATTTTTCAAGCCCACTTCGAACTGTTTCAACCTCAGGTAGCTCTGGCATTGCTGAGTAAAACTACTATTTCTTTTTACTTCTACTACTTAAGAGATCATAAGCAAGCTTTGCTGCTGCTTGCTCTGCTTCACGTTTACTTTTTCCCTCACCATTAGGAAACTTTTCACTACTGACAATCACGGTAGCAATAAAACTCTTATCGTGATCTGGTCCTGATTCAGTAATTTCATACTCTGGTGATGATAAATTTAAATCTGAGGTTAACTCCTGAAGAGCAGTTTTGCTATCAAGGCTGGCACCCATGTCAGATGCCAAGGTAAGTGCTGGCTTTATCCATTCTAAAACTATCTGAGCAGTTTTTGCATAACCGTGCTGGATATATATTGCGCCAACTAATGCTTCTAGCGAATCTGCCAGAATTGAATTCTTATCTCGCCCGTTAGTAGCTTCTTCACCCTTACCTATTCGAAGATGCTCACCTAGTTTTATATCTCGAGCTATTTGTGCCAGTGCTCTCATGTTTACTACACCAGATCTAAGAGGACTTAATCTACTCTCATCTAAATTAGGAAACTGTTTATAAAGTTCATCTGTCACAACTAGTCCCAATACTGAATCACCTAAAAACTCTAACCGTTCATTTGTTGGGATACCACCAGCTTCGTAAGAAAAAGAACGGTGGGTTAATGCAAGTTCCAGCAACTTATCTTCAACCAATATTCCGAGTCGCTCGGTTAGGCTTGAATACAGATCAGACCTCTAAAACCTGACGACGATTGTAAGTACCGCAGGTAGGGCAAGCAGTATGTTGCAATTTTGGTTGTTGGCACTGTTCACAAGTTGCAAGGTGTGCAGGAGTTGTCTTCCACATGCTTCGACGAGAGCGAGTGCGTGCTCGCGACATTTTCCGCTTTGGGACTGGCATGATTTTTACTCCCTATATCGATTTACTATTTCAAGAAGTTAATTATCTACGAAAAATCTGATCTTGTAAAAACGGCTTAACCCTTAAGCGTCAAAATCCTTCAAAGCTGCCCACCGAGGGTCTGCCTCGGTATGGGAGTGCTCCTTTGGTAGCGCACGCCATTTTTCACCACAAACCTGACACAGCCCTGGGCAATCCTCCGAGCACAGTGGATTGACCTCTAAATTTAAAATCACCGCATCCCTAACTGGCAGCTCTAAATCTATTTCATCTCCATCCATGTAATACAAATCAGCCTCCTCTAAATCAACCTCGCTATCTTTAGCTGAGCGCTCTTTGCCCCGCTTCTTACCCGCGCTCTTACTAGCAGCAGTTTCATAATAAAAAAGTTCAGTAAAACTCTCATCGATTGGCCAGGTAATCCCATCAAGACATCTTGTGCACTCACCAGTGGCCTGTGCCATAACCCGGCCCATAGTTAAAACTCCTTCATCCACCGATTGAATGCGCAGATCTAATTCAATAATCTCACCGGGTTTTACGGATAATAAATCCACACCAACTGGCTCAGTTATTTCCAGATCCAACTCATACTCGCGTATCTCTCCGGCACGATGCGGTAAATCATGGGTATTAAAGATAAATATTGAACGAGCCATAGAAAACTACTTCTTTAGTTCAGAAAGTTCGTGTTTGGTTTCAAATCCACCTAATTGATCTCGACCCTTACTAATCACATCCAATGTCTTATTGAGAACTACTTCCAAGGTTGCCAGCCTGGTGTCGATGTACTCATCAATTTCATCCCGACTTGCATCACTGTCAGCATTAGCCTCTGCCATTATTTTTTGTGCTTCCTTGCGGGCATTTGTAACGATACTTGTTTGCTCTACCAGGCGTGCGACCTCTTCTCTAGCTTGGGCGATAATGGCATCTGCCTGCTCACGAGCACTCTCTAGTATTTGATCCTTATCTCGCAACACAGCGATTGCTTTTGCAAGATCTGATGGAAATGAATCCTTTACTTTGTCCAGAATTTGTAACATTTCTCCGCGGTTTAATACACAGGATGCAGAAAGTGGAACTGAACGAGCCTCTTCAACCGCTGCGATTGCCACCTCTAGGCTTTCAACTACATCCATTCTTACTCCTTCCGCTTAACTCTAGATTTTAACCTATCGACAATAGCAGTCGGAATATAAGCTGACACATCACCGCCATAACTGGCTATCTCCTTCACTAAAGAAGAGGACAAAAATGAGTGTGAGGGCGCTGTGGACATAAACAAGGTTTCAACTCCTTGTAACTGCAAATTCACTTGGCTCATCTGTAATTCATAGTCAAAATCACTCACCGCTCTTAAGCCCTTAACAATCGTTGGAATCTTATTTGTCCGGCAATAATCAACTAGTAAGCCACTCCAAGAGTCCACTTTTACATTTGAATAGCGGCTAGTCACCTCTTTGATCATGGTGATTCGTTCATCAACTGTGAATAGTGAACTTTTGGTTTGATTAACCAAAACCGCAATTACTACCTCATCAAATAATGTACAAGCCCTAGCAATAATATCTAGATGGCCATTGGTGATTGGATCAAAAGATCCCGGGCAAACCACACGTCTCATGGATAAAACGCTAGCAACTAATTGCTAAGTTAGCCATTTTGCATCAGATCTAGCGCTCAGTTAATACTCCATAATGAATACTGCCGGCGCCATATGAGCGAAGTTTTAGCTGCTCTAATCCTTCGGGCCAGATGAAATCTTTAGATTTAGCTTCGCGCTCAATTGCAATCACACCAAACTTGCTTAATAGATTTAAGGTAAGAATCTTCTTTAAGATTTTTTCGATCTCACTATTAGCCACCTCATATGGTGGATCAATATAAATAACCTCATAAGGATTTTTTGCGGTGTGGTTTAGAAATTCAAACACACTCTTTGTATGAACTTTATATTTCCCAACCCCGTCAAGATTTGCAATTAANGCNAAGTTCTCCTCACAAACNTTAGAACTAATTGNATTATTTTCTACTGCCTCAACTAAAGCGGCTCCTCGGGAAAGTGCCTCTACCCCCACTGCGCCNGAGCCCGCAAAAAGATCTAAAAAATGTAAACCTTCTAGATTATTAAAAGTAGAGATTAATGATGAGAATAATCCCTCACGCGCNCGATCAGATGTTGGTCTGGTAATTGAAGGGGGTGAAAAAAGTTTGCGNCCCTTGCCAACTCCGGCGATTATTCGCATGCTCATGATTTATCCATAAAACCAGTGGCCTCATCAACTTTCAACTTTTCAACCTCAGCTTTTAATTCTGGCAGGTCAGTTAATTCTGGATTCTTTGCCAAAACATTAAGTGCTACCTGCCTGGCTTGATCAATTAATTTTTCATCTCGTAAGACTCGCAGCAGGCGCAAATGCGATTTACCGCCAGATTGTGAGCGACCAAGTACATCTCCTTCTTTGCGCTGCTCTAGATCTAATCTTGCTAGTTCAAAACCATCAAGTGTCGCAGCTACTGCAACCAGCCGTTGCATGCTTTGTGAATCCTCTTGGGCATTACTAACAAATAGACAAAGTCCAGGCACGCTTCCTCTGCCAACTCTGCCCCGTAATTGATGCAACTGTGAGACACCAAACCTATCTGCATCCATTATTACCATCATTGATGCATTGGGTACATCAACTCCAACCTCGATCACAGTTGTCGCAATTAACCTGGATCTCCCCTCTCGCAAATGCACTCATGGTTTCATCTTTAATCTCACTAGATAACTTGCCATGCAGTACCGCTATTTTTAAACCTTTAAGTGGGCCACTGGCTAACTCTGGTGCTAACTCCTCAACCGCACTCATTTCATCATTATCTAAATACTCCTCACCAAGTAGTGAGGCTGCGGTGATTTCTCTGGCTGTCATCTTCTTATTCGGATTGGCGATTCGCGGTGCAACAATGTAAACCTGATGTCCTTTCGCTACCTCCTCCTTCACTCTCTCCCAAGCTCTATTTAAGTAATGCGGCTTTTCAAGCACTGGTATTAAGTGAGTTGTGATTGCTATTCGACCAGCAGGTAATTCATGCAAGGTTGAGATATCAAGATCACCAAAAACTGTCATTGCAACAGTGCGAGGTATTGGTGTTGCTGTCATTACTAATAGATGTGGTGGCTGCTTTGCCTTCATCCTTAATGCATCTCGTTGCTCCACACCAAACCTATGTTGCTCATCTACTACAACTAAACCTAAATCTTTGAATTCCACTCCATCTGAAATAAGTGCATGTGTGCCAATTACAATTCCAGTTTGCCCAGTGGCAAGTTTTGCGTGAATCACTTTTTTCTGAGCAAGTGGTAGCGACCCAGTTAATAACTCAACCTGGGTACCAATCTCACCAGCTTGCAATGTTCCAGCCTGAGCCAGACCGCCTAATAATTTAGTAATCGTTCGATAATGTTGTTGGGCTAGCACCTCAGTTGGTGCAAGCAACGCAGCTTGCCCTGATGAATCAACTACTGACAACATCGCTCTTAATGCCACAACAGTTTTTCCGGAGCCGACCTCTCCTTGTAATAATCTATGCATCGGATATTTATTTGAAAGATCCTTTTCAATTTGACTATTAACTTCAATTTGTCCAGAGGTGTATTTGAAAGGCAATTTCTCCTCAAATGCCGCCACTAAAACTGGTGTATTTGGAGTTCTTGATTTTGTGCTTAACTTCGCAATTTCATTTCGTCGCTGACCCAACAACAACTGCAAAAGTAATGCCTCATCAAAAGTGAGCCTTTGTTTGGCATTTTCTGCAGATTCAAGATCTGGCGGCTGATGAATATCAGCAAATGCTTTTTCCAAAGTTGGGTAAGCAAACTGAGCTGCAATCTCTGTAGGTAAATAATCTGGCAACTCATCTAGGGAATCTAAAGTTAATTTCACACACTGCATTATCTTCCAAGAGGGTAATTTTGATGTTGCTGGATATACTGGCAGGAATTTGCCAGCAAACTCAGCTACCGCTGAATCAACATCATCACCATCAGGTATCAGCTGATAATCAGGGTGGGATAGTTGACGCTTTCCTTTAAAGATACCTACTTTGCCTGCAAATAACCCCACCCGACCGGTTTTTAGATCTTTTTCTCGCCACGCTTGGTTGAAAAAAGTTAGGATAAATTTGCACTGCCGTCAGTTACTACTACCTCTAAGATATTTTTTCCATTTGCTCGACGTAATTTGACCGCCTCTATTTCAGCCAAGATTGTTACCTCATCTTCTGCAATTAAAGTAGAGATATCAGTCAATTCACCACGAACCACATACCTACGCGGATAATGTCGCAGCAATTCATTAACATCTGTAATACCAAAGGATTTCTCTAAAACCACAGCAGTCCGATCGCCTAAGACATTGGTTAATCGGGTGGTAAGGATTGCCATAGTGGAAGTATCTAATGCCGCCTGGCCAACTATGCGTAACTAACCACCGGATTAGCCATTTAATACCCTTACAAGGTAATCTTTCGCCTCTAATTAAGTGAATCAAGGAAAATCAAGGGAGTAATTAACGTGTCGTCTGTATGCGATCTCTGCGGTAAGGCTCCAAGCTTTGGCAATAATGTCTCCCACTCAAAGCGTGCAACCCGCCGTCGTTGGAATCCAAATATTCAAAAGATCCGCACAATTATCAATGGCCAAACTAAACGTAAAAATGTTTGTGCATCATGTCTTAAAGCGGGTAAAGCAGTTCGCTAATTAAAAGTGCTGATATCCAGCCTTTTGAATTTTTTCACCATCAAGTACAACTTCGCCACCGCCCGCCTCTACTACACCAATCTCAAGCCCAATCTCATCACTCGCATTTTTAGGATCCACGGTAGCTAGAAAGAAGTGATCCTCTCCTCCGGTCAGAATCCAGTCAAATACCTGCTCGCCTAACTCAACTGCCAACTCTGCAAGATCTTTAAAGTCTGATCCTGATATTAATTTATTTTTAGATAAATTGATTCTTACAGTTGACGCAGAGGCAATATGGCTGGCGTCAGTGACTAGTCCATCGCTGATATCACACATTGATGTCGCTACCTGTATTAATTTATTTGGCGCACTTAGTTTTGGATTCAAATGTGCCTCAACTACATATCTTGGACGATCTAATCCACGGGTTAATATTGCAAGACCAGCAGCAGATAATCCAGGTAATGCGGATACATAAACAATATCGCCCACTTTTGCACCTGACCTAGTAATTGGTTTCTCTGAAATTTCACCAAGTGCGGTAATACTTAGACTCATCTTCTCTGCTCTACTTAAATCTCCACCAATAACTGCAACTTCAAACTTATCAGCAACTGATCTAATTCCTTTTGCTAACTCACTTACCATCTGCGAGTTATTAACCTCGGTGATAGCTGCTGCTACCAGTAGATATTTAGGAGTAGCGCCCATAGCAAATATGTCTGCCAAGTTTGCCGTTGTTAACTTGGCACCTATTTGAAACGGAGTAGACCATTCCCGTTTGAAATGGATATCTTCAACCGCCATATCCACCGTTGCCACTAGCTTTTTATTTGAGGCTAAAACCACAGCAGCATCATCACCGATGCCTATCTCAACTCCAGTTTGGAATGAGGTGTGAAAAAGATCGCGCAACTGTGCGATCAGCCCTGCTTCAGATTCACTCAATGCCACTCCCCAATTAACTCGCTATAGGCTACCCTTTCATACAACTACATTTCATCGTTGAACATGTAGCTCGGATTGAAAGGCAAGAAATGTCTGTTCAGGCTTACATACTTATCCAAACTGAGGTTGGTAAAGCATCTAGTGTTGCAAAGGCTGTCTCTGCAATTGCAGGTGTAACAATCGCTGAAGGTGTTACCGGTCCATATGATGTGATTATGCGAGCAGAGTCTGCCAGTATGGAAGATTTTGGGCGGACTGTATTAGCTAAAGTTCAAGGCGTATCTGGGATTACCAGAACTTTAACTTGTCCAGTTACAAGCCACTAAGGGTTGATAAAGCTTCTTAACTAAAACCAGCGGATCATTCCAATGATTCCTGCTGTGGCGTAAAAGAACTGTAGAAATAATATTCCTTTATGTTTACCCAAGAAAGCCCAAATTCCTATGAATGCAGAGGAAGCCAATAGGAGGGTGAAGCCAATAAACTCGGCGCCAATNTTGGCTGCAACTAGCAGCGAATAAAAAATAGCGGTGATAACNCCAAGCCACTCAAAAAATCTTGACTTACTTATCTTCATTTAGCCACCAGACCAACCATCATCGATTTTGCATTAGTACAACCCAATAATTCACTGTAAGTAGTAGGAAAGACCGCATGCGGGTGCCCTGCTGCTGCCCAGATAACCTCGTAATCATTTAATGCTTCATCAATTAATGTAATTGCAGGTGAAGTAAGCCAACCAATAGGAGCCACACCACCAATTGAAAATCCTGAACTTTCTTTCACATAATCAGCATCAACCCGCTCCAATTTCTCAACACCCAACTTGCTGGCAACTAACTCTGTATCAACACGGTGCCGGCCAGAGGTAATTACTAATAACGGTGATTGGTCAGGCAATTTGAATATAATTGAAGAAGCAATTTGCCCAACCAAGATACCAAGACCTGCTGCAGCCTCCGCTGCACTTTTTGCTGTCTCAGTTAATACCTTTATCTCACCTTTAATAGAGAATGTCTCCATCGCAGCTACTACCCGCTTTACCGCTGACTTTTCTAAAACGCCGTTCATAATGATTAGCGTGTGATGCTTGCTGAACGATTTTGAGCACTCTGGATTAATTTTGAAATTAAT
>JGI25912J50252_10000317_pt1 | contig 15198 bp, 16 predicted proteins | sample LauGreSBDMM110DD_2_FD_50252 | JGI IMG/M metagenome (IMG submission 50252)
CGTCCTTGGTAAAGCCAAGAATCACGCAAACTTTTCTGGGTCTTTTTCCAATCAATCTCAGTTCCGTTCACAGCTTCAGTGGATACCACTTTGCCACTTTGCGTGGTCAATGTTGCATTTATTGGCGAATTAGTGTTTCGTTGCACCACCTCTGCTAAGGCAATTTTTAAAGTATTTTCATTTATGGAAATGTTAGGTTTCAATTCAGTAGGCACCAGTGAAGATTTAACAAACGTGACCAGATTTTTTCTAATGCCATTTACTGTTCCTGGTAAATCCAGCTCCATCCCAATCTGTTTGGGGGTAACTGTGACAACTCCTTGAGGAGTTTTAATGGTTATTGGATCATCAACTTTGTCATTAACCTCAATGTTTAGTAACTGAAATGCTCTTGCTGCAGTTTCTCCCCCAATTTCTATTCCAAACAGTTTGGCATTGGGTGGCACCACAATTAGAGTCCATATATAAAAACCTAAAAATGCCAACGCAAGAGTTGTAACAATCACTTGACCGTAAAACTCGCTTGCATGATATTTCCAGTTTTTATTAACTGGTTTAAGTAGATCCAGGTTTNATATTAACTCTTCTAATTCTTGCTCAACCAGTTCGTCTTGTTCTTTAGTACTAGATTTATTCTTTTTTTTAGATTTTTTACTTTCTTCTCTAAATTGCCTTATCTCCGAAGACTTGTCCTGCTTAGTCACTTGCGTACCAACCCCTTTCCCACTCTAATCAATCCAAAACCCTCGGTAGTCCAATGTTAGGTAATAGGAGATTTGAGCGTAAAAGCCAGACCTGGCTCTAGTTTTTTTTCCCCCTTTTCGCTAATCTAAAACTCTCAGCCCAACCAGGAAACGGACACGATGGCCAACCAAAATATTGACGAAACTACCGTCGACAACTCAGTAATTAACTCCACCTCTGAATGGATTCAAGATCCTGAAGAAACACTAAAAAAAGGCGGCAAGAATTGGTTGTCACGTTCTATCGTGGTGAGTTCTTCAAGTGCCAGCAGAAAAATTAATGAACTTGAACAACAAGTAAAAGCCTTGGGTAAAAGACCTAACATTTTTGAATTAGATGATGCTGAGATCACGGCCATAGCCGGAGAAGATGCTGCCACCTTGATTAGAGCTGCTAAATCAAAAGCTCAATCAGTTTTACTTGAAGCAGAAAAAATTGCGCAAGGAATACGTGAAACATCTTCCGCACAATTATCTGCCACCAAGGAAGAAAACAAAAAATTAATCGAAACTACCAACACTGAGATCGCACGCCTTAATACTGATGCCGAAAAGTTTATAAAAGAGCTTCGTATTCGTGCACAGAATGAATATGACGCCTCAGACAAAGAAGCGAAGCGAATTGTTCTCAATGCCACAGCAGAGGCACACGGAATTATGGAAGCAGCCAAATCAGAAGAATTACGTATTACTAGTGAATCTTCAAAACGTGCCGAAGAATGGATGGCTCGTACCAGAAGTGAGGCTCAAGCTGAATCTCGTCGTCTAAGTGAAGAAGCACAAGCTGAAAGAAAACGTGCGATAGACAACGTTGAAATTCAACTAGATTCCGCAACCAGAGTGGCAGCTGAAGCAGCGAAAGTTCGTCGCTCACTTGCCTCAGCTTCAACTCAATTGCGTCAAGCACTTGATGACGCTTTAGCAGTGGCAACCGAAGTTGAACAAAAAACTCAAGCAGTTACTGATAAAACAGCATCCGTTAAAGACGGAATTTAGTTATTTCTTTAGGGGCAATGAACTCATTGCCCCTAAAATTACTACCGATCCCAGTAAATATATTTTTGCCAATAAATTATTAGTTAAAACTAGATCTCCTGCTTGAAGTTTTGTGCTCATTATTAAAGCGATACTTAACCATCCCAGACCATAACTAATTACAAATATCCTGGAATTTGTAGTTTTTCGCAAATGTAGAATTGTGTAAAGAAAAATAAATAAGTAAAGCAATAATCCCCAAGGAATCGTTATAAAAATTTTGAAAGTTCCCGCTTGTAAAAATCCTCCTACTACAGANACCCCCACGCCTAAAAGCAGTGNANNTAGNAGGTTTNAAATTTTACTTTTCAACTAAATTCCAGCAAAAATATCTGTTTCAAATTCGCCGTCTTTTACAGCGTGACCTTGCACAATTCTAAAATATTCCACACCTAAAGCTTCTGGTCCAACAATTTTGGCCATTTGAAAAAATGGGCTAGTGTCTTCCACTTGAGTTGCATGGCAGCGCAATGCTGCTAATTTCTGTTCTACCAATCCAAATCCTTCAATTCTGGTGGTNACAAATTTGTCATCAACNGCNAATGGAACTTCATCAATTGAGTCAACNCCAAAGAATTTTGATCCAGAATTAGCCAAGGCNTCTATTCCTTGTTGAATTTGTGATTTAGGTATACAAGTCCAATAAATTTTGCTAACTTCCCAAGCTAGTCCTAGCTCTGGTTTGTAGCTAGAAACTTTTGCTAAAGCAATTGCATAATGGGTTACCCGGTGGGCATTGATGTGATCAGGATGACCATAACCGCCAAAATCATCATAAGTAATTACCACCTGTGGTTTTGTTTCTCTAATTATTTTCACTAACTCATCGGCAGCAACTTGTATATCTGTTTGCCAAAAAGAATCTTTTCTTTCATTAGCGGGNGTNCCCACCATTCCAGAATCCCTAAATTTTCCTGGACCACCTAAGAATCTGTGATCTGTTACNCCTAATGTCNACATNGCGTTTGCTAATTCAATTCTTCGATGTGCTCCAAGTTTGTCTTCTTTATTTGATGCCAGGTGGGCAAGTTCAGGAACTAAAACTTCTCCTTCTTCCCCACTGGTACAAGTTACTAAAGTTACTTTTGCCCCAGCTGCAATATATTTTGCCATGGTGATTCCTGAGCCAATGGTTTCATCATCGGGATGAGCATGAACTAATAAGAGTCGCTTATCTGACATCACAGTAATTATCCTCGAATGTTGTGCTTAGATTATTTGTTTTTACCGCGAGCACGATTTCGCTCGCCAGCATTCAAAATAACCTTACGGATGCGCACCGTAGCCGGTGTTACCTCGGCACACTCATCTTCTCTTAAGAATTCCAAAGCTTGTTCCAAAGAAAGATTACGAGCTGGAACTAAATGAACTGTGTCATCAGAACCAGATGCTCTCATGTTTGTTAGTTTCTTTTCCTTAGTGATGTTTACATCCATGTCATCAGCGCGAGAGTTCTCACCAATAATCATGCCTTCGTAAACTTCAATTCCGGGACCAAGAAATAGTGAGCCACGTTCTTGGATTGAGAATGCTGCGTAAGCAGTTGTTGCTCCTGCTCTGTCTGCCACTAATGATCCGTTAGCTCTGGTTTTAACTTCACCATGCCATGGTTCGTAACGTTCAAAGACGTGATGCATTAATCCGGTTCCACGAGTTTCAGTTAAGAATTCGGTTCTAAAACCAATCAGTCCTCGAGCTGGAACCAAATATTCCATTCTGACCCAACCACTGCCGTGGTTTGTCATTTGTTCCATGCGACCTTTTCTTAAACCTAACAATTGTGTTACCACACCCACATAATCTTCCGGAACATCAATTGTTAATCTTTCAACTGGTTCAGAAAGTTTGCCATCAATAGTTTTGGTCACAACTTGTGGTTTTCCTACTGTTAATTCAAAGCTTTCCCGACGCATAATTTCAACCAAAATTGCAAGTTGTAATTCACCTCGACCTTGAACTTCCCAAGTATCTGGGCGATCGGTGTCAAAAACTCTTAACGAAACGTTACCGATTAGTTCTGAATCAAGTCTGTTTTTTAACAAACGGGCAGTCATTTTGGTTCCTGATTTTCCTGCTAAAGGAGAAGTGTTAGTTCCAATAAACATAGAAATACTTGGCTCATCAACTGTGATCAGTGGCAAGGCAACAGGATTATCTGGATCTGCCAAAGTTTCACCAATGGTGATTTCTTCAATTCCTGCTACTGCAATTAAATCTCCCGGACCAGCTTGATCAACTGGCACTCGTTCTAATGCTTGGGTGATTAGCAATTCACTAATTTTTACTTTTACTACTTCGCCATTGGTTTTCATCCAGGCAGCTGTTTGACCTTTTTTGATGTAACCATTTCTTACCCGACATAAAGCTAAGCGACCAAGATAAGCAGAAGCATCAAGATTTGTCACGTGGGCTTGCAATGGAGCACCTTCTGTATAAGTTGGTGCGGGCACTGTTTTAAGAATTGTTTCAAACAATGGTCTTAAGTTTTCTGAATCAGGTACTGTGCCATCTCCAGGTTTAGTCAAGCTTGCTTTACCAGCTCTAGCGGAAGCATAAATAATTGGGAAATCTAAAACATGTGCCATGGAATCGTCAGCTAAATCAATAAATAGATCATATGTTTCATTAACTACTGCATCTATTCTTGAATCTGATCGATCTGTTTTATTAATTACCAAAATTACGGGCAATCTTTTTTGGAAAGCTTTTCTTAACACAAATCTTGTTTGTGGCAGTGGTCCTTCACTTGCGTCCACTAACAAAACCACACCATCAACCATTTCAAGTCCGCGTTCAACTTCGCCACCAAAATCAGCGTGGCCTGGTGTGTCAATGATGTTGATGATTACGCCATTTGGGGCAAGTTCTGGATCTGTGTAATTAATGGCAGTATTNTTTGCCAAAATTGTGATGCCTTTTTCTCTTTCTAAATCTGTTGAGTCCATGACTCGTTCGTTCACNTCTTGGTTAGCTCGGAAAGCACCTGACTGCCATAACATCGCATCAACCAATGTTGTTTTGCCATGATCAACGTGGGCAATAATAGCTAAATTTCTAATGTCATCTCTTGTTTTAATGTTTGTCATTTATCCCTTTAGACGTTGAACCTGAATTCAACTACGTCACCATCTTGCATGACGTAATCTTTTCCTTCCATTCTTACTTTTCCTTTTGATTTTGCTTCTGCCATTGAACCGGCTTCAACTAGATCTTTNAAAGAAACTATTTCTGCTTTAATGAAACCTTTTTGGAAATCAGTGTGAATAACGCCCGCAGCCATAGGTGCGGTGTCTCCCTTATGAATTGTCCAGGCTCTTGCTTCTTTTGGCCCGGCCGTTAAATAAGTCTGTAATCCAAGTGTGTCAAAGGCAACTCTAGCCAGTCTTGCTAAACCTGATTCACTTTGCCCAACAGATTCCAACAATTCTTTTGCTTCTTCCTCAGATAANTCAGCTAAATCTGTTTCTAATTTTGCATTCACAAAAATGGCCTCAGCAGGTTCCACCAATTTTCGTAAAGGGGCTTGTAGTGCTTCATTACCTAAACCTGATTCATCAACGTTGAAAACGTACAAAAATGGTTTAGCGGTCAATAGAAACAACTCTTTTAATAGTTCCATATCAAGTTTGGCCGCAAAAACAGTTTTGCCTTCATCCAGGAATTTTCGGGCTTTTTCTGCTTCTTCTAATAATGCGGTCTTTTCTTTGTTTCCGCGAGCTTCTTTTTGTAAACGAGGAATCGCTTTATCAATTGATTGAATATCGGCAAGTATTAATTCAGTATTAATTGTTTCAATATCATCAAGAGGTGAAACTTTTCCATCAACGTGTACCACGTCTGGATCAACAAAAACTCTGATTACTTGGCAGATCGCATCTGTTTCGCGAATATTTGCTAAAAACTTGTTTCCTAACCCTGCTCCTTCTGATGCACCTTTTACAATTCCTGCAATGTCNACAAATGAAACCGAGGCTGGTAATAATTCTTTTGATTCAAAAATTGTGGCAAGAGTTTTTAGTCTTTCATCAGGTACACCCACGATTCCCACGTTTGGTTCAATGGTGGCAAAGGGGTAATTAGCTGCTAAAACATTGTTTTTTGTGAGTGCATTGAAAAGGGTTGATTTACCAACATTGGGTAAGCCAACGATGCCCACTGACAATGCCATATGCCCCATCTTACGGGCGTGGCCAAAATGAAATTGTCTGCCCATTAATACAGACTTATATATATGCAAACTTCGTCATTAATTCTTGGAATTGTGATTGGTGTTGTGGTTGCGACACCTTTTGCTTGGTTTATTGGTCGACAAAGATCTGTTTTACTCAGTGGCAAAGTGCAGTCTTTAGAAGAAAGAAATACTGCACTAGAAAAAGCTTCTTTAGCCTCCTCCACTATTGATCAAATGCTCAAACCGGTGCAAGAAGCACTTTCGGAATTAAAGACCAAATCTGAAGATGCTGATAGACGTCGCAGTATGGCTGAATCAATGTTGAAAACAGAAATGGAATTAGTTAGAGAGAGAAACGAATCTTTAGAGGTTGCCACCAGACAAATTGCTTCAGCAATGGGCAAAGGTCAAACTCGTGGCCAATACGGTGAAATGCAATTAGAGCAACTACTTAAACATGCAGGTTTACTGGAAGGCACACATTTTCAAAGACAAGATTCTCGAGCAGGAGTTGATGGGGTAGCTCGTCCCGATATTTCTATTTTGTTAGCAGGAGGTGGCGAAGTAATTGATGCCAAGTTTCCCTGGGATGCCTTCTTTGAAGCCATGGGCACAAATGATCAAGCTGAAAAAGCGTTACTACTTGATAAGCATGCAAAAGATTTAGGTAAAAGAATTAATGAATTATCTGCCAAGGAATATCAAACCACTTCAGCAAAATCACCTAATTTTGTGATTTTGTTTCTTCCGTTTGAATCACTTTTAACAACTGCCCTTGATTTTGATGGTCTTTTATTAGAAAAAGCGTTTGGTAAAAATGTGATACCGGCAACTCCTACCACCATGTTGGGATTGTTAAGAACAATTTCTTTTGGGTGGAGTGAAAGAGATTTAAATAACAACGCCGAAGAAATCAGAAACATGGGTGCTGAAATGTTGAAGCGCTTAGTAAAACTGGTGGAACATATTGACACTATGCGTTCTGGTTTAAGTAAAGCAGTGGATGGCTATAACTCTTTTGTTTCCTCCTTTGATCGTCAAGCAGTTTCGCAAGCTAAACGTTTGGCACAAAAAGGTGTGCCCACCACTAAACAAATAGAAGCACCCGCAGAAGTATCCACCGGGTTATCTAAATCTCGTTTCAGTGGAGAAAATGCGCGCTTGGAACTTGAGGGTCTGGAAGATTAACCAACTTCTTATTTGTTATGTGGGCTTGGTATAAAAGAATTTTTATCCTGGGTTTGCCACAAAAACACGAACAATTAGTGAACTTTAAGCCTGCTCCACTGTTAGATTCTGGATTAGTTCGCTAAGGTCTTAAGCGTGAGTGAAGAAAACCGTCGCGAATTAGAACCCCGCTTTTATCGAGCAGTGGGAGCAACTGGACCACAAAGTGAGAAAGCATTTCCAGCTTTGGCTAGAAGACGGGAAAAGAACATTGAAGATAAATTTGCTGACTCACAAGAAATTGCCAAGAAAGTTGAAAGTTTTTATAAGGTACTTCTCCCAATCAAGTTATTACCGAAAATTTGACTTCCAAAGCTAATGCTCGGGATGATAATTCCGAAAGAGTCTCCGGGGTGAAATCATCCCTGTCAGCAAAAACTGCCGCAGTATTAATACTTGTCTTGCCCCTAATTGTTGGTTTGATTGATGTTTTGGTTACTGGTCGTATCGGAATAATTACTAGTCTTGCTTATTCGATTACTTTGCTTTATCTAGCTACAACAATAAATATGAGAAACGCTTGGGATCCGGTAATTGCTGGTCCTGTTGCCTATCTAATTGTTACTTTAATTTTAGGTCAACTAACACTGGGTTCAGCTGGATCTTTTATGTTGAAACAAGTTGCCATGATTTTGACCACTTTGGCATTTAATGCACCCTGGATAGTGGGTGCAACTGTGATTGCTTTTGTTATTGCTTTGCGAAGAATAAGAAGAAGCGCTTAAGCTTTTCCTGCTGCTTTCAAATCTTTTCTGATTTCAACTGGCAACGAAAATGTGATGTGTTCTTCAATTGTTTCAACTTCTTCTACGTCCCCATAACCGTTAACTTTCAACCAAGCAAGTACTCCATCAACAAGTTCTTCAGGAACTGATGCTCCGCTAGTTAAGCCGACAGACTTTGCGCCTTCAAACCATTCATGTTTTAATTCACTTTCAGAATCAACTCGAAAAGATTTTTTTACTCCTGCTTCCAGAGCTACGTCAACTAGTCTTACCGAATTAGAAGAGTTACTTGAACCAACCACAATTAATACGTCTACTTTAGGTGCAATATTTTTTACAGCTGCTTGCCGGTTTTGGGTGGCATAACAAATGTCATCAGAAGGCGGATCCATCAAAAGCGGAAGTTTATTCTTTAAAGCATGAACTGTTTCTAAAGTTTCATCAACAGACAATGTGGTTTGAGATAACCAGGCAATTTTTTCGCCTTCCTTGACTTCAAGTTTTTCAACTTGATCTAGTCCATCAACTAACACCATGTTGTCTGGTACTTCTCCCATTGTTCCTTCAACTTCTTCATGTCCTTCGTGGCCAATAAAAATAATTTTGTAACCGTCTTTAGCAAATCTTTTTGCTTCGTTGTGAACTTTGGTCACTAGAGGACAGGTGGCATCAATAGTTTTAAGGTTTCTTTCCTTAGCTTGCTCATGCACTGCAGGAGAAACTCCATGTGCACTAAATACCACTAAAGAACCTTCTGGAACTTCACTTAATTCTTCAACAAAAATTACGCCACGTTTTTCTAATGTTTCAACCACATGCTTGTTATGCACAATTTGTTTTCTAACATAAACCGGTGCACCGTGAACTTCAAGTGCTTTTTCAACAGTGACAACAGCACGATCAACGCCAGCGCAATATCCTCTGGGGGCTGCTAAAAGTACTTTTCCAGTTGTGGTGGTCACGATAATTATCGTAGGCGTTCGCGTTGTCATAAGCATCTTGAGCACCTACGCTGTTTCCTATGGCAACGGGACAATCACCAGAAGATGCAATCCAAGTTAAGGATGCGGCTAGGGCTTTATCAGAAATTGTTACTCAACTTCCATCTGTGTGGATTGAAGGACAAATAACTTCTGTGAAAATCAGGCCTGGTTCTGACTGGGTCTTTATGGATTTAAGAGATGTCTCTGCTGATGCCACACTTAATGTTGTTTTTAATAGATCTGTAATTGAGAGTTCCCCTACTGAAATTACTAGCGGATTACGAGTGCTGGTTCATGGCAAACCAGAATTTTGGATGAATCGTGGCTCCTTAATAATTAGAGGCAAAGCAATTTCACCTGTTGGTTTAGGTGAATTGATGATTCAGTTAGAAAAATTAAAACAAAAATTGGCTGCAGAGGGTTTGTTTGCTCCGGAGAGAAAAAAAACCATTCCGTTTTTACCTAAAAAAATTGGTTTAATTTGCGGCCGAGCAAGTGCAGCTATGAAAGATGTTATAGAAAATGCGAAACTTCGTTGGCCCGGAATTGAATTTGATGTGCACGAAGTTGCTGTGCAGGGAGTTAAATCATCTGCCGAAGTAAGAGCTAGTTTGTCGCAATTAAATGCGGAAAAGAAAGTTGATGTAATTGTCATAACTCGTGGTGGCGGTTCATTTGAAGATCTTCTTCCCTTCTCAGATGAATTACTAATCAGAGCAGTTGCAGCATCCGTGATTCCAGTTGTTAGTGCCATTGGGCATGAACAAGACACTCCTCTGCTTGATTATGTTGCCGATTTAAGAGCATCAACCCCAACTGATGCTGCTACAAAAATTGTTCCTGATTTAGAAGATGAGATTGATTTAATCGATAGATTTATTGACTCAATGAGAGAAAGAATTAGTAATCGAATAGAAAGAGAACAAGTATCTCTGGAAAGATTATTAGAAACCTCAGCACTTAATTCACCAAGTGAATTCATTCAAACTCACAGAGACCTACTATTTGATCTCAAAAGTAGTTTAAGAGAACTAATAAATTCCAAAGTAAACAATGAACAATCTTGGTTCAAGCCGCGTTTAGCTCAATTGAGAACTCTTTCTCCTCTGGGAACACTTGCTCGAGGATTTGCCATTGTGCAAGGTAAAGATGGCAAACTGATCAGGAAATCTAGTGATGCCACAATTGGTGATTTACTTGATATTCGTGTTGAAAAAGATTCCCTCAAAGCTCAAGTAACTAAGTAGAAGAAATAGAGTTAACCTATGGCAAAAGATGCAAACATGTCTTATGAGCAAGCAAGGACTGCTCTAGAAGAAATTGTTACCCAACTTGAATCAGGCAACCTAGCTTTAGAGGAAACTTTAAAACTATGGGAAAAAGGCGAAGAGCTGGCAGCTTTGTGTCAAACAATTTTAGATAATGCTCAAGAAAGATTAGAAGAACTAACTCAAGACGACGAAGAAGACGAAGAAGACTAACTACTTAGTGGGAACTTTTAAGTTCTCCACAAATTTTGTAATTTCATCCCAGTTAGCAGTTGAATAAATTAAAGTGTTGATTCCTGATTCAGAAATATACAAAACTCTATTCTCTTGATCTTCTAGAGCTGTGTAAGTTTTAGCTCCAATTACTTTAGTAGTTTCAGTTTCGCTTTCAATTTTTACATATGTCTTAATAAGTTTCTTTATTTCGTTTTTTGAAACAATTACGCTGACATATTCTGTCGTTGGAGTAACAACTCCCACTCGCCAAACTTCACTGTCCCCCACATTTTCTAAACGAGCACTAGTGGCAACCCAAGTTTTATCTAAACCAACAGGTCCAAGGGTTGGAAGATCTGTTCTGGTTTGAGCACCAATGGCAATTCCTTGCCAATCAACTTCTCTTAATACCTGTTCTGAATCAGTGCGGGTTAACCACACAAATGTTGCCAGCAAAGCAACCAAAAGCCCAACAGCTCCTAAAGATCGGATCATGTCTGAAACTGACTGTGCCGATCTTGGTTTTTTCTCACTCATGAACACCATTGTTACCGATAACTCACGTTCTCACATCTTGCGAATAGGCTAAGAGGTGAAAAGGTGCTGTCAGAAAGGAAAATTCATCATGGCTGAGTTCAAATACACCGAACTTCTTCCACTAGGTGAAGATTCCACCCAATATAGAAAAATTTCTGATTCTGGTTTCAAGGTTGAAAAACTTGGTGACAAAGAATTCTTAGTAATTGAACCAGAGGCCATTAAGAAGTTAACTTTTGAAGCACTGCATGACACTCAACATTTATTAAGAACTAGTCATTTAAAACAATTGAAAAAGATTTTAGATGACCCAGAAGCAAGTAATAATGATCGTTTTGTGGCCCTTGATTTATTAAAGAATGCCAACATTTCTGCTGGTGGCGTATTACCAATGTGTCAAGACACCGGAACTGTAATTATCACCGGAAAACGTGGAGCTAATGTCATAACTAATTCTCATGACGAAAAAGTAATATCTGAAGGAATTTTTAATGCCTTCCAAAAAATGAATTTACGTTATTCCCAACTTGCCCCACTTTCAATGTGGGAAGAAAAAAATACTGGCACAAATCTTCCTGCCCAAATTGAAATTTATGCTGATACTAAACCAGGACATGAAATGGAATATTCATTCATGTTCATGGCTAAAGGTGGAGGTTCAGCTAATAAATCTTTAATGTTTCAAGAAACAAAAGCTTTGCTTAATCCCCAAAAATTAGATGAATTCTTAGATGAAAAACTTCGTTTACTTGGCACAGCAGCTTGTCCTCCGTATCATTTAGCAATTGTTATTGGTGGACCAAGTGCTGAATATTCATTAAAAGTTGCCAAGCTTGCTTCAACCAGATCTCTTGATACTTTGCCTGTTCAAGGCACAATTGATGGTCATGGGTTTAGAGATTTAGCAATGGAACAACATGTGTTGGAGATGAGTCAGAAATTTGGGATCGGTGCCCAATTTGGTGGAAAATATTTCTGTCATGATGTTCGAGTTATCAGACTTCCCCGACATGGTGCATCTTTACCGGTTTCCATAGCGGTTTCTTGTGCCGCTGATAGACAAATTTTAGCCAAAATTAACAAAGATGGGGTTTTCTTAGAACAACTAGAAACTGAACCAGCACAATTTTTACCCGAAGTAATTGATACTCATCTAAACGATGACATGACAAAAATTGATTTGAATCAACCCATGAAAGCAGTGTTAGCTCAACTAACCAAACTGCCGGTTAAAGCAAGAGTTTCTTTAACCGGGTCAATGATTGTGGCCCGAGATTTAGCGCACGCCAAAATTAATCAAATGCTTGATGAAGGCAAACCAATGCCTGAGTACTTGAAAAATCATGCTGTTTATTACGCAGGTCCAGCTAAAACTCCAACTGGCATGGCTTCAGGTTCATTCGGGCCAACTACTGCTGGTCGCATGGATTCCTACGTTGATCGTTTCCAAAAAGCTGGTGGCTCAATGATCATGCTTGCGAAAGGAAACAGAAGCCAAGTTGTCACCAATGCTTGCCAAACAAATGGTGGTTTTTATTTAGGATCTATTGGTGGACCAGCAGCATTGCTGGCCCAAGAATGTATTACCAAAGTTGAAGTGTTGGATTTTGAAGAATTAGGAATGGAAGCTGTTTGGAAAATTGAGATTAAAGATTTTCCTGCTTTTGTGGTGGTTGATGATAAAGGAAATAATTTCTTTGATTCCACCACCAGATCTTTAGGAAAAACTATTCCGGTGGGACCTGATTCAGGCTGAAATTAAACTGGTTGATCTTCTAGTAATTCGGTAACAAGAGCTGCGATAGGTGATCTTTCAGATCTGGTTAAAGTAATGTGGGCAAATAGTGGGTGTCCTTTAAGTTTTTCCACCACAGCTGCCACACCATCGTGTCGTCCAACTCTTAAGTTATCTCTTTGCGCAACGTCATGAGTTAACACAACTCGAGAACCTTTACCGATTCTGGACAGAACTGTTAATAAAACGTTTCTTTCTAAACTTTGTGCTTCATCCACAATTACATAAGCATCATGCAATGAACGCCCACGAATATGTGTTAAAGGTAAAACTTCAATTAGATTTCTGGCAATAACTTCTGTTATTACTTCTTGGCTTGTCACAGCACCCAAAGTGTCAAATACTGCTTGAGCCCATGGACTCATTTTTTCACCTTCTGAACCTGGCAAATATCCTAAATCTTGTCCACCCACTGCATAAAGTGGTCTAAACACCATAACTTTTCGGTGATTATTTCTTTCCAAAACATGTTCTAAACCTGCGCACAATGCCAANGCACTTTTTCCAGTTCCAGCTCTACCACCAAGGGAAACAATTCCTATTTCTTCATCAAGTAATAAATCAAGNGCNAATCGTTGTTCGGCACTTCGCCCATGAATTCCAAATGCNTCAATGTCTCCTCTAACAAGTTTTATTCTTTTATCATTGGTNATTCTGCCTAAAGCACTTCCCTTAGAGGAGGTAAGAATTAAACCAGTGTGACAAGGTAACTCTCTGGCTAAATCATGATCAATAAGTCCAGTGGAGTAAAGATCATCTACTTCGCTATCTTCTAAATTGATTTCAGAAATTCCGGTCCATCCAGTGGAGGTAACAAATTCTGCGCGGTATTCCTCAGCTGATAAACCAAGTGCTGATGCTTTAACACGCATCGGTAAGTCTTTACTTACTACATAAACATTTGCACCTTGAGTTGACAAAAGTTTGGCGCAAGCAAGAATTTTGCCGTCATTATCAAGGGGCAAGAATGCAGTTGGTAAAAGGGAAGGATCTGCATGTGACATATCAACACTTAATTCGCCACCATCATCATTTACTTTCATGGGTTGATCTAGGCGACCATGTTCAACTCTCATTTCGTCTAATTGACGAAGTGCAGCTCTGGCAAAAAATCCTAATTCAGGATGAGTTCTTTTAGCTTCTAATTCGGCAACAACTATTAAGGGAATAACTACTTCATGTTCAGCAAAGCGATACATCGCTTTTGGATCTGAAAGTAATACTGAGGTGTCGAGCACGTAGGTGCGAATGTTTGGTTCGGCTCTGCGAGCAGCTGACACTAAACCACTTCCTCACACGTTATTTCAGTTGTATAGAAGGTATGAAATAACGCTAGAGGAAATTTGCTGATGGGGTGAGTTAGACTCGCCCAAGTTTAAGTTAACGGTTAAGGGCAGAAATGATGACGCTTATTCCCAAAACGATGATGATTAAGCCTCCTGCCCCACTTATCTTTTCGATTCGAGTTGGAGTTCCAGCTAACCAATGTCGGGCGGTTCCTGCGACTATCCCCCAGGTGCCATCACTTAGTACGGCGATCACAAAAAAGATCATGGCCAGAAAAATCATTTGCAAAATTACTTGGCCTTGGCTTCGATCAACAAATTGAGGTAATACTGCGGCAAAGAAAACTAGAGATTTGGGATTTAAGAAACCCACCACAAAACCTTGTCGAAATAGTTGCCCCATTGGTTTTGGATCAGATTTAGTAATTAAAGCTTGGGCAACATCTTTTCTGGTTTTAACAGTATCTAAACCTAAATAAATTAAGTAACCACCACCAAGTACTCCTACTAATGCGTATGCAATTTCAGAATTTTGGACAAAAGTGCCAATTCCAATTGCCACACCTAGTGAACCTGTCAACATGCCCACAGAGTTTCCTGCAACGTTAACTAAAGCTGCTTTTCTTCCAAAAGATATTCCTCGCCCGATNGTAAATAAAACACTTGGTCCGGGGATGATGATGATTAAAAAAGATGCAATCGCAAAAGCGATCACATCACCAATAGGAGGCATTATAANTTAATTCTCGTCTTTAAATCTTTGTTCTGTTTTCTTTAAACTTCTAGTTAAGAAATATGAGATAACAGCCACGGCAATGCCTAAAAGTAAGAATGAAAGCAACCCAGCTAAACCTGGGCGAACACGATCAGGATCAATTTCGGGAGCCGGAGTCTCTGCTAGAAACAAAATTATTTTATTTAACATGTGTTTAATCTATCGCAATCATGGGGTGTGGTCTGACAATGACTAGGTTATGAACAGATTTAGGTCAATGGTTACCAATATAAGCTCAAAATAGATAAGGCATTTATGTGTATTTAAATTTAATTTGAGGGTTACCTCATTGTATTAACTGAATATGCAGTTTATATTGATTATATGAACAAGAGGCTAATTACTTTTTTACCAATACTTACTCTTTTACTAGCAGCATGTTCAAGTGGTAACGATACCGCTACAAGCGAAGAAACAGCAGCTGCTTCAAACTCATC
>JGI25912J50252_10000322_pt1 | contig 15158 bp, 19 predicted proteins | sample LauGreSBDMM110DD_2_FD_50252 | JGI IMG/M metagenome (IMG submission 50252)
CCAACACTGAGTAGCCAACCTAAGTTTTTACTTGCGATTCTGTTTTTCATTTATTCAATCACTCCCATGTGGGCTAATGCCAATTTCAACAATTTTGATTGTCCACCAGTCATTTCATCTGAAACCTTTTTGCTTTGTGCTTCTAGCGGGGTCAACCATGCAAGATCCAAAGCATTTTGGCTTGGTTGACAATCACCTTTCACAACCACCACGAACGCCAAGCTAACAGCATGTTGTCGAGGATCATGAAAACCTGAAACATTTGGGTCTGGAAAATATTCAACAACAGTAAATGGTGTGGGACTAGGAGAAAGTTGTGGCAGTGCAGTTGAACCTAAGTCTTTTTCTAAGTGTCTAAGTAGTGCATTTCTAATTCTTTCACCATAAAGCACCCGACCTGAAACCATTGCTCTGCTAATGCTTCCATCAGGCATACCACGCAACAATAATCCAATTTGTGTTACATTTCCTAATTCATCTGTCCGAACTGGTATTGCATCAATATATAAAATCGGAAGTCTGTCGCGCACAAATTCAATTTGTTCATCATTGAGCCACGCACCGCGTTGATCAGTTTCATTAATCAGACTCATGCTGCGCACTCTCCTATTTCTTCATTCTAGACTTCAAAGGTTTATTTTGCATTCTAAGACTTACGAATAATGCAAAGAGTCAACCGAAATTTTGACTTGTACCCCCATTAGGTTAAGTGTTATGACAGGAAAAGTGTTCCAAAATGTTCCCACCAGCATTTCACTTGCTATTTGGGGAACCGCCTTCATGCAGGGCCGAGAGACCTTGGAAAGAGCAGTCGATTGCATCTCAGAGGCTCCCCGCACTGTTTCAACTTTATTGACCCAAGAATCTTTAGCAATTTTTTTGTCTAATTTAAGAATTGGTGGCACGACTGCATTGCGTTGTCATTTTCCAATTACCGGAGACATGGACTCCATAATTGGGACAGATGAATTTGTTGACGTTGCCCTTGAATCTGGTCACGTCATCACCACCAGAGGTGGGATGGTGTTGGGAATTTACGAGGAAACAATTTACTGGGTTGCATCCCAAAGAATGAAAGAACCCGTTATGTTAAAAAATAATTGGCAAGATATGGATAAACAACTGAGTAATTTACTGCATGAAACTAGTGAAGAAATTGAAGCTTTTGATTTAGTACATGGAAATCAGGAGGCACACGATTTTCTAATTGATTTGGAGCACGATATTACGATTCAGATTTATCCTGACGATCAACCTGACAGAGTTACTTTTCTGTTGGGCAGACTACTTAGAGTTTTGGCCATAACAGAATTTGCCATAGAAAATCAAATTGATTCATTTAGCGCCACTAAGCAATCTATGTGGTCAACTCCGATAGTTGACTTAAACAAGACGTGTCGAAAAGGTTTATCAGCAGTTGTTAATTACGCACTAACAACAAATAATTAAGCACCCATGGAATGGTAGCCACCATCAACATGAATTATTTCACCTGATGTGGCTGGAAACCAGTCTGAAAGTAAAGCCACAACAGCTTTAGCAGATGGCACTGGATCAGAAATCTTCCAACCTAAGGGAGATCTAGCTGCCCATGCCTCTTCAAATTTTTCAAATCCAGGAATATGTTTTGCCGCAACAGTATTAAGTGGTCCTGCTGCAATTAAATTTACTCGAATATTTTTTGGTCCCAGATGTCTTGCTAAATATCTTGAAGTTGATTCAAGTGCTGCTTTAGCAACTCCCATCCAGTCATACTGTGGCCAAGAAACAGTTGCGTCAAAATCAAGTCCCACAATGCTGCCACCATCTGGCATTAGTTCAATGCAAGCCATTGAAAGTGATTTAAATGAATAAGCTGAAACTTGTAAAGCAGTTGCCACATCTGGCCATTCTGTGTTAAGAAAGTTTCCGCCCAGAGCTGATTGCGGTGCAAAACCAATTGCATGAACAACACCGTCAAGTGTTGGGGAATGTTTTTTAATTTCTGCCGCTAAATTTGACAGATTTTCTTCACTGGTGACATCTAATTCTAAAATTTTGGCTGGGTGTGGCAATCTGGCGTTTGCTCGCTCAGTTGCGCCCATGGCGCGACCAAAGGAGCTTATTAAAACAGTGCCGCCTTCTTCTTGAATAATTTTTGCTACAGAAAAAGCAATCGAATGATCTGTTAGGACTCCCGTTACCAGAATTGTTTTACCCTGCATTATTCCCATTTTTTAATGTCCCATTCCTAATCCGCCATCAACTGGAATTACTGCACCAGTTATGTAAGAAGCATCATCTGATGCTAAAAATCTAACTACTCCTGCTATTTCACTTGCACTTGCAGTTCTACCTAAAGGTGTGTTTGCCGTGATCATTTCTTTACGTTCTGGCTCTAAGTCGCTGGTCATATCAGTATCAACATATCCAGGTGCCACAACATTTACTGTCACACCTCTACTACCTACTTCGCGTGCTAAAGATCTAGCGGCACCAATTAATCCTGCTTTTGTGCTGGCATAAACCATTTGTCCAGGAGAACCTAAAAGTCCTACAACGGATCCTATAAAAATTATTCTTCCTTTTCTGTTTTTCATCATGGTTTTAACACTTCTTCGAGCAACTCTCAAAGAACCCATCAAGTTAGTGTTAATGATGCTTTCCATATCCACATCTTCTAATCTCATAGCCAATGAGTCTTTGTTTGTTCCAGCATTGATTACAACAACTTCTAAAGGACCTAGATTTTTTTCTATTTCATCAATTGCATTGTCGATACTTTTACTGTCCGTGACATCGGCTTTCACCATGTAGAAATCACCGGTTGGTTTATTTTCGCGATATGAAATTGCTACTTTGAATCCATCTAAGGCAAATCTTTTCGCAATTGCAAGACCAATGCCTCTATTGCCCCCAGTTACAAAAACTACTCCGTTTGCAGACATGCCTCTTAACTTACCTCGTGGAGCCCGAAATAATGGCTGCTAGCCTACTCGTGGGGCATTTAGAATCGCGAAGTACCAAAACTTGGCGTAGCGTTGAGATTAATAGGAAGGCATTTAGACCTTATGAGTAATCAAGAAGAGCCCCCAGTTTACGCCATTACAAATGCAGCTATGGGCTTGAGTTTTGATCAAGCTGGTAGAAAAAAGCGATATTTAATTTCCATGAGTTTAAGAACTATTTGTTTTGTGGGAGCCATATTTGCGCAAGGTAATCTTCGTTGGGTGTTAATTTTTGGAGCGATATTTCTGCCCTACATCGCGGTGGTAATTGCCAATGCTGGTCGGGAAAACTATTTTTTTACCGGCAAAAATGCCGAATCTCCAACTAAAGCCATTGATTCGGGCTCAAACTAATTACGAAGTGGAAGTAGTCTTACAGCAAGATCATGTTTAAAAATCTGCTACGGCCACGTTGGATCATTCTTGACTTTCTTGCTTGCCATCTTAATTTATCTGTTCATAGAACTTTCTGGATGGCAGTTTGATCGATACCACCAAAGAATTGATCGAAATAAAGATTTTGTTACAGCCATAGGTGGTTCCCCTGTGTCGATTGAAAATGTCTCACAAATGGATAACTTAAAACAGTGGGGCAAGGTCTCGTTGTCAGGAGAATACCTTGACGCTGAATCGAAATTGGTAAGGAAAAGATATCTAAAAAATAGTTTAGGCTTCTGGGTTTTAACGCCTTTTCGACTAGCGAATAATGAGATCGTATTGGTTAATCGAGGTTGGATACCTTCAGCCAATTCCTCTAAATCTGAGATTTCAATTCCTATGAGTCCAACCCAGCAAGTATTATTAGAAGGTTATTTGCAACCAATGGAAAAATTTAAAGAAAATCCTGCTGATTTACCTTCTAATCAAATTAATGATATCAACGTAGAAAAATTTAAAATCAATATTTATCCAAATTTTTATGTTCAAGTGAGCAAATCTAGCCCAGCAGAAAAAGACATAGGAATAATTTATTTACCAGAGGTTTCTAACGGTCCACATCTAAGCTATGCGATTCAATGGATACTTTTTGCATTATTACTACCAATTGGGTGGTATGTGCTATTGAAGAATGAAGATAAAAACTAAACAGCGAATTGTTGATTGTAAAGATCTGAATATACTTCGTTAGTCTTGAGTAATTCGTTATGATTTCCTATTGCAATCAATTTTCCTTCTTTTATCACAGCTATTTGTTCGGCATTAATAATAGTAGAAAGTCTATGTGCGATCACTACTGAGGTTCTTCCTTGCAAAACAGTGGCTAGTGCCACCTGAACAGCGGCCTCATTTTCATTATCTAAATGGGCAGTTGCTTCATCGAGAATTACTACACGAGGTTGTTTTAAGAAAACTCTTGCGATAGCAATTCTTTGTTTCTCTCCGCCACTTAATCTATATCCACGATCGCCAACAACAGTATCTAATTTATCGGGTAAAGATTTCACAAAGTCTGCTATTTGCGCACTGGTTAGAGCACTCCAAATATCTTCTTCACTGGCATCTTTTTTTGCATAAAGCAAATTATTTTTTATTGTGTCGTGAAATAAATGTGAATCTTGTGTTACCACACCAATATCCTTTTTAATATCAATTCGCAATACATTTTTAATGTCAGAATTTCCAACCGTAACTTGCCCTTCTATTGGGTCATAGAGTCGAGCTATCAACTGGGAAATTGTTGTCTTGCCACTCCCACTTGGACCTACTAACGCCAACATTGTGCCCGAAGCAACTTTGAAAGATATGTTATTTAAAACAGTGTTCTTGGTGTCGTTTTCAAGTTTTCCATCACTGGCAAGTTCTAGGGATTCCAATCCAACATCAGCCCTTGACGGGTAATGAAACGAAACATTTTTGAATTCAATATCAAGGGGTCCTTCGACAAATTTTTGTGGTGTTAGCGAATCTTTAACAAGTGGTTGCAAGTCGAGAACTTCAAAGACTCTTTCAAAAGAAACAAGTGCTGTCATGATGTCTACTCGAACATTTGAAAGTGAAGTCAAAGGTCCATATAGTCTGGCCAGCAGTGCGGTGAGTGCTAAAAGTGTTCCCAAAGTTAATACACCTGAAATTACTAGTGATCCCCCAAATCCATAAACAATTGCTGTGGCGATGGTTGCTACCGTTGTTAACGCCACAAAGAAAACCATGTTCGTCATGGCAATACGTACACCAATATCTTTTACTCGCGATGCTTTTTTAAAAAAACTACTTCCTTCTACTATTGGATCTCCAAAGAGTTTCACCAATAATGCTCCCGAAACGTTAAATCTTTCTGTCATGGTTTGACTCATTTCAGCATTCAAAGTCATTTGTTCCCTGGACAATGATTGAACTCTTTTACCCATCCATTTAGCTGGAATTAAGAAGACCGGTAACAAAATCAATGATGTCAAAGTTATTTGCCAAGAAAGAATAATCATTGTGCTTAAAACAATAATTAGACTTATGCCGTTTGAAATAATTCCACTCAGTGTTGAAGTAAAAGCTTGTTGGGCACCAATTACGTCACCATTAACTCTGGAAATTAGAGAACCAGTTTGGGTTCTAGTAAAGAAGGCAATCGGTTGGGCTTGTACATGATTAAAAACCTGAGTTCGTAGCGTCAGAATTAATCCTTCTCCGATTCTGGAGCTATATAAACGGCCTATGATGCTCAAACCAGCTGAAAGTATTGCTAAGACTCCTACATAAATTGCGGTTGTTATCACAATGTTTTTGTTGCCAGCTGTGATGCCATCATCGATTATTCTTTTGAAAAGTAAAGGTTGAGCAACCACCAGGAAAGCATCGATAACCACAATTACGATGAGCAGTAAAATATCTTTTTTTAAAGGTGCCGCATATTCCAGAACTCTATTTACAGTTCCATTTCGAATACCACGTTTTTTAACACTCGAATCTCGAGTAAGAGACCGATAAGTTTCCCAGATTTGCATTTGACTCATTTGATAACAAGTCTAGTCTTACTAAATTTAATGATTAAAGGTTGAATCCCAATGCCCTGAGCATTTGACGACCTTCATCTGTAATTTTGTCTGGTCCCCAAGGTGGCATCCATACCCAATTAATCTTGAATTCAGTAACAATTCCATTAAGTGCAGCTTTTGTTTGATCTTCAATTACATCAGTCAAAGGACATGCAGCAGATGTTAATGTCATGTCAATAATTGCTGAACCATCATCTTTTACTTCCACGCCATAAATTAGTCCTAGATCGACAACATTTATTCCTAATTCAGGATCTACTACATCATGTAATGCTTCAAACACATTTTCAGATGAGGCTTTGGTATCAGTTGACATTATTTATCTCCATTTGCTCTAATAATTGCATCTTTAGCTGCCATCCATGACAACAGGGCACACTTTATTCTGGCTGGATATTGCGCNACCCCGATCATAGAAATTCCATCTCCTAAAATATCTTCATTCGGTTCAAAAATGCCTTTACTTTGCATCATGGCTAAAAATTCATTGCTTGCTTTATCAAAGTCTTCGGTTGATTTGCCATCAACTTGCTCAAACATAATGCTGGCAGAGGCTTGACTGATTGAACAGCCGGTGGAATCATATGAAACCTTATGGATTGTTTTGCCATCCTCACTAAGTAAAACTCTTACCGTGATTTCATCACCACAAGTGGGATTAACATGGTGAGCTTCTCCCCCGAACGGACTTTGTAATCCTTTTCCTCGAGGAGACTTATAGTGATCAAGAATTACTTCTTGATACATATTAGATAATTGCATTATTTACTTCCAAAGAATCTAAACACTTCATCTATACCTTCTAGTAACGTTTGAATATCTGAATCATCATTATAGATATAGGTACTTGCTCTTGTGGTTGATTGCACTTTTAATTTATCCATAATCGGTCTAGCACAATGATTTCCCACACGAACAGCTATTCCCATATCGTCCAATACTTGACCAACGTCATGGGGATGCAAACCATTTAATGCAAAGGAAACGGTACTGCCTCGATCTTGATCATCTGTTGGTCCATAAATTGTTACACCTTCAATATTTTTCAAACCATCAACCATCAATTTTGTTAAATGTCTTTCGTGATCATGAATATTTTCCATACCAATTTTTTGTAAGTATTCAACTGCTGCTCCAAGCCCAACAGCTTCAGCAGCCGGTGGAGTTCCTGCTTCAAATTTCTTTGGCGCTTTTGTGAAGGTAGATTTTTGCATTGAAACAGTTTCGATCATTGATCCACCACTAATAAAAGGTGGCATTATTTCTAATAATTCTTCTGTTGCTGCTAATAAGCCAATTCCTAATGGGCCCAACATTTTGTGCCCTGACCAAGCAATTGCGTCAGCTCCTAATTTCGAAAAATCAACAGGCATGTGAGGAACAGATTGACATGCATCAATAAAGAAGAACGCTCCAACAGATTTTGCGGCTTTTCCAACAAGTTCAATATCTGTAATTGAGCCCAGCACATTACTCATGTGTGAAACAGAAATTATTTTAGTTTTTGGACTTATTAAGGAATCCATCTTTGAGTAATCAAGTAAACCTTGATCCGTTATTGGAATCCACTTTAAAACTGCACCAGTTTTCAAACATAATTCTTGCCATGGCACAAGATTTGCATGATGTTCTAGTTCTGAAACTAGAATTTCATCGCCTGGGTTTAAGATTAATCTTTTATCAACTTCTGCTCCATATTTTGCTTTCAACGTTGCATTAAGAAATGAATATGACAACAGATTTATAGATTCAGTAGCATTCTTAGTAAATACCAATTGTTCCGACTTTATGTTTACAAAATTCGCAATTACTTCTCTGGCGTGCTCATGGGCATCAGTTGCTAATTCAGCTAAATAATATGCTCCACGATGAACTCCTGAATTTATGGTTTCATAAAAATTATTTTGGGCATCAATAACTACTTGTGGTTTTTGTGAGGTAGCAGCACTGTCTAAGTAAATTAATTTGCGATTATTTCTAACTTCTCGAGACAGGATTGGAAAATCAAGTTGGATTTTTTTAATGTCCAACTTGATTTTTGAATCCGTGGTTGTCATGCCCCTGCTGTCGCTTTAGAAAACTTAACGTAACCGTTTGCTTCTAGTTCTTCAGCTAATTCTTGTCCACCAGTTGCCACAACACGTCCATCAACAAAGACGCTTACCTTGTCAGGTTTTACGTAGCGAAGAATTCTGGTGTAATGCGTGATCAATAGCACACCTGTGTTATTTCTTTCCACAGTTCTATTAATTCCTTCTGAAACAATTCTTAAAGCATCTACGTCAAGTCCAGAATCGGTTTCATCCAAAATTGCAATTTTTGGTTTCATGAGCTCTAGTTGCAAGATTTCATGGCGTTTCTTTTCTCCACCAGAAAACCCTTCATTAACATTTCTTTCTGAAAATGCTTGGTCCATGCCAATTTCTTTCATAGCTGCGTTCATTTCCTTGATCCACTCACGAAGCTTTGGTGCTTCGCCACGCAATGCGGTAAGTGATGATCGTAAGAAGTTGCTTACTGAAACTCCAGGAATTTCAACTGGGTATTGCATTGCTAAAAATAGGCCAGCTTTTGCTCTTTCATCAACTGACATGTCCAAAACATCAGCACCGTCTAGTGTTACTGAACCAGATGGGATTGTGTATTTGGGATGACCGGCAACTGCATAAGCCAAAGTAGATTTACCAGAACCATTAGGTCCCATGATGGCGTGAGTTTGACCTGAGGTGATTGTTAAATCAACACCACGCAAAATTTCTTTAATTCCATCGTCTGTTTCAACGGTTACGTGTAAATCCTTGATAACTAATTCAGACATATTTTCCTCTTTTTTTATATTCCGACTGAGACAACGGCATTGTCGCCATCGCCTACTACTTGTACTTCAAAAACATCAATTGCACTTGTTGCTGGTGGAGTTTTTGGCACACCAGTTTCTAAATTGAATTCTGAGCCGTGAAGAAAGCATTCGATTCCATCATCAGTCACAGTTCCTTCGCTCAAAGAAACAGCACTGTGAGAACATGCATCATCAACAGCATGAAATCCATTTTTGTTTCTTATTAAGCAAATAGTTTCACCATTTAGATCAATTGCTTTGGCACTTCCTAATTGAAAATCAGAAACTTTTCCTACTGGTGTCCAAGTAGTCATCGATANGATCTTTCAATAGCTGCGTTTAATCTTTCGTTTAATCTTTCCTTNAATTCNGGATGTGTNAATTCTCCAAANATTCCTGAGAAAAATCCNTCGATAACAAGNTGTCTTGCTGTGTGNTCATCAATNCCTCTTGACATCAAATAAAACANTTGNTCATCGTCTAATCGACCAGTAACACTTGCGTGTCCAGCTTTTTCAACTTCACCGGTTTCAATTTCAAGATTAGGAACAGAATCTGCTCTTGCCCCATCATCGAGTAATAGATTTCTATTCATTTCATAAGTATTGGTTCCAGTGGCAATTTTTCTGATTAATACATCGCCCACCCAAACAGTGTGACTTCCTTCTCCTTGAGCTCCACCGCGATATAAAACATTGCTTTTACAATCTTTCATATTGTGATCGACAAAAACTCTATTTTCAAAAAATTGGCCATTGGTCGCAAGAAAAACTCCCAAGAGTTCAACTGCGCCATGATTGCCAGAGAATTTTGCTCTTGGCACATAGCGAACAACGTCTCCACCAAGTTGTACAACTAAAGATCGAATATTTGCATCCTTATTGATAACAAACTGATGTTCACTAACAATTACACCCTTACGAGCCAAATCAAAAACTGTTAATGAAATCGATATTTGAATTCACATCAGCAATAATTTCGCAATTTATGCCAGCAATTCCTTCGCCAACATGTTCTAAAATAATTGTGGCTTTACTGTGTGCTTTGGCGTTTATAATTATGTGCCCGTATTGAACTCCACTTTTGATATCAACCTTAATCCAGGTTAAATCATTGGTTTCCAATTCTTGTGGGATATCGATAACTAAAGCTTTGTTCCACAAAGATTGAGTTCTTGAACTAATTCGATCTGTTGCTAAGAACTTGGTCTTAACTTCGTCTCGACTTAGAATTGAATGCGAAATTCCAGATGCTGCCACAACTTCGTAAGTGATATCTTGTTCAGATTTTGCGTCATTATGTAGATTTCCTACCCGTTTTAAAGGTGTATAACGCCATTCCTCTTCACGACCATTTGGCACCAAGAAATCATCAGGATTACTTGATGCAATGCGATCTGGTCTGGCGTCAATACTTTTAAATAAAATTTCTTTTTCTTGTAGGGCAGAACTCATCCAACTGCGCCTTCCATTTGCATTTCAATCAATCGATTTAATTCAATTGCATATTCCATTGGAAGTTCTCGAGCAATTGGTTCCACGAATCCGCGCACGATCATGGCTGCAGCTTCGTCTTCGTTGAGTCCTCTTTGCATCAAATAGAACAGTTGGTCTTCACTGATTCGAGAAACTGTTGCTTCATGTGCCATTGAGACATCGTCTTCACGACAATCAATATATGGATATGTATCTGATCTTGAAATGTCATCAATCAACAATGCATCGCACTTAACTGTGGTTTTAGCGTTGTAAGCACCTTCATTAACTTGGATTAATCCACGGTAAGAAGTTCTGCCACCACCACGAGCTACTGATTTAGAAATAATTGTTGAGGAAGTATTTGGGGCAGCGTGAACCATTTTGGCTCCAGCGTCTTGATGTTGTCCTTCGCCCGCAAATGCCACAGACATGGTTTCACCTTTAGCGTGTTCTCCTACTAGCCACACAGATGGATATTTCATGGTTACTTTTGAACCGATGTTGCCATCGATCCATTCCATTGTTGCTCCTTGTTGGGCAACTGCTCTTTTGGTTACTAAGTTATAAACGTTGTTAGACCAGTTTTGAATTGTTGTGTAACGGCATCGTGCATTCTTCTTCACAACAATTTCAACAACAGCACTATGTAGTGAGTCACTTGAATAAACTGGTGCGGTACAACCTTCAACATAATGAACGTATGCNTCCTCATCAACAATAATCAAAGTTCTTTCGAATTGACCCATATTTTCAGTATTGATACGGAAATATGCTTGCAATGGAATATCAATTTTTACACCCTTTGGAACATAAACAAATGATCCACCAGACCAAACTGCAGTGTTGAGTGCCGAGAACTTGTTATCTCCTGCAGGAATTATTGAACCAAAATACTCTTTAAAAACATCTTCGTGTTCTCTTAAAGCAGTATCAGTATCAAGAAAGAGTACGCCTTCTTTTTCGAGATCTTCTCGGATTTGGTGATAAACAACTTCGCTTTCGTATTGAGCTGCCACACCAGCAATTAATCTTTTCTTTTCAGCTTCTGGAATTCCTAGACGGTCATATGTTTTCTTAATGTCGTCTGGTAATTCTTCCCAAGAGGTTGCTTGTTTTTCAGTTGAGCGAACGAAATATTTAATATTGTCAAAATCAATACCCCCAAGGTAAGCACCCCAATTAGGCAAAGGCTTCTTTTGAAACATCGCAAGAGCTTTTAATCTTGTCTCTAACATCCAGGCTGGTTCATTTTTCTTGGAACTAATGTCTCGCACAACATCTTCTGTTAGACCACGCTTAGCGTTTTTACCCGCATCATTCTTATCGTGCCAACCAAATTCATATGTACCGATTCCATCTAATTCTGGGCGGGCTATTGTCATTTTTTCTCCTTGTGTTGGTTTGCGGATGAAACTGCTATTTTTGGCAAAGTGCTAACTAATGACGTACAGATGTTTCCACCATTAGCTATTGTTGAAAGTCGAGTTACATTAACACCCAGCAATTCACTGAATGCATCTAATTCGGCTTCACAAAATTCTGGATGTTGTTCAGCAACGTGTGCTATCGGACAATTATGTTGACACAATTGAATCGTGTGAGTTGGTCCTGATCCTTTGTCAGCAGTTGCTGCGAAACCGTCTTTAGATAAAAAGTTAGACAATATTTCAACTTTTTCTTCAACATTTTTTGCCTTATTCAAAGTTTGAGAATATCTGGCAAGCATTTCGTTTGCTCTACTCAATGCGAAAGCCTTCACAGCACTGTCGCCAAAAGTTGTTGCTAAATAGGAAACTGCTTCTTGAGCTAAAGATTGATATTGGTTTTCGAAAAAATCTCGACCTTGTGATGTTAAGGAAAAAACTCGAGCAGGTCTTCCTCTACCCTTTGTTTTTGTAGGTCCAAATGGTGCAATTTCGTGAGACTCAACTAAAAATTTTTCACTCATGTCATCAAGATGTTTACGTACTGCCACGGCACTAATCCCCAGGGAATCGGCCAGGTCACTTGCAGTGATAGGACCTAATTTAAGCAATTCTCGAGCCAGGCGATCTCTGCCTACGGTTTTGAATTCCATAACCCTAGTGTTGCCTATTTCCCTTCTATATGCAACTCTGGGATATACCTAAAATCAGGGAAGATCATGAAAACAACCTTTAAAGCTAGCTTTGGCCGACGAATTAGCTTGGCTAATTTGATTGCCCAGTCGGGAATCATTGTCACTGGGGCAATAGTTCGATTAACTGGTTCTGGATTGGGATGTCCTACTTGGCCAGATTGCGCGCCTGGATCCTTGATTCCTGTGGCAGGACAAGTTGAAGGTTTTCATAAATATATTGAATTTGGTAATAGAACTTTAACTTTCTTAGTTCTAGCAATATCCATTGCACTTTTTGTTTACTCATTCATGAATGAAAAGAAAAATATAATTGTGTGGTCGATCTTGCCTTTGGTTGGAACTTTGCTGCAGGCCGTATTGGGTGGCATCACAGTGCTAACCGGTCTAAATCCCACAACTGTCATGGCCCATTTTCTTCTTTCGATCATTCTTGTAGGAATATCAGTAAAAATATATAACTATTTTAATGATCAGAGAGTATCTAAGTCATTACCAAAAGTTGTCGATAACTACATAAAAGTTGTGACCTTAGTAGGCTTTACCGTGATTACCTTAGGCACAGTCACAACAGGCTCTGGACCTCATTCTGGTGATGAAATAGCTGCAAGATTTAATCTTGATCTCAGAGTTATAGCTTGGCTGCATGCAGACACTGTTTTGTTTTTTATTGGATTAGTTATCGGTCTTCTGGTAATAACAAAATTGAATTCAGAATCAAATCATGTATACAAGACGACTAGAACTCTTTTTGTGATCTGCTTATTACAAGGATTCATCGGTTATGTTCAATGGTTTACTGATCAGCCTTGGGTACTGGTTTCATTTCATGTAATTGGAGCTGTTATTACTTGGATTGCAATATCTAATTTGGCTCTCTTCTCAAGCAATCCTGTGCTTAAGCGCCTTAAATAAATCAACTCCGGCCTCTGGCCTAAATTGCATAAATAGCCAAGGTTCAGTTAATTCTAACTCCATTAAAACTAACTTCTCCCCCATTCTTACAACATCAATTCGTGCGAAAAGAAGATCATTCCATTCACTGACCGCATTTGAAATATTTTTTACAATGTCTCTCATTTCAGTTGTAATCTCTAATTGACCTGCAGCATCTCCATGTCCACCTTTGGTGAGAGCGGGAACTTTCTTTGCCGCATGACTAATTTCTCCGTTGATGACAATAATTGCTTTCTCCCCTTCGTCATCCACACTTAAAATATAAGGTTGGATGATTACAGTTCTTTTTGCTTCAAGAATTTTTTTTACATAGTCAATTGCTTCAACTTCAGTTGAAGCTTTTCCCGCTAGTCTTGCTCCTGCTCCAACGGTAGGTTTGATTGCAACGGCAGGGGCTTTTTCAAATGCCCATCTAATGGCGGGCAAAGCCTCATCAAGATTAATGGCAAATTTTGTTGGAATTATGGGGACACCTTTATTTTCCAAAATGGATAGGTATGTTTTGTTGGTGTTCCATTTCATAACTTCAGATGAATTGAAAAGTTTTGTTTTTGTCTCAACATTTTTTGCAAATTGCAAGAATTCTTCACGAACTGGCACATAATCCCAAGCAGATCTAATAACGGCAGCATCAAAGGATTCCCAGGCAATGCTTTTATCATTCCAATTGGCAAAAACTAGATCGATTTCTAATTGCTCTGCTGCCTTTATGGCAAAAGGGATATCTAAATCTGGATCTGGATCAGTCGGATCTTCATTTCCGACAACATAAGCTATCTTCATTTAATTAAGATTCAACAACGGATCTAAACCAATTAGAAAAAACAGCAGCGCAAGCCATGTGATTGACCAATGAAAGAGTTTCATTGGATTGATCTCTAAATCATCACTTTGAGCGCGATTTTTCAAAGCATAAACTTCTCTCATAAAAATTACGTTTAAAACTGCAGCCCCAACTAAATAAACAATTGAAAGCTCACTAACTAAAGGCAAAACAAACGTTGTGGCGACCATAATCCAGGAATAGATTGCTATTTGGTTTGCAACTTTTTTACGGTCAGCAACCACAGGAAGCATTGGAATTCCAGCGTTTTCATAATCTTTTCGATATTGCATTGAAAGCGGCCAATAATGAGGTGGTGTCCACCAAAAAACAATCAAAAATAAAACAATAGGAGCCAAACTTATCGAATTAGTTACTGCTGCCCAACCTATTAAAACGGGAAAGCAACCAGCAGCCCCTCCCCAGACGATGTTAGAAGAGGTTCTTCTTTTCAAAAGTAGTGTGTAAACACAAACATAAAAAACAATTGCACTTGCAGCAAAGAATGCTGACAATGTATTTACTTGACTTACTAGCCAAATAACTGACAAAAGTGACAATATTATTCCCAAAGCCAAAGCTCCTCGAACCGAAACTTTGCCGGTAACTAATGGTCTGTGTGCAGTTCTATCCATTAAGGCATCAATGTCTCGATCAACAACATTGTTTAAAGCATTTGCTCCACCAGCAGCTAAAGCTCCACCAATAAGAGTTGCTAAAACCAAATACCAATTAGGCCATCCATTGGAAGCCAAGAACATTGTTGGAACAGTGGTGACAAGGAGCAATTCGATAATTCTTGGTTTTGTTAAAGAAATATAACTTTTGAAAACGGAAAATATACTCGAAGATTCTTGATTCAAATTCAAGATTGGCTCATCAATTTTTCTCATACCTAACTAACGCTACCTGAATAGCAGTTATGGCGCGTTCCGTGGATTGTGTGACCAGCAACTCATTAGGCTAGG